>Ga0209780_1003646_pt1 | contig 11577 bp, 8 predicted proteins | sample WorMetexBAHAMAS2_FD_187384 | JGI IMG/M metagenome (GOLD analysis project Ga0209780, IMG submission 187384) | Marine gutless worms symbiont microbial communities from Max Planck institute for Marine Microbiology, Germany - Inanidrilus exumae... | ecosystem: Host-associated > Annelida > Digestive... | reverse complement strand
CAGAGAGCGTTTGAACACGGAAAGGGATGAAGCTTGGCGCAAGTATTCCGGCAGCGAGTTCCAAGCACGAGGGCCGGCGAACGAGAACGCACGTCGGCCATAGTTTGACATGTTGAACCGAGGGGAGTCTAGGAGACCCCGACGGCGTGCCCCATTGACGTCGTCCCTGTGAAGTCCCATTTTCTAGTTTGACATTGTTGTTTGGCTGACTGGCCCTGTCTGCACGTTTCCCAAAGGTTCAGTGTAGGAGACACATCCTCACCTGATGTAACTGAAAAACTAGATCGACTGAACAGAAATGGAAAGTAACAGTGGCACTGTGGCAGTAGTGGTGACAGGCTGACAGCATGCACACACCCACTCCGTCCATCGCTAATGACTGACATGCTTCGCTCTTTGCATCAGTGCTGGAAATGGTTCTGGTTAACAGCGTTGATTGTTGGATCTATTACAGATCCAACAATCAACGCTGTTAACTGATCTGTTGTTGAAAGATCCGGTGAGATTTGAGATGTGCATCTGACTCAACTGATGACTGACTGGTTGTGATGTTCATTGCAGATGAGAAGACTGTCCAGTTACTGACATCCTATAAGTCAACATCTCATGTCCTCACCGTCCGCAGACCTGGTGTTAGCATTATGACAGATTTTGATATCAGTTTCACATTATAGCAGTCGTCTTCACCGACTCATAACTGTAATAGTCACGTAGTAACTGTGTTGCTGGTAACGATTTAAGTTTTCTTTACTAATTATTAATTAACCTTTTTGAAACTAAAATATTAAAAAGGCTAGTTAATGGCTAGTTTCAAATCAGTAAGAAAATTTATATTGTAATTGCTGAAGTTTATATGAAGTATAATGTATTAACATGGTATTAAGAGGTGCAATGCATGTGCATTAAGTGAACTGTTGCTTTTTTCTATAACTGTGATCACAGTTGCTTGTTTGCTTATTTCGGTAACAGTATTGTGTGCATTTTGTTCTGTTTCTTGTTCCTATTGATCACTGTCTTTTGTTTACAAGCCACAATCGCACTCTGCACTATTGTGGCTTGGACCACCAGTCCATCCGCCCTAAGCCATGCCCCTGGCCAAACACGTTGACAAACTGACAATCCGATTATTAGATATAGATTACTTCGCCCACGGGAGCAGTGGCAAAGTATTGTAATGAGCACATCTGTGTGTCTGTCTGTTTGTGAGCATATCTCCGGAATCACACACGCGATCTTTACCAAATTGTTTGTGCATGTTGCCTATGGCTGTGGCTCGGTCCTCCGGCGAGGTGATGCAGTCCCAAGGTGAAGGGGCATTTTTTGGGTTTTCATCCCACTGACAGTGCACTGTCAGTGGCTAACCCTAACCACTAACCCATATAGCAGTATGAATTTCGCTACAAAGGACAGATTTGGCTTAAATTTACTTATTTACTGTAAAGTCAGACAGAATTTAATTTCCTATTATTAAATGGCATAATTTAGAGTAACTATTTTGAAATTACTCACAAAGTAAACTAAGAGGTTTTTTGTGAAATTACTGAAGGTTAGGTAGTTGAGCTTCTGATATAGCAGTTATGCATTCATTATGCCACCATTGTGTACTCTATTACTATTATTACAAAATTTGTATAGCGCACAAATTCGAGCAAGCTCGAGTTGGAGGCGCTGGTGACGCTGGGTGGGAAAATGGACCAGCCGGGGAGGTGACATAAAGCAAACAACCTGCAAGTCTATGGATAATGAAGGATGGGCTAAGTTGACTGATCCCACTGGTTAGTATAAATAATAAAGGGCATCTGGCCACGTAAAAATCTTGCACCAATCTCTCTCCTCAGGATCAGTGTGACAAACAGAAACCCAGTTCGTCTGGAAACCAGCAATTAAACCTGAATGTATGTGCATCGCATGTCCGCCCAGCAGTAGACACACAGTACCTTTCCACAAGTGACACTGTTTACTATATTGAAAGTCTGTTGTTGATTGTGTACATGCATGTTGCTGCTATGTTCAAAGTTTTACAGCATTCGTTGAACGTTGAACGTTGCTAAATTTCTGTCAGCATTTTTGTATGGTGTATATGGTCTTGCGAGTTTTGTAAATGAGTGTCACAGTATCTCAGTGTAATAGTCCACACAAAATACAGACGGGCACGGCAGTGTACAGTGATAGGCCTACACGTATTCTAGTGGGCACAGAACATTGCAAATTACTGATTTCATCAAGTGTAAAAGTTGGATTAAAGTGTAGCTGATTGTGAAGCACTGTTCAGTGCAGACTGTCAAGTGGCCTGGTCTAGTGCTAGATGGGGTTGGTGTTCATGAACAGACTGTGGTCTACTATCCTTTTGATTTGCAATAAAATGACAAACTTTTATATGTTGTAACTCTCATCAATGAATAACCAGTTATACCACAATTTTTTTCTGCAATATTTGTCAAATAATAATTTGCCATAATATTCCCAAAAAGTGTGTAACAGGTCGTGGGTTCAAATCCTACTCGGGGCAAAGCTGCATAATAACCTTGGGCAAGTTGTTCACACCTATATGCCTATGTCACCAAGCAGGTACAACTTGGTACTTGTCAAGGAGCAGTGCTGCTCTGCGGCCGGGAAGGTAATGGCAGCCTACTGCCAGGTGGATGACTTAGTCACCTGCGGGCTAACTGCCTGTACACTGGGATCAGCTACAGGCCCAACATTCAGTAAAGAGTATAGGAAACCTTTACCTTTTACATTAACATGATCTCATTTAAGTCACTTATGACTACAGCAAGAACAATGACAGTATGTCAAAAATAAGCTGAAGACCATTATACAGTGCATAAAACCAGACTGTCTGTAATAGCCAGAGACAAATAATGAGTTGCAACATCATCCAACATGCAACTTCTAGTCTCCAAGCCAACTCATGCTGTCATCTACACTGTGGTCCCATAAAAACGCTACCCTTTAATTAACATCAGCTGCACGAAGCACATTCACCGGTATTTCTGTTACTCAAGTGGCGATTTTAAGGTACAACATGCACCGATGAGGATGAAAAAATTCACCCCGTATTGGTGCACAGTGTGGGTGTGGAGCCTCCGAAACTGAAAATTTTACCTAAGTTTTGGAGTTTAAATGTCCCATAACGGCATATCCCTTGAGCAATTTCTACAACATTGGTAGTGTTTGTGGGCAGCATCTTGTTCAGTAATGTATTAAAATTTGGTCCCATTTGCTCAAGGGGTTTCAGAGTTATGGGGATTTAAATTTAGGGGCGCATTTTGCCCCAAAGTTTCAGCAGCCATAGTGGCGTAACTGTGCGTCGGATGTGAACATGTTTTGGAGGCGCAAGAATGGGGCTCAGACTTTGTACACCGCCAGGGGGTAAAAAAAGTTAGATATTTTTGTGTGTTCGTCACGTGTTCAAATTTCAAAGTTTGAGACTGGCACTTTGCCATCAATGCAATGGAACAGGAAACAATCTTGATATCGCTGGATAGGGGAAAGTTCATAGTTGTGCACCTGCACCTGCATTCAACTTCTGTCTCTACAACGCTGTGCAGAGCCACCATAGAATGATGAAGTTGAAAATACGGTAAAATTGGGGGTTTTCGCCTCTCTAGGGACTAGGGTGACAGAATATACAAAACAAATGGAATTTGGCAAGTACGCATAGACTGGGGTATATTCTAGCATACGGAATTTGATATGATAGGTCAAGGGGTGGATACAAGAGCACCCAAACTTGACAAGAAGCTCTGCGTGACATGCTATGTCAGTTGACATCTTGTCAACTGTGGCACAGCTGTACAAAAATCACATTTGAGGAGGCTTGCAGTAGGGAATGACCTTGAACGTAATTCAAGGTCATCAGAACTTCCTATTAGTGGTCTGTAGTGATGACGACTACCTGGCACCATTCTGAGATATTACCACATTTAGTGTACGTGACTGGCTCTGATCTAGAGAAGTTTGTTTTTTAACAGATAGTTGAAATTACAAGCCACGTGCACTTACCGACTCCTGTGTAAACATATCGTAGATAATACACGCTGTATTTCCCCGAGGTATGTGAGACAAAGATTTCAAACAGCATAACTGACTTATTCTACTTTAATGAGCGATTCAGTCCAATTACATAGTCAAACAGTTCAGGTTCATGAAATCTGCCATCACGTGTGTCCAGTAGAAAATACATCCAGTGACCACGTATCTTCATTGCAGCATATGCTGGGGAAGACGCCCGTGACCTTCTGCAGCTGACATCATCCACTGGCACAGCAAAGTATCGAGTCCGACCAAAGTGCCAGTATGTTGTCACACCAACATTACGTCCACCTTTCAGCAACTTCAGCTGTGCCACGGTGCGCAGTGGATAGCTTAGTGTGAAGAACAGTGCAACACATCCTGCAGCAGCCACATTTCATAAATATTTATTTAGACTGATTGAAGATGTGTACATTCTATTTATTCGCCTCGAATGTATTCGAGGCGAAAGAATCATGAAAAAACTCTATAGGCCAAAAGAATGGCCTTTAAGCGTTCGGCTATAACTCTGCTAAAAGTGAGCCGATTTGGATGAAATCTGGAATGGTGGGAGTCAAATGTTGGGGGCCGGCCCAGGCAGATTTTGGGCGTGATCCGCACAGTAGCGACAGTTTGAGAGTCCGTTAAATAATGCACGATATCGCCGATATCCCGTCGGAAAAAATTTACGACATTTCAACACAACAACATCGATCAGTGAGGCGATGAAAATTTCAGAACAGAATTTTGCAAATTTTACCATAAGCAGCGGCGGATCCTGGATTTAGAAAGAAAGGGGTTCAAAGGTCATGGCGAGCGCGGCCTATAACGGGGGTCCTGGTCAGGGGGCAAAGCCTCCTGAAGCTGAAAGCTTTTTAGTTTCCGCAAGACCAAAGGAGATGCATAACTAAGAAGTTAATTGCGATCGCAGAATAAATTTTGCAAACAGATAAATGCCATACCCATTCCCGGTAAACCATGACAGTTGGGCCAACGTCGACAGCCTTGGAGTTATGATGGACCAACTATTGCGCTTGTGGATCAACGTACGGTCAACTATAACCATAAGGCAGTCAACACGTGTCTTCTGCATTGGCTGATTGGAGTTGGCCCTACGTTGGCTCAAAACAGCGCAGCCAACGCCAGCACATCTGGTCCATAATTTCATGCTGAACGTTGAACGTTCGCATTATAATCTGTCATATTTTGGTTCACGTTATTATGCCGTTTTCGAATTTTCTTTTATACGAATGTGATTTGTAAACGTAAATCGATTGCGTTTAGAGAATGGAGTGTTTTAGAAAGCTTATTATTGGAGAATTACGAACATTGTGGTATTGAAAAAAAAACAAAATGCTGCAGTAGCATGAATCTTAACAACAGCGATCGACATCACGTTTGTGTCACATCACAAACCCGACCCTTCAAGTCCACAAGTTACAAATTAAAATACAGTTAGGACTTAGACTCAGAAAATGAGTTCATGCTCATGTACAATACAATACACGGCCTGAAAAGTCATGAAACTCATTTTGGGGGCTTGCCTCCCCCGGATGCAAAATTTTTTACCGCAGACTAGTTGCAGACTCATTCATATTCATTATCTATACTACACGTCTCTTTATACGTACTGTATTGTTTCTTTCTTTCTGTTATGCCCACAAAAGACCTAGCCCCTTTTTCTTATATATACCCCACAAAAAACCATCTTTTAATGACAAAGTATGAACTATCGACTTCGTTGCTGGTGTCAGCAAACGGGTAGTGCAATTGCTGGGTAGTGCAAAAATTGGCCCAGCCCATTTTCAGAAACGTCCAAAATCCGACAATGGCTAAACCACGTACAACGCTGCAGCTGCCTGGTTACCGACATGGACGAAAAGCACACTGAATTGGAAACTGAAAGTAAGTAACATGGCAGATAATGCTGGCATCACTCAGTCGCAGGCACGTGACACTAGGTATCATAGTATGCAGGAACTAAACAACTCGTACGTCAGTAAATAAGTAAACAGTTATGTCACCTGTCGAGTACACCAGTGGTAAACGATCTCTTTGAGCTTATATTGCAGTGTGTCTCCTGAAAGACTGCAACCCGTCTAGTCTTACAGCTGAATATAGCTGCTGATTGCTGAAGTTGATCCGATCTGTAGAGTCAACTGCTCCAATAAATACTTGTTGCAGCCGTAGACAATAACAGAATTTGGCTTCTCCACTGTGCGCTCCGCCTATTGCTACCGACCGAATAGCATGGTCTGTCAATCAGTCTGTGGCCTAGTGAGCCCGGCAAAAACGGCTGCAGCGATCGAGATGCCGTTTGCGTCAAGGAATCAGGTGGGCCCAGGGAAACGCATGTTGCATATAGAGGACTGATTTGAGGCGAATACTGTATTGTGTTCCTTCGACACAATACAGCCATCTAGTTTAACTCTGAAAATACATGCATATCTTGTGTATAAATGTGCGTTTTGGTTAGTTTATGACTGACATTAAGAAAGGTATCCCGCTACACAAAAATGTAGCACCAAAAAGACGCTCAGAATCACCGGGCAACTGACTAGCCGAGATTCACCTGAAAGAGACTTTCATTGTAAAAGTTTCGTCAAAATGTCAACATCACGATGGCGCTAACTGCCGTGCGGTTAAACACGATGGCTCGTAGTGACACAGCACCACGCCATACCATACCAACATTTTTGTTTGTTTGACAAAGCAACTCAGAAACAGCAAAACCAGCACAAAACTGTGCATTTTGGTTAGTTTATGACTGACATCAAAAATCCAGCTACACAAAAACATAGCACCAGTGACCAGTGGCACTCGAAAACATACTGAAATACAAGATGTGAATATTATAAACAAAAAGGTAAACAAGTACTTGCTTACCAAGACTGAGACATGCTGCTGCAATTTTAGTCGGATTATTCGTGTAAAATTTGCCCATCCATGAGTCATCATTTTCTTGTTTTATTGACTTTGCCATAGAATCAGATTTGACGAATATGGCAAAATTAATCCAGCAAAGAAACTGCGTGACACCAAATATTGTCAAGAACAAGAAAAATCTGTTTTTTCTGTATGTGAATACAGTTACATCTTCTGTGATCATAGCACTCAGATGTTCAGCATCTAATGGCACTCTTGGTATCTGGCGGGAAAACAAACGGGACACAGTAGCAAGAAGTTTTTGCCCTGATGTTAAAAGGTCTCGCTGTTGACAGTAGAATTGGCTGGTAAGTGACATAGTCCTGGTGCTGGTAACATGTGATAACACACAGCCTCTAGCAGCAGCAGACTGCATAATCTTCAGAGACATCATCTTGCAGTGTATCAGTATGCAATCAGCCCACCCAACTGATTCCCTGCAACGACAAGCATTTATTCAACTGGGGGCACATGTAGATTATTGGGTGCACTTTCAATCAAACAGTAACTAAACCCTAACCCTAAAACCGGACACTAACCCTAATCCTAACCCTATTCACCCTACTAACCGTACTGAACCCTACTAACCCCAACCGATACAGTATGTCTATATCAGGGTTCACACTTTCTGGAAAATCAGGATGTACTATAATCAAGCAAGACGATATTGTTTCCAAATGAATTACCATTAATCGTACTGACAAATAGGTCCTGCAAGTAAAGCATTACATGACTAAAGCAGAACACTGTAAAGTACTGCACAGACAACTAATGCATAGCCGCTTGAGATGCAATCAGCGTTAAATTAAACTATGAAACATTTCGGGAGTAATTCTGTTGTATGGCTAGAATCAGGACTTAAAGTAAGGGAGCTCGGGGGGCTCAGCCCCCCAGCTCTTAACTCAAGTCCCCAGCTCAGGGGGAGTGGGGTGGTAGACTGAGAGAGGGTATAAGGGAAAGGGGTAAGAGGTGAGAGAGAACCCCCAGCTTTTTCAAACTAAGCACTGGCTAGAATGACATCTATCACCGATATCACAAATTAAAATCAATTCACTGTTGTGAAATGTTAAATGTTTCATTACAGATTAGGCCCCTAATAATAGGCCTAAACTGCAGTGAAGACACCCATGTCAAAAACAATAGGCTTACAAAGCTACAAGTATCACAAGTCTATTCAAGTGATGCAAAATAAACACGGTACTAAAATGTGTTTGCAGAAAGCACAGAAGGAAATGAAGACGACTACATGCAAGTACAAGTAAAACTAATATAGTAAGTGAGTTCGTAGGAATGGCAAACCAAACTGCCATCATCGAATCAGTCAGCGTCCTTCAACGATGGAAGTCTCTTGAAGAACTCATGGTGCTCTTTGGGGACGACCCCAGACTTATACAATGCGAGCAGATCAGCCTTCTTGGCACATGGAAGTCGTGTGTATGTGTGTAGCAAGCTGCCAGTCCTGGAAGGTTATCGACAGCTGTGGTAGGTTTTGCTCGTTCAGATAATGTTAATTGATATCTGAAAAGCCATTCCCATGCCGGTGTTTGTATTGGATCTGGTGATTGTTCTTCTCAAAGCGCAAAACTTTGATTTTGAGCCAATTCACGGTTTCTCCATTTTCATTTCTTGCATTCCGGAAACTAGGTCACAGCCGCTGCAGCAGCCGAGAGTGCACCGAGCCGACTTAATGCCTTCTTGCTGTCAGTCATTAGTCTAATCACTGCAGCCGTAACCGCAGCAGCTCGAGATAGTGCCTTCTTGCTCCCAACGAAAGTGCCGATAGTAATCTGGCGCAAATTTCCTTTCAAAATTAGGGGTAAAACCGTAAAATGTGCGATTTTCAACTCACAGATTTTTTCCCTGATAGTGTACAACATGATGCAATCAAAAACTCAATTTTGACAAAATTTCGATCTGGTGCGTTCTTGCTCTAAGAGGACGATATGAAATCTTCGGAATAGTGTTTGAACTGACCGGGGTAATTGCAGGCATCTAGCACTTACTACATACGGAATCGCGGGAGGATCTGCCTAATGTAGTCGGCAATAAAATATAAACATTATCTGTTTTACGAGAGTTAAATATTCACTTGTATATATATATATACAGGTGTGTGTGTGTGTGTACACACACACACACATACACTAAAACAGTTGGCAGAGGATATTAAGCCAGTCATCGGCAAAAGAACATCGCAGCTATTTAACCAGTTGCCGGTTACATTAATTCATTCACCAGATGGCGACACATAATGCAACCAAAGTACTACCACTAACCAGTCGAAATAAACTGACCCTAACTGTAACACTAACCCTAACCGACACAGTAAACCTAACACTAACCCTAACCCTAACCTAACCATACTTAACCCTACCAGTTATGCGAACTTTGTTGACACCCACTAAAAGATTATTCCGGATTTATAAAAGGAATTTTTCGTAGCGTAGCAGGGTTTGTGGGTGGGGCAAATAATTGCACTACCCATTTGCTGATTCAGCAATACTCAGCTCACCCAGCAACAAGACGAAATTGATCAAATGATAGCAAGAAGAAATTGATCAATTATCATTAAAAGATGGTTTTTGTGGGGTATGTATAGAAAAACGTTAATTCTAGTACCAGAATGCCGATCTGGTACTAACAGCTGCAAAATTGCTAGCACCAGAATTCTATGCAATATGCCATTTATCTATATATATATAAAGTTTATAAACATTAATATTATATACACAACGTTGTGCAGTTGTGCAACAGATTTATTACATACACAACATGACAACACTCTGTGATTGGTTGATTATTATTATTATTACTATTAAGGCTATTTATAATGCGCAAGATCCCCCGAAGGCCGCAGTGAGAAAGTATGGCTGTCTACATACAATGTATCATATAAACAACGTCTTCAGCTGTGTCCTAAAGGTCGTGAGACTACAGTCAGACATTCGCAACGCAGGAGGCAGGCCGTTCCACACAGAAGGTCCGGAAACAGCAAAGCTTCTATCTCCGTAGCCTGTGTTTGTTCGTGGAACAGCTAGCTGTTGAGTGTTGGCAGAATGCAGACGGGTACGGCCGGCAGTGACAGTCGTCGGCTGACAGTAATCTGCCAGGTACGCCAGAACCAAATCGTGTAGACACTTAAACACCAAGACTGCAGTCCTAAACTTCACCCGCTGCCGCACTGGAAGCCAGTGGAGCTCTCGTGTGCACGTGACCACGCGTCAACAAATTAGCTATGCGAAAACAGCGGCAATCATAAAGGGTAGGGTTAGTGTTACGGTTACTGTGTTGGTTAGGGTTAGTGCTACAATTAGGGTCAGTTTAGTAATTTAAGCCCCTAAACTCCATGATCGCCCAAAACAGCAGGAAAACGTTGTGTATATAATAAATCTGTTGCATACTACACAACGTTGTGTATATTAGTGTTGTTACGACCACCGAACTTTCACCGCCACCGCGGTGGTTAGCTACCACCGAACCAACACCGCCATCGCGGTGTTTTACAGTGTTCTCGGCAGTCTTTCTGGGTGCTGTTTCTTGAAAACTGCCCATCACTTCCGCAGCGTAATATGATCCTTGCGTGAACACACGGCGAGATCACGAGATCAGTCGGCGACAGCGGCACCGCCCGCCCTCCTCTGCACATCCGCTTCCCCACTCACAGCAGGGACCTGGGACAGTCTAGGCACTGTACTTAGTGAGACCGTCGCGAGGGTCTCACGTAGTGCCCCCCCACCGTCGCGTGCATTGAGCAATTAGCGCATTCCAGGACAACCAGAACGATCTTGAAGCCGCGACACCCGTTTCCAATTAACAACCCTAGCCTTGAAATGGACCGATATTCGCCACCAGCACTGCCACCGCGGTGGCATGTCAAAAAAACACCGCCACTGACCGAGTTGCAAATTCCTGCCACCGTAACAACACTAGTGTAAATAATATCGGGGTTATCTATTATACATGCCCGACAGTCGTCTTTATACGTACTCTATTCTTTCTTTCTTTCTGTTATGCCCCCAAAAGACCTAGCCCATTTTTCTTATATATACACCACAAAAACCCTATTTTAATGATAAAGTACGAACTACTGACTTCTTGTCACTGGTGTCAGCAAACGGGTAGTGCAATTGCTGGGTAGAGCAAAAAATTGGCGCGCCCATGAAACCTGCTTCGCACCTCTGTGAAAATTCCTTTCATTATTGCGGTACAATCTTTTTATGGGTGTCAACCAAATGTCCGTAAAATATCAAGGTTACTGTGTCGGTTTGTAAATTATACGCTGCGTGAAAATTGTTTATGCTACGCACCGTGAAACTATTTTTAATCGTATTTAACTATTCTTCGTTGACTATACACAGGGCCCAAAAATAATCAATCCATCAACCCCATCAACATGTATTTATCCTTGATAATGGTCTTGGAGTTGATATTATTTATCTCGACTACAAGAAAGCTTTCGATTCAGTAGACCATGTAAAGTTAATTGAGAAGTTATATGATAACAACATTGGCAAGAGCATTGGTTACGTCCAGATGAGCTTGACAAATTGTCTGTAATTAACAGTGATTTTCATTCAGCAGCAGTGTCTAGTATGAGCAAATCAGTTTCATGTGGACTTGTAGTTGGTAGGCCATATG
>Ga0209780_1003645_pt1 | contig 11577 bp, 7 predicted proteins | sample WorMetexBAHAMAS2_FD_187384 | JGI IMG/M metagenome (GOLD analysis project Ga0209780, IMG submission 187384) | Marine gutless worms symbiont microbial communities from Max Planck institute for Marine Microbiology, Germany - Inanidrilus exumae... | ecosystem: Host-associated > Annelida > Digestive... | reverse complement strand
AACTGTGGCCCAACCTGCCCACCCCCCACATTGAACCCCACCATCGCCCTGTCCCTTTGATGATGGCCCTGCAACATGTAATGCGTGTCTAGAGTTCAGATCAGAGTCCGTGCAGAAATAAGATCCCATTGACAGACTCATCCAATCTAGTTATGCCATGTTGCCATGGTCCTCCTGTCCCCTGTAAAATTCTTTCACCTGCCATTTGTGAGTTCGATTTGTTAATTGGATTAGTGTTTCACAATGTATTGTTTTCTGATACCTTGCCAGTGACACTGCTGTGGACCTGTTGTTGTTGTGATTATTATGTTTGTGGTATTATTTGCTCGCTGTTTTTTTTCCACTGAAGTCTAGTAATGCACGGCTAATCCAGTTTTTGTGTAATCTTTCAGCCTATGACTGTTTTGAGCTGGGTCGTCTGGCATACTTGGAGACTGATTATTACCACACTTTGCTGTGGATGCACGAAGCACTAAACAGGCTTGAAGACGATGATCGTCTGTATCCGGTCCTTCTCGATTATCTCGCTTATGCTACTTACATGGTAAGTTTTGCGGTGAGATGGTGTTAATCATATATATAGATTCTAGAGTGTTATTGCAACAAAATGAGTGCTGTTATTGACATTATCACATTTTTCTTGGCGATATCAGGCAAAAACATTCTTGACAACTCATACTGCATCTAAGCGTCATTTTTTACAACGTTACTTTGCAGGGTGTTCAAGTTTGGTATGTCTGATTACTGTTTGTGTTGTGATTTTAGATGAATTTTGTCTTTTGCTGCAGTTTTTACTGCACGACGTTATATTAGTGTGGTATATGCTGTGGTTGTGTGCCTGTCCATCCCTCTGTCTGTTCATTCATCTGTCTGTCATGAGCTGGTATTGTACCAAAATGGCTAAATGTGCAGGATAATGGAAACAATGCCATACAATAGCGTGGGACTCTAGTTTTCTGATGCCATAGATCTCGGCAAAATTCCAGTGGGTACAACCACAATGGGGAAATAACTGAAAATATCTTGGAAATGGTGGAAGAGAGAGACATAGTTGCAATAGAAGACTAATATGAAGTTGTATGCGGCATATCGAATGGCACCAGTACGGTACCTTGAACCTTGAAGGTGACTTTTGCACTTAAGTCTTAACTCCCATAACTTGCAAAATATAGCATGTATAAACTATGATATGTTTACTTGTGAATCTGAAAGCACGTGTGGCTACTAGTAATGTCGACTGTATATTTGAAATTGAAGGACTTCTTCTCAGGGTCAAAGGCAGTGTCACCTACACTGTAAATGTTGCAATGTCTTGTAAACGGTGCAGGATAGAGTCTGTGTTATTATTATAAACGAGTATGATTAAAGTGTCATAAAATCCTAGGACTTACAACAGTTACAGACCACTGATAGGAATTGATATATGACCTCTCTAGTTCCGATGACCCTGAGTGACCTTCAAGGTCATTCACCTTCTGTGAGACTCTTCAAATGTGATTTTCATACAGCCATACAGCAGTTGACAGGATTTCAACTGGCAGTGCATTGCGCAATGACTCTACAATAGCTGAGCTTCTTGTTTACATTACACAATTTTATTGCATTTGATTAGCCTTATAAAGAATTATTAATGAAAGCTTAGATTATAAAGAAGTTGTACTTATTACATCACTGGGTGGAAAGTACGGAAACAACCATGGTCTTAATAATTGTGTGTATATCTCATGTTTGCATCTTTTTATGCTTGAAATTGAGGGTAAGTTTCCTTGTGCAGCAAGGCAATGTTGCTGAGGCTTTGAGGCTTACAGAAGAATATCTGATGCTGGGTAACTGTGAATGGTGTTTGCTGTCAGTTGCTTACTTATTGTAGCTATGTTGTGTGCTGTCGTCATTAGTTCCTGCATGTTGTTGTTATATAACTGCACATATTTTGATTAAGCGGCATATGAAGGCATGCTAATAACATTATGTAGCTGGCGGGAGAGAGGTTTTATTAAAAAATTACTCATATTTTTTGGCATGACACTATGATGTGGGCTCTGTGTCTGTACGATTTTCGACCAGTATCTTGCTATATCTTAGAAATGGTGCATCATAGGGACATAGTCTTGTGAACAGTGTTTTTTCGTCAACGATGACGAAAATGACGAAAACATTTTTGAATTATCGTTGACGAGACTAAAACTAAAACGAAAATTAAGGCAAAAGACGAGAACGATATAAAAATCAACAGTATTTTAGTCTGGACGACATTGACGAAAATATCTAAAGCAACGTTTGGCACTTTACGCTAGCATTCTTATGGTGAATAAGGAATGCATTTATGCACAATAATCTGCATTCATTTATGTTTTGGTTGTCGTTATTGATAACGATTAGTGATTATATAGTAGTTGTTACTCGCAGCTCGTTTGCACCTGACGTAATACATTAAGAAGTGTGTCCATGAATAGTTGTGATATCTTAAACACGACAACGACTAAAATATGAACGACATATTTTTGTCAACTAAAACTATGACTAAAATTAACATTCTCGACTAAAATAAAATAAAAATGACAGCAAATATTAGTCGACTATATAAAAACTATGACTAAAATGAAATGGCCAACTAAAAAACACTGCTTGTGAAATAACTGATAATGTCGGAAATGATGCAAGATGAGACATAGTTACAATAGAAAACTAACAGAAGTTGTTTATGGTTTATTAAATGGCACAACCTAGTGTGACCTTGAATGTCACATTTGCTGTTTAAGACCTTTTAACTCCCATACCTCGAAGTATAACGTGTATAGTATTATCTACGTTATGTTTACACATGAATTGGAAAGCACACATGGCTTGTAATTTCAATTGTCTTTTTAAAAGTGAAGGACATTCTCAAGGTCACAGACAGTTCTGTACACTGTAAATATGGTAAAATATGGAAACAGTGCAAAATAGTTGTTGTTACTACAGACTGCTAATGTGAAGTGATGTATGGCCTGTCGAATAGCGTGGCAGTTCCGATGACCTTGAATGACCTTCAAGGTTGTTCGTTTACTGCAAGCCTTTTTACATATGTTTTTTCAGCTGTGCAGCACTTGACCAGATTAAAACTATCGCGGTTTCTCTGTGACTGCTGAGCTCCTTATTTGTCGAAAATCTGGACATAGCAGTGACATGGTTTAGCGTGCATGTATTATGAAATGTTCTTATGAAAGCAGCAAATTAAAAAATAATTGTTCTGTTATCATGTCTTACAGCTTGCATGTCTGTACTAATCTGAAATGGTCCATTTTGTTATGCAGTGTTTTATGACTGTTTAAGGGGTGTAGGGGGCATGTCTGGTACTGTGGGTGGGATGTCCCTCATATGCTTCATTTGGGTTTTACCAAAGAGAAGCATTCCACAGCCAGACCAACACAGAAAAGATATTATACAACAAGAGTCGTTGGGCACTAATATGTTGTAGGAACTGAAGAACAGCAATCACACAAGACATCACATTGAACTGATAAATAGGTCTTGTGGTAGTTGGTTAGTTTCCACCCTGTTGTAGGCGCTAGCATAATAACAAATGAGCCTCCGCTATGCTTTCCCATTTTGGATCGTCACTGAATGAAAAGGCAACAAGGTCGTGAGGTTACTGTGTCATTGGCCATCTTTAACCTGGTGGAACTAGGTCTCCACCCAAGACTTTGTCCCTGATATAGCCTATTTTTGTGCTGAAAGGGGACGTTAATCTCTCAACCAACCAACCTTTATGACTGTGCATGTATTTATTTTGTTCTTTTAAATGTGTGTATGTCGCTGCTTTCCAGCACTTAGTTATATTGCAGCAGTAGTTTGTTTATTAGCATGCCAGAAATTCTGTGCAAAGGCGTCGTCTTTCAATAGTGATAATTACGTCGCTAATTTGGGCATTATAGAATAGTGAATGTAGTTTTTTAACCACCTGTGTCTACTGTTTGCTGAACATAGTTTTATTTCGTATAATGGTTGAATTTTTAAAGTTTCATTTTTGAGCAGGGCTGCAGAAGTAACAATCAGTTGCATCATTTCCTGTAATAATTGAAATTTTTAAGCCTCATCATGCTAATTATTTTTTAAATTAGTGATATCAAATTATAAATAATATAATATAATTTTATGTGTACTTCGTTTACAATTTCTTGAATAATAATAATAATAACAACATGCAGCCTAAGACTGCAGACTTTGTCCATGCTGCTGCTACCTAGCAAACTGGATGAAACTCGTGTTGTTTCTTTATTCTGGCCCATTTGCGCCATTATGTGAAAACATGACATCCACAAAATTGAAAGACCACCCGCTGCTGATGCTGGTGATGAAGTAAGCGATAATATCTCGGAAACGGTGCAAGATGGAGACATGGTTGCAATGGAAATCTAATAGGACATCGTATGTGGCCTGTCAAATGGCACCATTGCCAATGCTCTTGAATGTCACTTTTGCTGTTTGAAACCTGACTCCCATACCTCTTGAAACATAGCACAAATTTACTAACATAGCGTGTCGTGCGGTCTTTCTGCAGTAGCTTAGCTTCTTGTTAAGATGGATGCCTGAAAATAATTTCAGAATTTTATTGACACTATTAAACGTCTAGTTCATTTAGTGTAGATCGGTAACACATAATGACTCTATGTTTGAAGATCCAGCAAACATTCGGCTGAAGAACAATGCAGTATTCTACAAAGACATCATGTCACAAAATGAAATGAAGGGAGTTGTTGAGTTGCCAGAGCTCAAAAATGTTCGCCCAGCTGACGACTATCGTGCAACTGAAGAGTTTGTCACTTACGAGCGGCTTTGTCGAGGGGAAGAAACTATGGTAAGTGCCACCAAGTGGACACATTTTTTAAAATTTTGCAATATTAAATGCCTCTTATGTTAGGAAGATACAGATCATACTGTGCATTAGCCAGTAGTTAAGCAGTTGCCTCACAATTGTGTAGACCAGTAGTTATTGCAGTTGCAGTGTGAGGCTACTGACAGACTGAAATCAAGATAGTCAAGCAAAGTACACAGCCAATGGGCTCAGTTGGCTAGCTTCAGCTAAATGCAGGACCAAGGATAATGGAAGTGCTAGACCAATGTGCCACGTGGAATTAGGGGTAATGCACCATTCATGCCTTCATGTATATGAATATTAACGATTACGGTACCTTGAAAGCATTTTTGTTCCTTCCTCTTGCATATATGAATATTCATACCATGAAGATTTGATCCATAAGCAGATGATATGTAGTACACAGGAAGGTTTACATTTTCACATAAGTTAGTTAAGTCTATATGTCACTCGGAAGCAGAGCATTGCCACTAATTCCTTGTGGAACGTGGATCTAGCAACAAACGTTTTTTATATTTATTTACTCAGTGAGCAGAGTCCGCCTTGTTGGCAGATGCCCTTTACCTCCCAAGTTGAGATTCAGTGGTTGGTGAGTGGAGTCAGGAGTAAAAAAAGGTAAAGTTCTCCCATACTCGTTACCGAGCGTTGGGCCCGGAGCTGATCCCGGTGTATAGGTGGTCAGCCCACAGGTGACTTGAAGCCATCCACCCGGTGGTAGGCTGCCATTACTTTTTGCCAGGCCTGCAGTTCCCAGCCAAAGAGCGTCACTGCCCATCGGACGGTACCAAGTTATGCTGCTCGGTGACAGAGGCACATGCATGTGAGCAGCTTGCCCAAGGTTGTTACCTGGAAGTGGACTGGCCGATATTGGAACACGCGACCTTTAGGATCGCTACAGTTAAGCCACACAGGCCACTCGGCCTTTGTGGCTTAGTCAGGACTAATGTACAATAAATCATTGCAGTAAGACAGTGTGACCAACAGCCATCAACAGAGCCGCTCAGGCTCATCTGTGAAGCATCATCTGCACACCGCTGGTTGTAAAAATAGACCTGGTCTATTTCAGGCCTGACATCACTCAAGGCGATCAAACATGATTTTAACTTATATTTATTTTGTGTTATATTATCCTTCGGTTTATTGGTGCATTTCTGCTTTTGTTGTTTTATTTTTAGTTTCTTGAGTGCGTGCAGCATGCTGAGTGATTGACTGGGAAGAACGTCCCTGAAATGACTCATTTTCATGTCAGTTTGGATGTTTAACCTTAAATCAGTCAGTGAGTAGTTTTAACTACAGTAGCTGCAAGTTACACCCGATCCTGCTTATCAAAGCTGCTTAGTCTGCACACAGTCAGTTGTGACTGTTCAACAATCAAAGAGTCTGAACTTATTCAGCTGACTTATTCAGTTGTCCGCATTGTATGGATTGAACTAGATGATTAGCAGAGAAACTTATTTGTGAGTATGAGTGGATGATCATTTGTGATCATACTGTACTTGTTGTAGAAGTATAAGCTTCAGAGTAAACTGACTTGCCAGTACCGGCGCCATCACCCAATGTTCTATATTAGTCCATTGAAGGAAGAAGTCATGTACTTGAAACCTCGCGTTGTCATATACCGTGACTTCCTATCTGACGTCGACATTGCGAAGATTAGGGAGCTTGCCACTCCACGGGTAAAGCTTGACAAGATTTTTGTTGATTGTACACTGAAGTTATATTCTATGATGATAGTGGCAGATACTGAGGTCAGAGTCGGCATAAGGGGAATGGTGTCCCTTCATTGTTTTTGTACTATTGGTTTGGTGAGAGAAAAGGCATCTAGCACGTTCTAAACTAGCTTCAGTCATTCCGAAGATGATCCCTTTTTAGGACTCGGTCAGACTTTGAGTAACTCGGGAAATAAAAGCTAGTTTAACAAAAATTCTGTGAGTGTGTAATGGGAAGTATTGTTTGGTGGGTCGTGTCATTTTCAGTATTCAGAACTGACACAGCCAATCATCAAGCAGTCAGTGCTGTGTGTCAGCCCGGGAACTCATGTCGGAGATCTTGGAGAAATTCCAGATGAGTGGCTGGTTAGGATTTAGGTTACTCAGTCACCAGGCCAACTCATCCTTGTACCCTCTGTCTGATGGGAAATGAGTACCAGCCAAAGTGCAGTGATGCACTGCAGCTGGGGATCAAAGGTAGGATGGCTGATTCCATTTGTGGTTAAGCATTTGGTGTCAGGTAAAACTGTGTGATTCGTGCCATTTTGAGGACTTTAGAAATGAGTATACTCATGACCAAGAGCTTTACAAATATCCCGTCTTAATTATATTAATACTATATTGCACATTTAATTTAAAGACAGTGTTCTTGCCAACCATCCTGTCGTCCCCCAAAGGTGGGGCTGTCAAGGTAGCAAGATCTGTTTTTATTTCCATAAACAAGTGGTAATAACTTGGAAGTGATAACATTGTGTTATAATGTTATCTATCGTATTACATCATTACAATAATATTGAATGACCTTAAAGATCACTTCATACCTTTTAAAATCTATCGTTATTACAGTATCCAAAACCAATGCTGTGGTCTAGGTTTTGCTGCTACACTCCCCAGTATGTAGCACCTGCCCTGATGGCAGACTTAGCATTCATCAAAAACTAAACTGAAACTATGATCACAATCTTTTTAAAAAGAACTGACCGATGATGAAAATGCTAGAACTGTAACAACACTATTAAAATCCTGCATAGTATATACACATCTCAGAAAATATAGCATATCTTAGCAAAGATGTGCTAAGAGATGATTAGGAAAGCATATGTGGTCTATAACTGTAACTGATGTAATGCAGTTCAAGGGCTGTTTAAAGTCGCAGACAGTCATATGCACTAAACAAGTGGATGTCTCAGAAATGATGTAAGATAAAAGACATGGTTACTGCTGATTGCTAGTAGATTTGTGATTTTGTGGCTTGTCAAATAGCACCATCATCTCCAGTGACCTTTAGTGACCTTCAAGGTTATTTCACCTTTTTAAATGCAACTCTTTATAATGGTTGTTTTGTCATGCTGCTGCCACCGTGTTTGCAGTAGCTACATTTCTTATTGATATTTATATAGACTTTTGGCTGAAAATCTTAGTAAATATGCATAATTTGCTGTTTTGTTACTGATTGTGAACTTATTGAGTGGCAATGTATTTATACAGCTAAACAGGGCAACTGTGCAGAATGCAGTTACAGGAAAGCTCGAAACTGCTAGTTACCGAGTTAGCAAGAGGTTAGTTGCAACTTATGCTGATGTCACTGTTGAAGAACTTGAAGCTCTAATTTTGCTGCCTTGCTGCAGAATCGGTGAAATAAAAAATACAGTTGTACCTGTTTTGCTTTGCACATCAGTTGGTTATGGTTAATTTGCCATGTCTGTGTATGTTATTATGAAAAGTGGAATATTGCAGGCAGATATTTGATACACAGACATGAGAAGACTAATCATTGTGCAGTTGTGAACTCTGTGCAGTATAATAGCACAACATGCTTGATTAGTCTTTCTTGTTAGTTCATTTTTGCAGTGAGAATGAGATACAGATATTTTGTTGTCATGCCATGAAACTGGAAGGTTCTATGTTTGTGTTGAAGTGCATGGCTGAGAGATAATGAAGATATACTAGTTGATCAGTTGAGCCAGCGGGCTCGTGCTGCCACGAATCTTACTCTTGACACTGTCGAAGAGCTGCAGGTTGCACACGGCTCATACATTTTACATGTCTTTTGTGTTGCTTTGAACCTTGTTTTTTGTAAACGACACATTACTATTTTTTGATGAAGTGTGCTATGATATATGCAGCATGTTTCATGGGAAATTATACTGCTAGATTATTCCATATATATTACCAAACGTCATATTTTGTCCACAGTTTTCTGCTGATATCTCGGCAACTATTCCTAGGTTATGTCGGTGCAGACATTGACAGCAAGCTGTCATCGGTCACATTATAATGGTGTAGTTCATTACGAGATCGTGATTTGTATTTACAAGAAATATAGCCATTGCCAGTAATTGGGCAGTCTAGTGGTACAGTACATGACCTCTGCACTCTTGTGAAGAGTATGAGAAAGAAAGGAGGAAACATTGAAAGGAGAGTTATGTGATCAACACAAAGTTTGATCTTGAAGCCTCTAGTAGATCATATAGTTGAGGCCTTGAAAGGCAGACTTGAACAGTAATGTATATACACTGTGTCCCAATCGAAATGAGGCCAAAATTTAAATCTGTATAAATAAAATGAAACTCTACAGAAACATAATTTTAACTACACTAATTCCAAATTATGTAACATGAACTGTAAAAGTTTAACAAAATATACAGCATGGTTGCCGAGATACAAAAGTTTACAAAGTTGAACTTTGAAACGTCAACAAACTTTTTTATCACGGCAACTAGGCTGTGTATTTGGTTGAAACTTTACAGTTTGCGTTAAATAAATTTAATTAGTTTAGTTAAAATGATACGTTTTTGTCGAGTTACGTTGTATTTATAGAGATTTGAATTCTGGCTTAGTTTCAGTTGGGACACAGTGTAGTGTGAGTAACAAATATTCTGACCAACTGTAACAATGCTTAATGTATGTTATTGTGAAATGTTAAAAGTTTACTATGAACTACCACAATAAGCAACAGCCCTAGTTGAGTTAGTCACCACTGTATGTTTTTGTAGCATGTATGTGTCATTAAACTAGGAGAAATTATGCTTTTGTGTACTAGACAAGTGTATGCTAAAGAAAGTATTTTGACAGCCCCACCAAATGGCTGTGATGCGTCAAATTTCTGTTATATTTATATTAATGGTTTGAATTGACTAAGTGCACCATCACAACAACCTTGTGTTTGGTTTTGCTGTAGTTCATTGCATTCGTCGATGATAAAATCTTTTTTATAAACTAACAATGCACTCGGAATGGTATTGTGTCATTGGATCATGTGAAATTCGTGCATATGCTAAACACCAGACAACAAAGACGTATAGAATTTTCTTAAATTCAGCAAGCTTGTGCAGACAGTTTTGATTGTAACATATGTGCACTGATTTGCCAGTTGTTAACCTGTTGCTTGAAAGTTGTTAATTTGATTGCAGGTTGTTAACTATGGCATTGGTGGTCATTATGAACCACATTTTGACTTTGCTCGGGTACGATTTTGTGCATCTGACCTTTGCTTTCTACTGAATTATTTTTGTTTTGTGTCATTTTACATGGCTCCCACAGGTGCTTGAAAGTCTAGGATTTTTTCCTAATTTCATGGCCTGGGAAATCTTTGGAAAGAGGTCATGTTCTTGAAAATCCTTGCATTTCACCTGTGAAGTACTTGAAAGTCCTTTGAATTGGTTGTGACATAATGACTGGCTGCAAGCACTGTTCACAGCTGAGAAGCCCTCCGTTGTTACTGTGAATGTTTTGCAAATATGTTGATTGATTGACAAGACGAACGTGTCAACAGCATATTTTAATTAGTAGATACCATTCATTTACAAAAATTGCTTCACATTATCTATCGCCTGAATTCTGTAGGTACTGTTAATTTTAACAACATGAGAAAGTGGGTCTAGGGTTACTGTAGTTTGTTCATTTGTAACTATTTGGAAGTGCCAGGTGCTTGAAAACACCGGAAAAAGGTCCTGGAAAAGTCCTTGAATTTTTTGTTGCCAATTTCTGGGAACCCTGTTTTTATGTACATGTATGTCTCTGGGAGAGTGTTTAACATTACTTTTCACATGATGTGTTGTTGTTACTTGTTAGCAGTATTAGTTTTGTTTGCAGAAACGCGAGACAAATGCATTTGAAGATTGGCGTGGCAACCGAGTGGCTACATTTATATGCTATGTAAGCTGATGTGACATGTTTATTACATGTAATTCAGTTCTGCTGGTTAAAATATTATTAATACAGCTGTGCAGATCTGTGACTAATCAGTTAGTAGTTGACACCTCAAGAGAATCATGTCAATAGTAATCATATTTATTTTTTTAACCCTTCAAGAAACCGAGTCTTTCGAACAGACCAGATTGAGGACATTGTTTTGACAGTATTTTTTACGGAATACCTTGTAGTCAGGGTGCTATAGTCAGTCTGCTGTGAGTGTCTGTGTGTGTATTTTTGCATGATAACTGAAATGACCTTTGACCTAGACATTTGGCATGGTAGTTTACATTGACCATATCTGTGTCAGGTTTGGTGGTTACATGGATACCGTTTGTCTGGCACACCTGGAAATGTCACAGAATTTGACAGCTGTCAGAAAAATGTCATAGAATTGACCAGCAGTAAGGGAAATGTTAAGGGAGTGTCAGGGGGAAAATCTTGTTATTGACAACTGTTTTTTGCTACCTTCATGTTTTGGGCTGCACCAGTGTTTAGTAGACTGTTTAAGCCTTGAATCGCCTCAGATGTTGCTGCTTATTAAATCACTGAATGTTTTTACCGTGCGACACTATGCTAGCACGGTATATGCTGTCATTGTGTGTCCATCTGTCACAATTCGGAGTTCTGCAAAGATGGTTAAACCTAGGGTTACACAAACAATGCCATACCATAGCCCAGGGACTCGAGTTTGCCGATGCCAAAATTCTCGGCAAAATTCTGACAGGGTCACCCCAACGGGGGTGCCAAATAGAGGTGGGGTAGTTTCAGATCGGCGATATTTTACTAGTATTTCACTATGTCTCAGAAACGTTCAAG
>Ga0209780_1003643_pt1 | contig 11580 bp, 6 predicted proteins | sample WorMetexBAHAMAS2_FD_187384 | JGI IMG/M metagenome (GOLD analysis project Ga0209780, IMG submission 187384) | Marine gutless worms symbiont microbial communities from Max Planck institute for Marine Microbiology, Germany - Inanidrilus exumae... | ecosystem: Host-associated > Annelida > Digestive... | reverse complement strand
TAGACCTTGATCTTGGATCGGATCATACTGCATACCGTCGTGCTTCACTCATCTACCTCTACCTACATACCAATTATCATTGAAATCGAAGAAACTTTTTGTGGACGGACGGACGTACTGACGGGCATTTGAGGCTCGGAGGAGTCGACCTAATAAACCACAGAGTCTGTGACGTACGGCCAATGTGACGCCAGACCTACGCATACCTTCCCATCTACACAGCACTGCCACTGCTCCTTGGTTGCTACTCATTTCCAGTCCCGGTAAGAGTAGGAGGCTGAGTTGGCCTTAATAGCTGGTTATGTACCAAGATGAAAGCCATGAAAGGTCACCCATCTAAGTACTAACCGGGCTCGACGTAGCACACCTTCGTTGATGTGACCAATGCCACTATCACTAGTAAGTAAGTAAGTAAGTAAGTAAGCACTAGGCCAAGTCATCAATTGTAGCCAATTTTGTATATCTGAGACATATCAGAGCAGCTGTACGATACACAAGTGTAAGAAAGAAAGCATAAGAAAAAAAGAAAGTGAAGAAGGAAGAAAGGGAGGAAGGAAGTTCAGTAAACACACAAACAAACAATTTATATAGCGCCGAAATCAACACAGGAATCACGGTGCATTACTGCCCCAAAGCCCATACAGGGCGAAGCAATTCTGAGCTCAATTGTGACAGAACTTATGTACAATTTGCAACTAATCTTCCAAAACAAATCTATCGAAATCGGGGACAGCAGCCTCCAATCTGTGCATCTGTAACAAACTTCCAAAAATCAAACTATATTTCATCACTTCACTGGCACTAGTAAATGTCACTGAGTCAACGTTGATCAAAACTAACGAGCATACCTGGAATGTTTTCGGCAGAACCGACAGCATCAACATAAATTCGTCGGGATTCAAGTCGTACAGAGTGATAAGAACAGCTTGCGCAGCCTTCACACATCAACGAGACACAACATCCACATCAGTTAGTTAGTTAAGGAGTTTAACGTCCCTTTTCAGCACAAATGTGGCTATATCAGAGACGAAAGGTCGGGGGTGGAAAGCTATCCCTACCCAGTGAAGGAAGGCCAGCGATGTATTAACCTCAACCCTGGCCAAAAGAAAAAGAAAAAGGGGAAAGTACAAGATACTAAACGATAGAGCAGAAGGGTGGTGAAGTGAAGCAATAAGGGGGGGGGGGAGTTGCCCGGGATGTGGGTGCAAACGCAAACACCGTACGGTTTTCGGCGTTAGCCCCCTGCTACTCAGTGGAGGAGTACTGCTGCCCAGTCTGGGTACGTTCAGCACACACCGATCTTGTTGATGTTCAGCTAAATTCCACGATGCGCCTTATCACTGGGACCTTGTGCTCTGCATCATTGCCCTGGCTACCAGTTCTGGTGTAAATCTAGCCTCCAGCTCTAGATGCAAAGCTGCAGTGGACAGGCTGATTGAGAAGACAGCCCTATATGAAGACTGGCCATTACACAAATAATATGTTTTCTCCTTCCTGCAACTGTCTGCCATCATGCAGACCACTCTGAACAGACACTCATCCCATTGACGTCACCAGTCAATGGCAAGATGACTGGAAGTCGGCCTCGGTGGTCATCTTTTCCCTTGTGGATGACCCCACTATCCGGCAACCAGGACTCGATCTGCCACGACGATACTGGTCAAAAATAAACCATTTTCGGACTAACCAAAGTCACTGCACATCCTGCCACATTAAGTGGAGCCTTGCAACTAGTGACAAGTGTCAATGTGGCAAACGTCAAACAATGTTTCATATCGTCAACAGTTGCTCACAGACCAAGATGGAAGGTGGCCTACCACAGCTTCACTTGGCTGAAGATGCCGCTGTTCAATGGTCGATGTCACATGGCTCGTAATGCACACGATAACAACAACAACTGTAGCTATAATCTTATGACAGTATACAAACGCATATATTTATCTACTATATAGTTTAAAGAAGTAACTAAACCACGCAAAATACCTTGCGGACTTCGACGCTCTTTGGTTCGGTCGTCCACGTGACAATGCGTGACACGGCAAGTCGTGCATCGCTCGAGTTGACGAGATCTGTCGGCTCCAGATTCAGCAGCAGACTGTGCAGGTAACTCAACATTGACACTTTCACCTGACAACATCCAACAGTATCCTTCACCTTCCACCTTCACGCATACAGGTGGCTGATCGGCTAGGCTGGTTGGTTGGTTGGGAGATTAACGTTCCCTTTCAGCAGAAAAACAGGCTATATTGGAGACAAGGTCTTGGGCTGGTTAGAGTTTAACGGCGCTTTCAACACAATGCAGGTCATATCGTGCCTTTAAGGTAGAATTATATTATAAATATTAACATTTAATGAGTATTTATTCTTGAGGAAAGATAACTGAAAAAGAAAAATATAGCAATAACAGCAGATATAGATTAAATAAGTGAACTGAAATTAGGTAGATTATTTTATTTTAAAAAGTATAACTTGTGTAAGGTTTCTGTCTTGGGTGGAGATTTAGTTAAGGATGGCCAATGATACAATAACGTCCCGACCTCGTTGCTTTTTTGTTCAGCAATGACCCAAAATAGAAAAGGACAGGGGAGGCTCATTTAAGTTATTTTGCCAGCGCCTACAACAAGGTGGAAACTAACCAACCACCACAAGACCTATTTATCAGTTCAATGTGACATCTTGTGTAGGCCTAGTTGCTGCATTTCAGTTCCTATGACATATCCGTGCCTAACGACTCTCGTTGTATATCTTCTCCGTGTGGGTCTGGCTTTGCAATGCTTCTCTTAGATAAAACCCAAAAGAAACATCCGGGGGACCTCCAACCCATGGTACCAGAGCTGTGCTCTCCACTCCCAGTTAACTGACTGAAGATGACTTCAGGATTTGTGTAGCAAAATATCACACAAAGAACACCATCACTACATTGTGACATCGCGGAAGGTTTCGTCGCACACCAAATAACATTCATTTCAGTATATCCAGCAGTAACATACATGAATCACCTGACATAACAAAAAACAAAGCCAACCCACTTGCTCATTTCCTTGCTAAATTTGTAAACGACTATTTACACGCAACAGTGTGCCCATTTGCAAGTAAAAGGCTTCCAATACTCGTTACCGAGCGATGGGGCCGGAGCTGATCCCGGTGTACAGGCAGTCAGCCCGCAGGTGACTATAAGTCATCCACCCGGCGGTAGGCTGCCATTACTTTCCGCCAGGCCTGCGGTTACCTTCCCAGCCAAAGAGCATCACCGCCCCTAGGCTGGTACCAAGTTATACTGACAGAGGCACAGAGGTGTGAACAACTTGCCCAAGGTTGTTACGCAGCTTTTGCCCCGGGTAGGATCTGAACCAACGACCTGCTGATTGCAAGTCCAACACTCTACCCGCCACCTCCATTTACAAGTAAATATTAATAAACCAAAAAAAAACGACTACAACAGGGGAAGACAACTATCACACCGCAAAACAAAACTAAATCAAATATGACAAAAAACAAGCATGCAGAATTAACTAAAATACATACAACATAAAATCAACACACAAAAACTAAAGCCAGGTTTAGTCACATACTACGACATCCGGCCTGGAAACGGAGTTGGGACTATTCTGGTAGATTGGAAAGGGATAGAAAAGCAAGAAAATAGATGAAGAGAGTAAGAAAGGGAAAAGGGAAAAGTAAAACATACCAAAAAATAGAGTAGAAGGTGGAGAAGTGGGGAAGTAAAAGGATAAGCAGGGAGGAGATTGCCCCGGGCCCAGACGGGTCAACACAGCCCCAAAAAACTATACATAGCCACACAGTGACACAGGAAGTCACTGTTATGAACTATTTAATGATTTACATGCAAAAAACACTTGCTTACAATTTTTTGACCTCTAATCTAAGGTCTTCATCAAGACTGACTTCCGGTTTCTGACGTCAGTAAGTAACTTGACTAAGCTGCTATCTCCCGTCATCATTTATTCATGCTCTTGCTCTTCCTGATCCATAATGGCTGAGCCTGCTAGTCTTGTCTGCCCCTCAATCGGTTGGTTGGTTGAGAGATTAACGTCCCCTTTCAGCACAAAAATAGGCTACATCGGGAACAATGTCTTGGGTGGAGATTTAGTTCCGCCAGTTAAGGATGGCCAATAATACAGTAACCTCCCGACCTCGTTGCCTTTTTGTTCAGCGACAACCAAAAATGGGATAGGATAGGGGAGGCGCATGTATTACGCTATCACCTACAACAGGGTGGAAACTAACCAATCACCACAACACCTATTTATCAGTTCACTGTGATATCTTGTGTAATTGCTGTTCTTCAGTTCCTATACAACATAGACTGTATTGGCCTGGCTTTGGAATGTTTCTCTTAGGTAAAACCTAAAAGAAGCATCCGGGGACCTCCCACCCACGGTACCAAACCTGCCCCCTCTGCCCCCTGACTCTCGATCAACCAAACTGACATTTTTCAATGTGATCCACCTATGCGACAAGTTACTTACTGACACCAGAAACCCGAAGTCAGTAATTAGTACATATTAGATTGTCAATCTGATGGAACGTTTCACTTAAGTTATTGTTAGAATAACAAAATTCATGCAAAGGGCGCAATACGTCTATGCTCTGACATGCTGAGCAGGTAAGTGACAAGATGATATTTCACCAACAACAACTGCGACACTTAACCAAATGTTTTGCAGCACACAGAAACATATACACAGCAGAAACCAGCACTCATAAGAGTGCAAGAACCCACACCTGCACTTTTTGTGCCTCGTCTCCTTGACCTTTTGACCCCAGAATAAATGGGTTTCCAGGACTCATGGTGGAACATTTCGGGAAATGTACAGTTCCCCCAGGACAATTTACCCCTCAGACATTTCCCCCTACCCTGCTCGGTTTGGGTTAGAGTTAGGAGTGTAGATAGTAAAGTTAGGGTTACGGTAGGGTCAGTAGGGTTAGGGTCAGTAGGGTTAGGATTACGGTTAGAGTTAGGGTTAGGTTTATGGTTTGGCTTAGGGGGAAATGTCCGGGAGGGGAAAAGTCCGGCGGGAATGTCCGACACTCAACATTTCTGTGTCAAGTTTGGTGATCCTAGCGGCATTGGTTTTGAAGACATCGTACATATAAACAGACACACACTGGTCGATGAAAACGCTCTCCCCATTACTGCCGTCGGAGTGGCTAACTATTTATACACTGCGAGTACAGTGGCCAGTGGGTTACTTTTTGACTCATGGTGTATGAAGTATTTACAGGAAATTAACAGAAAGAATTAAATGGCAAATATCACATGCAAGTAATTAGACAAAGGCAAAATTTAAATTTAATAAAAAGTAAAATTTGGCAAAAGTAGTAAAAATGTAAAAAAAGAAACAAGATAGTAGCCCCAACATACTTGGAGGTCAGTACCATTCTTGCACATCTCTTTAACTTTTTCGGATCCGGTTGGTTGGTTGGGGTTTAACGTCGATTTCGACACAATTCAGGTCATTTCACAGCTTTAAGGCAGAACTACGTTGTAAATATTAAAATGTAATAACGATTAATTCTTGGAGTAAGATAATTAAAAATATTATAATAGTAACAATAGTAGATTTAGACTGAATAAATAAGTCGTAATTAGGTAAATCATTTGACTAAAAAGTATAATTTGTATTTACAAATTATAACTGATCATATAAGTTGACTTTCTAAATAAAATTTATTATATGTTGACTGGGTGTATGACTGAAGATGTTGTAATGTCAGTAAAGGAATAGCATTGACGTCATGTTTGATCATAAAAAGTACATTCTGTTAGTAAGTGTTTGACGGAGAGAAGTTGATTGCAGTTCACTATAATAAGAATGTGTTAAACGAGTATATCGAATGCGTAATAGGTTATATAATATTTGGTCCTTTCGTTGATATGAAGAAGGAAGCAAGCATGGAGTAAGAAGGTTTGTTGGATAAATTTGGTAGAGCATGTTTTGTGTTTGTCAGTTCCAAGTTTACTGCCACTTGTCATGAATAATTCTATTTGTTGATAATAGGTTTGACATATGTATATGCGAGAGGAATTTGAAGAATCGGTTTACTTAATGCAGACTTGGCAGCTTTTTCGGATCCGATGTAGTATCGCAGATAGGGGGTACTGAAAATTTGGGGAAATGCAACCACGAGGTTAAACTGCAATAACTTCAAAACCCTTGCACGACTCCCACCAAATTTAAGGCAATCCTGCCCATAAAACACTAATGAATAATGAATGTTATAAACCTGTTAAATAGCATTCAAAGGAGAAGTAAACAAAAGCAAATAATTAATAAAAATAATAACATTAAAGACATATACAACCAATATTATTAAAAACACATTAATTAAAATATACGAGCAAAGGCAAATTATTGTAACCACATAAGCATACACGGTATGCAATTAATAACACATAGCAAATAAAATTGACCGTTAAAAAACTTTGTAACGCAACAGTTTACCTTCGTCTGTTTTGTGCATCAAATATGTGCATAAAAACAAAAAAAAACGTTAAAAGGAGGCATTTAAGAAATCAGTTTACCCACAAGTGAAAAGGTAAAGGACGCCACACCCCGCAGTGGACCGCAGTATTGTGTTCATCCCCTTTGATCAACAAGCCATAGAGACTGTGGTGCACAGCCAGCATGATGTCAGATATATGGTTACCTACCCAGCCAAACAGCACTGCCACTGCATCTTGGTCTGTACTCATTTTGCATCCCATTGAGGTCGAGAGGCTGAGTCGGCCTGGGGCATACATATCAAGATAGTATACCTGCGAACAACTACCCATCTCAGTACTAATTGGACTCAACGTAAGAGTAATTCTGCGGATATGTGCAGTTCCGTTATGATCAGACCGAACTGTCACCTCATACTACACTGGACATTGGGCAACTGTCTTTTGTTTAAACATAAGCTTTAAACTACAACTGGGCTTAAAACTGAATTAAGATGCAAAAGTAAAGTGACAACGCAGTTCAGTTTTAAACCGAGTTTGAAACTGATGTTAGGTTCTAAACCAAAGTTCATCTGAACAATCCAGTTTTAAAGCTGAACTAACGTAATGCATTCAGATAGGCATCTGTGCTTAAACTCTAGTTGTCAACCTCGATTTTAAAATGCAGTGTCTACTTTTTCGCTTTGCTACCATAGTTGCCATGTTTTTGTTTATGACAGCAACAGCAGCGGGCGGTTTAACTAATTGCCGAATGCAAGCCGATATTCTATTCATAGCTATGCCTTAGTTTATAACTGGGTTTATAAATGTGTTGTGAATTAACCAAAGTTAATTCAAGCATTGGTTTAAAACCGGACGTTGGGGTCAAGCTTAAGCTTTTGTTTAAAACTACCAGTAGTTTAAAACTAAAGTTTAAGCAAAAGATAAAGTTGCCCATTGGATCACTCATTTACATTTCACCACCACACAAAGACACTCACAGTATGTAACAGTCCCACCACCATCCAACGTACAGCTAGTAAAAATAATTATGAAACAAAAAGGTGAAAAAGAGCAGCAAATTAGCCAGTGTGCGACTGTGTGACAACGCAATCTGCAGCTATACACTGCCAGCGAAGTTCAGACATCAACAGAATAACGTGAAATTCATGATATCATATCACATACAGTGATTCTGGAACAACACAAATAGCAACTGATGGCCTCGGACAACTGTCATTTGCACTCCATCGGAGTTCTATAAATGGTAATTATACTGCTGGACTTCAATGATGGCATTCAGTCGAGCAAATGAGTTATCGTCAGTCTTGTTATTGAGCCATTACCAGAGGATTTGAGACAAAGATCAATACCTTAATGTCGTCGTCTGGTCTCAAGATCAAGACCTTGACAGCTGGGTCTCGAGATCAAGACCAAGACCTTGGCACCATGTCTCAAAACCAAGACCAAGACCTTAACGTCTGGTCTCAAGATCAAGACCGAGACCTTGTCGGCTGGGTTTTGAGACCAAGACCAAGACCTTGGCACCATGTCTCAAAAACAAGACCAAGACCTTAACGTCTGGTCTCAACATCAAGACCGAGACATTGCCAGCTGGGTCTCGAGTCCAAGACCAAGACCTTGGCACCAGGTCTTAAGACCAAGACCAAGAAACTGATCTCAAGTGCTCTCAAGACCAAAGAACTTTGTCTCGAAATCACAACACTGGTTATCGTGTAAGTATATTTCCATGTTGTATGCAAATCAACAACAAATCGATGTTCTCCAGCGCTTTAGCCAAAAATGAAAAAAACTGTAGCTAAGAAACTACTAATATACTGCTGAAAGTAAACAAAAAGATATGCAGCAGTGATATATAGCGCAAACAGTGCCAACTACACTGTGTTCCATAAAAGAATCTCCAACATTTTAGCCATAACTTGAGTACTGTCCGATTTTTAATAATTCTAGGAAGAAATGTTACTCGGATATCAGACAATCAAAGGCTGGATTATTTTTCCCACCTCACCTACCATGCATTTCTGCACTTCCTGGCAGAACACAAAAGCATGGAGATCCTACTTTTTTTACTCCAACATCACTGTGGTATTCTAGGGTTTAGCGTCCCACTCGACACATTATAGGTCATTTGGGAGACGATTTTACAGGTCAGATGACCCAACAACAGTGTAATAGCACTGAAGGATGATAGTCTTCCAGGTCAAGGGCCAATCCCACAGGCTCAGCATACTAAAAGGTAAAGAAAGGGATGTAATCAAATTTTTTTCTACATATAGCACCAAGTACACTGAAGACACAGAGGCGCTTGGAAGACAGCTAAGCAAGCAAGATCAAAGCCCGATCCAGTCGACCATGTACAAACTGCTCATTATATAGGTGTGCATATGATGCGCACAATTATGATGCACAACAGCACAGAGCTGGTCAAATAATTTCTCCTCTTACCCTCCAGACAATCACCACAGCTCAGATGTTGTCTGTTGGAGGGGAGGGGGATCCAACACAGTGACACTGCCTTGCCAGACTTCAACCAGTCGCTGCTTGATTTCTTCAATCTTATTAACTCGTGACTCATACTCATGCTACTGTATTACTGCCTGATCCTTGTAATCAATAAGGTTTGGGTTGTGGACTACCAAGGAAACTCTCTGTGTAACTATTACATGGTCTTTCACCTCACCTTAACTGTGTTGCTACACTACCTTGCATAATTCAAAAATCTAAAATAACGGCTAAACTTTTACTCATACCATCAAAATTACTCGGTTTTGTTTGAAACTTAACAACATTAAACAACATGTAGACGACAAACGCTACAAAATATCAGTGTGGCAGTGAGAAAAAATTGTCATCCACGATGTGTTTGAAAGCAGCTAACATTTGCTGAGACAGAAGGACATCCCACTAATACTGTCCATTATCTATCACTCGAGGCTTGATAAAGCACAAGACCAATTTTTAGGCCGCACTGCATGCATAGCATCGGTGAAGCCTTCTGCTACAGATGTCACACGTAGCGTGGTCTGTGTGTCTGTGTGTTGGTCTCACTGATGTACTGTGCAAAAACGGCTGAACTGATCGAGATGCGATTAGGGGGACTGACTCTAGTGGGACAAGGAACCATGCATCACATGGGGTCGAGATTCCCCACCGGGATTGTCCGGCTCACTGAACAGCACTGGGAGTCTCTGCTGTGGTCACTCAATCGTCAGTGATGGCATGCAGCAAAAGGGATAATTGGGTCACTTTATCTTACGCTAAAACCAAAGTCTAAAACCTTAGTCTAAGACCGAAAGTCCCGTTTCAGACCTAATTAATGCAAAACGTGAAGTGACGCTAAACTTTGGTCTAAGACCAAAGTTTAAAACCAAACTTACCGCTTAAACCAAAGTTTAAGACCAAAGTTTGGTCTAAAACTGAACTGAATCTGAGCAATCCGGTCTTAAACCAAACCGTCCTAATGTATTTAGATAGGCAATTATCGCTAATCTCTAATCTCTTTAGTTTTAGTCTAAAAGCAAATCACTTTATCTTTCATTTAATCTGAACTCGGTCTAAAACCAGGTTTTAGCTGTTCACATTAAGCTTTGGTTTTAGACTAAGGTTTTAGATTTAGGTTTTAGCGAAAGATAAAGCGATGTGGCCTTGTCAGAACTCTTTCATCACTTGTTGACAAGGCGATTGGCATCATAACAGACTTGGTGAATGTTAAGATGGTTGGGTGATATAATTTTCTTTCTTGTTTGGTAAATCAAATCGTACTGACAATGCAGGAATGATCAACTGTTACCAGATAACAATCAATGTGTGTCGCTTGCCAAGGCAATACAACATCCGAGTGAAACCATGTGACTTCCATGCCTCAGGTAATAAAAAGCATTAGCTGACTGAGGGAAATGAACCAGCTTCTGATTGCCTCTTTTCGTTGTAAAATTCCTGGAAAAAGTTACTAAAATCAGATAATGTTTGGTTAAGTTATGGCCAAAAATGTCAGCTTGCCTGTACTCCAAACGTTTCCTATTATTTTTATAGTGAGTCCGCTACAAACCTTGATGTTTGGCGACTGAGTCTGATCAACAATGAACCGAGCAAGAAGGCTGAATTGTTGACCGGCATTGAACAAAGTCCTGTACAAAACATATGCAAATTTATATGGAAACTAGGAATACTTTTCTCATGCTAGCGTAAATCAATTCTGCCATTTTGAGACACTACTCGAACATGACAGGCTATCTTGATATACATGCGATACTACTGCTAATTTCAGTTTTTTAGGTCATATCGCCTCCGGCCTATTGCTACAGATGTTGCACGTAGCATGGTCTGCGTGTCTGTGTGTTGGGCACACGGCTGAGCTGTGCAAAAACGGATGAACCGATCGAGATGCTGTTTGGGGGAAGGGTGGGCTGACTAATGTGAGTCCAAGGTACCATGTGGCTAGATAAGGGGTCACGATCGGACGAATCAATTTGCTGCTGCATGGGGCGACAAGTTGGCGATGGGGCCTTTTGCCAAATTACTTTGGACGTTTGTTCTAGCGTAGAGACTTTGAGGAAAGTGCTGAGACCAAACAGACAGCAGTATTTATCAGAAACATTACTGTAACCTCTAAATAAACAAACATCACATACATCTCAGCTGACGACATTCTTACGTGCCCACAAATAGTGTTCACCCAAACAGTAAAACACAGTGTTGATAATGAAGATATTCCATATCCAATGTGAATGGGATTGATTGATTGAGTTAAGGTTTTACGTCCCACCTGACACAAAATAGGTCATTTCGGAGACGTTCTTCCCAGCCAATCTCTTGGCTAAGTACTGAAAACTAAAACAAACACCACAAAGCAAACATGCATCCGAAAAAATATACTACAACATAAAATGAACCCCAAAAACTAAAGACAAGTTTGGTCGCCTCCTACGACCTCCGGCCTGGAAACAGAGAGGGCCTATTCTGGTTTCGCTGCCTCATAAATTTGTCACTCACTTACTTAGGGCCGGTTGCACCATCGTGGTTCAGCACTGAACTCGATCAAGTAGGTCGCCGTGAACTGGTTTACGGCGATTGTGCGTTGCACCATTTTTAGCTGAACTCGATCAGCCTTGAAC
>Ga0209780_1003642_pt1 | contig 11582 bp, 6 predicted proteins | sample WorMetexBAHAMAS2_FD_187384 | JGI IMG/M metagenome (GOLD analysis project Ga0209780, IMG submission 187384) | Marine gutless worms symbiont microbial communities from Max Planck institute for Marine Microbiology, Germany - Inanidrilus exumae... | ecosystem: Host-associated > Annelida > Digestive... | reverse complement strand
TTGTATAACAATGTGTAAGGCCCATAAATGACACATATAAAACAGCAAAAATTCTTTTAGGCACGTCAAGGGCCTTGGATATAATAAGAACTGTGTATTATATCCACGGCCCTTGACGTGCCAAAAAGAATTTTTGCTGTTTTATATGTGTCAGTTATGGGCCTTACACGTTGTTATAAAACGACAGCTTTTTACATTTATTAACTTCTACGGTCGCAGGATTTTCCGCCGACCAGATTTTGACATGAAACAAAGAGGAACGTAATGTCCAGATGTCTGGATGTTATCTCCTACCTCCAGTCTTGAGTGGCAGTGTAAGATGGAAAATGTTGTCTTTAGTGTGGGCAATCGCAATGTATAGTAGGCATGGCATGTGGGCATGGTGGCATATGTACACTGACATTTAGACAGTCATGAGGTCATTTTAGTGTGGATGCATTAACTGATTTACATTAGGTTACGTTTAGTATGGTTAGGGTTTGGGTTAGGGTAACGGTTTGGGTTAAGGTTAGAGTTGACATTGCGCATTGCACGGTCTCTCGGCAATAACTGAGCTTCTTGTTTACAAAAACTGACTGATTGACTCATAGCCCTATGTTGGCTGTGTCTTTGTTGTCACAGAAGATTGGAATGTTGACTCCACAGTTGAAATTAAATAACAGCCTGACGACTTACTGTCAGTGTTATAGATTATGAACCGATCTGTACAATATCAGTGCTGCATGATACGAATAATCTCAGAGGCTGAGGCGTTATGTCTGCGGCAGCTGAGCTCTTGTTTATACGTCGAATATATCGAAAAGATCACCACTTTCAGCCGTAGCTGTTGCTAAACAGTTGTAATAGGTCAATGGTGATGCAGTCGACGACCTTAAATGACCTCGAACTTGTACTAGTAAGACAGAGCGGCGTTTCGAGCATGCAGATGCAATAAAACAGCAGAGTAGACAGAGTTGTCAGTGGTGCAGTGGTCATAGCAGTCTATCAATTGGCGACGACGTCGACAACGTAATGAAACGATCGATGCGTGAATGGATTGCAAGAGGTCTCGTCGCGTCTCTTCTCGGCCACTAAGCCTACCGACTGAATCCGGCTGTTGACAATGCATTGGAGTGACCGCGGACATTGTCCTCACTGTGCACACACACACACATACACATCCAGAAGGACAGACCACATCTGTGCATGTATTGAATGTCGCAGTGCAGTTGTATTTGAACAAATCGAGTTAGCGACATCGCAGACGACAACAAACTAATAAGCTTAGACATCTGCGTTTGATGACTGCTCAGATAACGTAGCACACTGTCTCTGTCTGTTAGTTCTGCTCTGGTGACAGGCAGACGGACTACGACGCATCTTATTCGTCGCCGAATACTGCTGCAGTCATTTCTGTCTCTCTCATTTTCAGCAGCAGCAGCAGCAGCAGCTACTGCTGCGGCACTTATCTGCCATGTTGTGCGAGTCTCGCTGACAAAGAACGAATCATTTCGCACGTCCGTCCATTGTCATCGCTTTCTCGGCTCTCTCTACGTGTGTCCGTAAATGAAATTATCACGTCTTGTTACGTGACAAACCCGCAGACTACACTACTGGGCCGTACTGGACATTGTTCGTTCATTCAACTACAACGAACAATCATCTGTAGTCGCCCACGCGCTTGGCGGCCGGCCCGCCCGCCGGCAGCGTTACAGACGACGACAGACGACAAACGCCAGCGAGCAAAACAATACTGGTGGGCCAGTAATAACGTAACAGATGCGCAAAATCGGCTCATTGACTATGAGAAGAAGTGATGAGTGTTGATGATGACAGTGATAACTCTCATATCTCGAGCTTAGGCCTACACGTTTGACGTCGTGTGTTACGTAGGCCTATTTTATTTTTAAAAAGGAAGTGCATACTATTTTGACTATGTTGTTTTAGCATGTGCTAAAGGTACGCTGTAAAAATAATTTAAACTATAGTGCACCAGTATTGTATTAAAATTTCCTACTAGTTGCGCTGACTGATAACGCTTATAGCGTTATAGCGTTATACCAATAAATCGGCGGTAAACCTGCTTCACTCTTACTAGTATTAAATACTAGTAGGCTATCTACAGTCAGTGCTACGAGGCGAAAGGCTCGCGACTATGCGTAACGTCTGATGACTCAAACGTACGCGTGTGGTAGCCTACGCATACGTTTCTTTTGAAAGGTACGCACTGAGTGCCCACCCTATTTTTACCGCACATGCAACTGTCATTCGTATCAAAAGTGGTTGAACGAGCTGTCACAAGTCAGCTGATTGAGTACTTGGTCAACAAGGACCTGCTACCGCGCTGTTAGTCGACCTACGGAAAGGATCATTCGACTGAGACGGCGTTGCTGCGTGATTGGTTCGATATGACGAACGTCGTTTGACCCTACTGTGCATGGTAGACCTCAGTGATGGGAACAAGACCGAGTTCACAAGACCAAGACCAAGACCTAGACCGAATTATATTGGTCTGAGACCGGTCTTGCAACAAGATCAAAGTCTCAGACCACATCACTGCTAGACATGTCTGCGGCGTTCGACTGTGTCGATCACTCGATATTGCTGTACCGCATACAGGCAGACGTCGGTATAATACTGGTGTCTTGCTCGACAGGCCGCACACAACAGGTCGCGTATATAACGGTCAGCTGTCCGTCACTCAGACAGTCATGTGTGGAGTGCTCCAAGGTTCGGTAATCGGTCCGTTGCTGTATGTACTGTACACTGCCGAATTGTCTGAAGTCATCACGCGTCATGGGCTGAACGTTCATCAGTATGCCGCCGATACTCAGCTGTATCTGAATGTGCTATCTAATGATGCAACTGTTGCCATGCATGGAACGTCTGAACGAGTGCCTCGTCGACGTTAAAGCCTGCAGGCCAGCCGCCTCAGATTGAACCCGACCAAGACACAAGTCATGTGGCTCGAGTCAGCACAACAGTTGGCTAAGGTTGACACCGATGAGATGTGACTCGCGATTGGCATCGCGAGTACAAGTCCTTGACGCAGCGCGAAATCTCGGCGTTCTCTTCTACAGCCAGCTGTCGATGTCGGCAGAGGTTTCAACCATGTGTCGCACTGGCTATTACCAGCTCCTGCAGCTGCGTCCGCTTCTTCGATGCTTGTCTGAGGACGCCGCCAAATCCCTGATCCAGACTTTCATCAACACTCGTCTGGACTACTGCAATTCGCTGTACTATGGCATAGCGGACGGGTTGATGAGCCGTCTGCAGTCAGTCCCTGCAGAACGCCGCGGCACGTCTCATGACTGAAGTCAAGCGGTGCGAGCACATCACGCTAGTGCTACGTCAGTTGCACTGACTACCAGTCCGCCGACGAGTGGAATTCAAGCTATCCACCCTCGTCTACCGTTCGTTGGCCGGTACTGCTCCTGTGTACCTAGCTGATGAGTGTACGCTGGTCACTGCCGCTGGCCGCCGTCCATTGCGGTCTGCTGTTAGTCAAACATGCATGATCAAAAGGTCACTTAACCAGTTCAGCGACCGCTGTTTCGCCACTGCCGGGCCAACGCTGTGGAACAGTCTGCCTTAACAGCTTCGGCAATTGGACATCGCCTTCGGACAATGTAAAAGAGCGCTTAAAACGTTTATGTTTGGTTAGCAGGCCGCGGCGCCCTGTGGCTAGACGTTAAGGGCGCCGACTAAAAATTTTCTTACTTACTTACTTACTTACATGGATTGCGCGGCATATGCTGTGGCCCGGCGTCTGTCCGTCACAAAGCCGGTGTTATGTCGAAATGGCTAAACAGACCGAGCTGGTTTTTGGCACAAAAAGCTATAGGCTTATCCTATGCTGTGTTGTAACGAAATTCGAGTATCTCCAAAATAAGGGTACTTCGATTTGAAACCTTATTCCAAACTCTGAACTTAGCCTTGTTTTTCCGCCACGGCACATCAACCGTCGCAAATGTTGTGCACTTCATCACACTGAAGCCCACCGTTTGTACCGGTATGTGATTAATTAATGCATCGGCCTATCCGCGACTAACGGCATACGCCTACATCATACAATTTGATCAGCTCAGGTTGCAGGTTTACGATAATGACAATTTTTGTGTACAAAATTAGAAAAATTAGGGTTTAGGGTTAGGGTTAGTGTCAAATGTGCCGCAACGGCCTATCGACAACGATTTACCGATAGTCGGGCGATGCGTAAATTAGTCACAGACACCCCTTTCTTACAACATGTTTGCCGTGACTTGAGTAAATAAGTAAGTAAGTGAGTAAGTTGTATAACGTGCGCGTACGCGTGGAGCTATGATGTGGTTGCTGACGATTTTGGCGGAAAAACTAATTTGTACGACGTACGTACACTGTATATTTATCACTCAGATACGCTCCATTTGTCTGTGACCACATGTCCCTCACAATTAGTGACGTCATCTTCAAGCCCAGTCGGCGCTGGCTCGGGGCCACCCATTGCGACTACCCCAGCCCCAGGCATTAACATCATACCACTCTTGCATGCTAATCAGACTGCGACTATATACGCCGCTGGCAAATCGATAAGTCAATCAATAAACACGCCGTCCGGTTTTGCCTTTGATAGTCGTCAACTGCATTTCAACACATTCGATTAATAATCAAGCAATGTTGGAGATTAGACACAGCATTTTACCACGAACACGCGCAGAATGTAACGTTCTGTCGTGCGTATCAATCGCATGGCTGTCCATACTCACACAATTCGGACGTTGTCTGAATAGCGCGGACACAATGCCTATGTGTTCCAGGTTTACGAGTGTGCGTTTACAGAATCACTAAAATATCAGCAGGCCTGCTATTATCAAAAACACACACGGTTACAATATGCAGAATCATTGCAGCACAAATTACACAGCTTGCTAGACGTTAGTTAAATATTAATCTGTCGTGGACTCGTGGTATCTTTCAACCTTGATATATTTACCGATATATTTAGCCATGACGTAAGGTCATTAGTAAAAAAGCTAACTCTAAGTTAGTTAGTTATACAGTTAGTAAAAAGTCAAAAAGTAAACAGTGTATAGCAGTTAGCATCAACTTAGCTTTCACCGCTACGGGAAACTCGCATGCCATATGGGATCACAGTGTTACCTGCCAGTGGCAGTGGTAAGAATCTCGCCTTTACCCCAAGCCGAAGCAGGTACTCGATTTAGCGACCCCGGAGGGATGCAAGGCTAAGTTGACCGATGTTACGTGAAAACGGACCGGCTGGGAATTAAACCCACGACCTGTAAATCGCAAGTCCAACGCTCTACCGCTAAGCCACCACGCAAACGTACAGAAACGTACAGATTAACGTGGCATGAGCAAAAGTGCTTCTAGGACACGGTACACAAACTAAAATTACGGGAACGACTTAGTGAAAAGAAATGCTTTTAACTGTCTTTTGAAGCCAGGGAAGTAGCTGTAGTGACACTGGTCCCATTGTAAGACGCTAGTGACACTAAGGTCCGATTGTACCAAGCTCAGCTAACTATATTATATAGATCCGTCGGTTATCTCAGCCGTTACTTTAAAAATAGTGAGAAATTTGTTGCATAACGCTAGTTACCGAATAATCTCGGGTTAACTGTTGGTCATTTGTTACATGCAGGTTCTACACTCGACACCTGCTGCCTGTCTAAGGAAAAACGCAACATAATTTTAACGCAATTCTCTGTGCAGCAACAACGTTTCACAATGCTCGTTTCTTGTGCATGTAACACGTAAATTTTTGCAGCATGCAATTCGAAGAAAAAAAACACATGGACGTCACGATCTCCAAACACGAACACGATCAAGTGCAGGACAAAATTTCGATTGAGGACACGTGACGTAGCGTCACGTGACTGTATCGAGCGGAGGGTTGTATGTACAAAAAGTGCGCGTGCCGACCGTCACCAAACTGTTCAACTCAGCCGGCGACGACTTCTTCTAGAGCGTCAAAACCAACTCTGCACACGTCATCCAGCCTCACCTTCCTGACCAGACGTAAATTTTTGCAGCAATTCGAAGTTTTTATGTACTAAGTAACTTTTTAATTTTTAAAAATTAACTTTTCTTATTGTTTCTTAGTTCATGTGTACTAATGTACGATTTTTCATAATAAATAAATATTCTGTAGTCTCTGCACTCGCTCCCAAAACATGACAATGATTAACAAAACCAAATTTCTAAATGATACCGATTTCATAATCCGTATGTTGTATAAATATTCATACTAATGCTGCGTAAACTAAATTTTGGATGGTTGCGTTTGACAACCTGTATTAAACGAATGTGGTATGTTATGCTATGTTGTTTTTGAATACACTGTACGTCGTCTGGCAGCACGCGGCGTGGTCAGTGTCAGGAAGACGTCATGACGTTGACGTCCGCGGATGAGGACGTCATGTCCAGCTCAGCGCCGATGACCTGACGATATCCGACTGACGACGTCGAAGCGCGAGTTGAACAGCAGCGACGCAGCCACGTCATGACGAGCGTATGCAGCCGCGATGACGTGGCACCGTCTTGCAGCTGATGAGCGGGATGTTCGTGTTGCAGCAGCTGCGACTGACGATGCTTGCAGTAGTCGACGTCCGATCTTCGCCAGTACCGACGACCAACGACTAGGCCGAGTACTAGAATGAACGTCGCCACGATCAGTACGGTCAGCGCCGAGATACTGACCAATATGACGCCGGTGTACTGGTGGCCGTGACGACGCCGAGTTGATCGCTCAGCGGTCAACGTCGGCGGTGCTTCGTCGCAGTCCAGACGCCCGCTGACGTACGACGCCTCGGAGTCTTGACAGGCGTACTCGTCCGCCGCGTCGTCAGCATGACGCGCCAGCACCAGGCGACGAACTGTGTCGTTCAACCAGCGACGAAAGTTGCGGCGTGCGACGCAGGCGGCGTCGCCTTCACACAGCAGAGGGTTAGCGCGGGCGTCGAGCACCTGGAGGCCCGACAGAGTGGACAGTGACTGGGCAGTGTTTTGAGTCACATACAGAGTGGACAGTGACTGGACAATGAGTTGCGTCACAGACAGAGTGGACAGTGACTGGGCAGTGTTTTGAGTCACATACAGAGTGGACAGTGATTGTGCAGTAAGCTGTGTCAGTCGGTTTCTGGACACGTCGACACGCGTTAGTCGTGGACCAGCGCACTGGAGCGACACGTCATGCAGTCTGCTCACAAGGTTGTCGGCGACAACGAGTCCAGAGAGACTGCGCAGCGACGCCATCACGTCACAGCCGAGGTGAGTCAACCCGTTTGCCGTCAGGTCGACATTGGTCAGCAGGGTGAGGTGAGACAGTGGATTTGCGATGTCCTCTGGCCACGCCCAGTCCACAGCGAGGTTCATTGCTCGCCTGTCCTGGCTTCCAGACCTGGAGGACGTGGAGTGATCGTGCTGACGTAGAGCAGCAGCGCGCAGGAATGGACCGAGATGATTGTGACCTGCAAACGCACAGCTGCATATTATTACTCTCCGCATTATTATATCTCTTAAAATTGACTTTCGCTGGTCATGAGGTCAGTTGTAAGTTATTAGCGATTAGCGAAAGCGTAATGTAACGGTCTGGCGTCCGTCCGTCTGTCCGTCTGTCTGTCTGTCCCGTCGGCATAAATAAGATGCTACTCCGAAAGAAATACATTCACGTGAACGGCAGAAATTCGTAATTAACTCATATACGACATATCTGAAGTAAGTAAGTAAGTAAGTAAGTAAGTAAATAAATAAATAACTCAGGACACAAGGTAAAGTGGCGTCAAAATCACAGAAGTGTCACATCAGTGCCGTGTAGTGTTTGTCCATGCCATTCGCCGTGTTACATTCCCAGTCCGTGGTGCGCAGCGTAAAACTGGAAGAAGCACTCACAAGATTGCGATGACACGCCGGCAATGTTTTCGTCATTCGTGAGCTTGACCTTTGACCTTTTGACTCCAAAATAAACGTTTTATCGAAATCATCTTATACGTCAAGTTTGGTGATTCTAGCTGCATCGTTTTTTAGCTATCGCACGGAAAAGAAACAGACAGTCAGACAAACGGCGTGCATAAAAGATAAGGAAGCTGTTTCCACGCACGCTTCGCGACTGCCGCCGGCGTGGGTAACGAACGAGGTGAAAGATGTTTCTGACTCACTGAGGTCGAGTCTGTGAAGACCGTTGGTCTGGTGAAACAGCACGTCGGCGTGGAATGTCGTGAGGTTGTTGTAGGCGACGCTGAGGTGCTGGAACGTCTGGTGAAGTCCGACGAACGCGTCGCTGCTGACGTCCGTCAGCCGGTTGTGTGATGCGTCGAGCCGCATGAGACGCACAAGTCCGTAGCCGGCGATCGTCTCAAGACGATTGAATGAGACGTCCAACGTCGAAAAGATGGACACTTGATGGAGGGCGTAAGGCTCAATCTCCACTATCTCATTGTGACTTAAATTCACCATCTAAACACGCACACAGATGCGCCGATCCTACGTAGTTTCATTAGTATCCCAGTTTCAAAAATCCAATCGTAGTCTCGGCCAAAGTTCTCAAGTTCTAAATCCTAAATTCTCATTTCGCGTAAAAAATAAGGAAGTCGTTTCGACCGACGCATTCACAGCAACTGACTCCTGGATTTTTCAAACTGTTTCGAGTTTACGCTAGCAGACATGAGAAGCAACAATGGGGAGTATTCGTGGATTATGTGCTTGCTAGGGTGACAGTAAACAATTGGGCAGTTGTACGAGCCTATATGATAAAATCGCTTGGGCAAACGGTTCTTAATTCGGTCTCCGTTGTCGATTCAGAAACTATAAGTAGACGGTTGTATTGTGTGGAATGCCATAATACAGTATTCGGCTCGAAGCGGTCCACTGTCTGCGCATAAGCTGTTTACTTTCTGCATTCGACGATGCCTAGTGTCACGTGCCTGCGACTGAGTGATGTCAGCAGCGTTATCTGCCGTGTTACTTATTTTTTCCATGTCGGTCCGGAAGGCTGCACACCGGCGTATTGGTTTACGCAATATCGGACATCGTACGTTGCCGAAAATGTGGGTATGTACCTTTTTTTGTACGCGGCGTACAATCCAGGGGAATGATTTTAAATTGATTCTAGCGGTAAAAATGGTAAGACATCCCACAGATAATTTGGTAGTGAGTTTCAGGGATCTGTAATCATTGCGGAGTTATTGTGGCCTGAAGTCGCAAGACCTTAAAATTTGTTGAGTAAGTTTTGCGTTTTTGGAAAAACGACCCCTTATGGTAAATTTTCAAAATTTTGTTTGGAAACTTTTTTACCGCGACACCGATCGACATTGTTCTGTTCAAATTTCGTGAAAAGTTGCTGACGGGAAATCCGCGAAATCGTGCACTATTTATGAAACAACAAAAAATTCGCCTGCCTCTCAAACTCTTGCTACTGCGCGGATCGCGCCCAAAATCTGCATGGGCCAACCCTCAACAATGTACCCAGAGTGCTCTAGATTTCATCCAAACCGGTTCACTTTCGGCGGAGTTATAGCCGAACGCGTGAACACCGCCAATTTGCCTTGTAAGGTAAATCTAATATTCAGCCGAAGCCTATATAGCTTCGAGACGAATAACAAGCCAGTACCAAATACGACTCACAACGTTACTGGAAGTCAACTTACATGCAGGTTTACGGGCGCATAAAATGTAGTCTGGGATATATAATGTACACCCGCCTTCATTGCATCAAAAGACAAGAAACTTAGCTATCGCAGAGGGACTGCGCGACACGCTACGAGCCTACGCGAGTTGAAACCTTTGCCATCAGCTGCACAACTGTAAAAAATCGTATTTGATAAGCTTATAATAATAGGATAATGACCTTCAAGGTCATCCAAAATCGCGCCATTCGATAGGCCATGTCATTTCCTATTAGTGGTCTGAAATAACGTCTTTATGTACACCGTTTCCGAGACGAGATACTACTACTTTTACAGTGTACGCGACCACCACTGACCTTGGGAAGTCCATCGTATCGATACGATAGTTGAAATTACATGCAACGTATACTTTCCGATTCGTGTAGGCCTATAAACAACTGTATTTAATGCACGCTAGGCCTATATTTCCCGCGATATACGAGTTACAAAGGTTTCAAATCGCTAACGTGGTCTTCAATGTCACTCGTTTGAACGCTCGTCGTTCGTATAGTGTCGCTTGTTGCGGCATGGCGAGGTGGTAACGGCGTTGGTCGTATCAACGAAGTTACTCTACGTCGAGCCCGGTTAGTACTGGGATGGGTGACGTGTCCGAATTCGACTCCCGGGGGCGGCACTTTATTTCGGTATGTAACCAGCCACCCATGTCGACTCAGCCTTTAATCCTTTAGAGGTCAATAAACTGAGTAGTAAGCTGTAATCGGATGTTTGCTTCCTCGCACGGGAGGCGCCATCTGGTGAATGCTTACGGGGTGAAGGCATGGTGTGGTTGATTGGAGCGGTGGTGCGCTTGCTAGCTGCATGCCGCGGGTCTAATTGTACGTTAACGTGTGCAATGGATGGCCGCAATTGCGCTGCTGCACCATTGGCTCGTGCCAATCAACTGCCACTTCCAAGATCGTAAAGCGCGGCTGGTCACGGTGGTTTACTGTGTAAGTAGCGCTCTATGAGAATCCGACCTTTACCTTTTTACCTTTAGAGTCTTCATCTCACCTTAGATCATCGAATCTACGGCAGCCGACAGCATTCGCCTGGCCTATATCCGACGCCATATTTCCACTTCCGGTTCCCATAAGTGGATATCAAACCTGCACGGCTTGCTAGGAACCGATAGTGGAAATATGGCGTCGGATATAGGCCTGGCGAATGCTGTCGGCCGGAGATTCGATGACATAAAGTGAGATCAAACGTGTCCGATGACCTTAAGTGATAGTGAAGGTCATTTACCCACTGCAAGTGTTTTAAGATGTGATTTCTGATACAGCCGTGGCAGCAGTTGACAAGAGTTCAATTGACACAGTACGTCGCGCGATCACTCTGCGATAGCTGAGCTTCTTGTTTTTAGTTCGCTTTCGTTAATTACCTGTTTCTGTGACGTTCGGCATTATATATAGGCCTAAACGTCTGAGCATACTTGAACATCGTATCGTGTCACGGTGCGTTTCGTCACACGAAGATACTTTATGTTGCACTCGTGCTGGCACTGACACTGGATGGCTGTCTTGTGGTTTGAACGGCCGGTGGGACTGCTGGGACGGTGTCGGTAGTGATTGATGATGTTCCTAGTCGCCATGTGCGTTCACCGGATACAGCCGCATCTATTGTGACGCGTCATCGGTCATCGTCGCATCACTATCAACGTCACGTCATCTTCAATCGATAGCCATCAGTAAACTCCGCCGTACACCCCACTTCACCACCACCACCACCATACTATAGAGACCACCACAGGTCGATAATTGACTTCTTTATCAAGACGCTTTTGACTTCTAAGACGGATATTCAAGCGAGTGTGTTCGCTGGCTCAGGGTTGGTTGGTTGGTTGGTTGGTTGGTTGGTTGGAGTTTAACGGCGCTTTCAACACAATGTAGGTCATATCGCGCCTTTAAGGTAAGATTATATTAGAAATATTAACATTTAGTG
>Ga0209780_1003640_pt1 | contig 11583 bp, 6 predicted proteins | sample WorMetexBAHAMAS2_FD_187384 | JGI IMG/M metagenome (GOLD analysis project Ga0209780, IMG submission 187384) | Marine gutless worms symbiont microbial communities from Max Planck institute for Marine Microbiology, Germany - Inanidrilus exumae... | ecosystem: Host-associated > Annelida > Digestive... | reverse complement strand
TATTGTTTTGTTTCAGGCGACCAGTTTTAATGAGCGTAATGCTTTTCTGGTAGCCTTTCAAGTGCTACGACATTATTACATTGTAAATTTTCTGTTATTACTTGGAAAATAAATTTTGATTGATTGTATGCCAGTGTTCACTGTGCTGTTATTGGTCATCTCAGTTGATGTCTTGCATACACTATATATCACTGATTGCTGAGAACTTCTTGATGCCTAATTTGTGAATGAACCGTTGTTTATATACTACAGTGAATATTGAAAGTTGTGTTGTTTGTCCAAGCATTCATTGAATCCGAAATGTTGTTTAGTTTAGTCTTAAAATCTCTGAGGATAAAGGACTAGTTGCAAATCTTCCAGGTATGAAGTTCACTGTCAACAAAAAAGATTGTGTTACACTGTAATAGCAATTAAAATAGACACATTCAAACAGTTCTGCAAACACTCCGTGGAGGATTGGGGGTGAATTAAAGCGGATGGGATAAAGTAGCAACAGGTGTCTTCTCCCCATTGGAGCTAGGATCTGGTGAGCCATTATCTGAAATTTTTACATTTTTGCTGGAAATGGTGCATTCTGAGGCATTTTCTTTCACATTTAAAAGCAATTTGTATTTTGTTATAGTCGTGCAACTAAAATGAAATAAACTGGTATTTGGAAGTTATAAGTTTATTATTATTGTAACTGCATGTCAGTAACTTTAGTTGTAATTTAGTTTTGTCTGTTTAAATTATGTATAACTGGCAAATGAGTAGCTTTGGCCTGATACTTGGCCAGACTAAAGACGAAAGTACCGATATCAAACCGACCAGTAACCACTAAAGCATCATGCGTCATGATGCGCGTATGTACAAATAATGATAAAATAATTGTTATCACGTTGCATGTGGGCAAAATTCATTGTGGAAGGCCATTTATATATAATACCTTTATTCACAACAAAGTGCAACTGACAAAGACAACAATGTAAAAGAAGTACAATAATGCAAACATTCTGAGCAGATGTTCCCAGATTCACGCGTTACAACCACGTTACTGCATGCATCTCAGTTGTTACAAGGTGTATCTCACCTCGGGTGGCCTTCCAGGGCTATGTGTCTGGGAGGCCTAGGGCTAATCAGAACTAGTCCATAAAGTAGTCCATCCTGGTCTTTCTGATTTTATTTAATCTATTCTTAAATGCATTAATGCTGCTGGATGAAACAGTCACCCCATCCAGGACATTCCAACGATTAATTACACGACGTGACGTGACGTTACAATGCACAAACTTAATGGTGATTTTTATTGATTATTTAGATCATAAAAGTGGACGCAGATGCCATGATAAAAAATTAGATATTAGAAAATTTGTTTATAGTAAAAGGGTGGTTCACTAGTATCAACAGTGTTAATAGTTGCACTGTTAGTGTAATGAGCATATTTCATTCAGTTGTTATAGTACAGTAGGCGAAATATGCGTTGAGCCTATGCTTACTTACACCATCACTGTCGTTTGGATGGGGTAGTTTAAGTGAATTCAGTGAAAGTCTTCGCAACATATCGAATACCGGTATACCGGTAATAATCGATTAAAACTCGACATCGACACATCTCGTTTTCGTGTTTACGGTGTTCACGTTTAGTGATATTTCCTTGGTTGCAGTGGTACATTTTGTCAGATAACTTTAAAGTAGATTTTGAAAGCATAGTAGCATACATTTTAAAATATAAGCATATTGAAACTATTAGTACAATTCCGTACCACAAACATTAGAAGTGCTAAAAATTTGTTACCCTTTGTATTTTTTGGTGACTCTCCAATTTATTGCGTATGAATACATGGCATGTATACATACAGGGTGTGTGTGATTAATTTTTTTTTAATAAGAAGTGAAAGGTGGATTAAAATGCGTGTTTTGCAAGCCGTTGTTTATACAACAGTTTCATCGCCGTGTTTTCTTCGACCAAAGGTTGAGAACTGATCGAAAAGGTACAGAACGGATCAACGCAGTTCGCGACCCTACTCACTTCACGTTCAGAATAATAATGGAACGATGTTGATCGCATTTGCCATGTCTCACTGTTGACAATACAGTATCGCAGTGAGTTCGTGCAGATGCACACACGTGTATGATTGAAGCAAGTTGATGGTGAAAACTAGCTAGTGTGCTGCAATGTGCAGTAGTCGAGGGAAAGGAACAGCTATTGTCAGCTTTCTCTCCACTAATGCGCTTGTTCAACACACACTGTACTTCACGTCCTGAATCAAGTCTGCTGTTCTCCGGTGCGTTTTTTCTTCTTGCCATACACTTGTGGCAGATGGCGCAATTTGTGTGCAAATAGCTGGTGCTGGCATGCAAGATGACGTGGTGTCGACTGTCTGAAAATTCTCGATACCAGTCTCGAACGTGCTTGTGCCAAAAGTCAATATTGTTAACTTCATATCTTGTTAAATTCTGTCTGCTGTCATAGAGTGTGAACTTGGTGTTAGTGATTATTCTGAAAATGATAATTGTGGTGGTGGTAAATCGGCTATCTAGCATTAGTGTGCATAAAACCGGTCAGTCTAAAACATGATGGGACAGACAGGACAGCCTATACAGACGAGACAGCTGGTCTTGTGGCAGAAGGGATAGACGCCGTGACGGCACAGCCTTACGTGTGGTCCCATTTGCAAGACTACTGTGTTTCGTCAACGACAGGTACAGATGAGACACAGTTAACACATCTACATAGCTGTCCCGTCTGTCTAGGCTGTCCTGTCTGCTCCATGAATGGCTCTCCCATCTGGATAGGCTGTTCCATCGGTTCCACCAATAGCTGTATAGCTGTCCCGTCTGTATAGGTTGTCCCGTCTGCCACAAGACCGGCCATCCCATCTGTATAGGCTGTCCCGTCATGTTTTTGACTGACCCCATAAAACAGGCAAAGTGATGGATGTAAATTGGCAGCATAGATTAGCATAGTAGTTTTGTCAAGGTTAGTATTACAACGTTTTCCCATCTTATCACAGACCAAATTTTTCTAAACAAAACAATGTAGTTAGATGGCACTCTGCTGCCATCCGGTGCGTAAATGCCTTCTTTGGTTATGACCCATTTGTTCCATTATTTGAAAACATAACAACATCCACAAACCAGAAGTACACTGCATATTACATTGCTATCAGAGGAAGATCATCAGAGATACAGACACCGATCGCAACGTTTTGCACCCCTTCTGGGGTGAAGTAACTGTAATATAAATAATGGTTAGTTGTATTCTATAAGTCCTATTAACTTTCTGTAGTACCATGGGACAGTGATGTTTACCTAAAATAGGAGTGAAACTAATAGGGATGTAACGACTCTAACCGTATATGTGTGTGAGAATGGTCTTCGGGTGTATCTCTATCATTTTGTGATTGCCTTACATGTAGATCGGCAAACTGTTGCTAGCACTGACTTACTGAAATGATTTTAAAGGTAGTGTTTGTAATACCGTTAGTTTTAATTGGCTTATCAAACATGGAAGTTGACACCAGTGATTAATACTTTTTACGGTCTACATCTTACCTATTGCCTGCATTGCGTACTTTTATGGATTCAATCATCAGCAGTATGCCATTGACACCCAACTGTCATTTTCCTTATCTTCATCCAACTATATTCCTGACCTCAACAAGCTTACTAGTTGCATTGATGCCCTGCATATCTAGTTCTCCAAAAAGGGCATGGCCTTAAACCAGATAAATCTGAAGCCATCTAACTTGACACCCGTCAACGAGCCCATAGCTACTGTGATCTCTGTCAACGTTACTGGGTTTCGGATCTCTTTTTCCAACCACATCAGAGTTCTTGGTGTTACACTCGATAAAAACCTATCCATAGATTCATAGATTGGATAACCTCTCAGTGCTGTCTCTAAATGCATTCACTATCATTACAGTATATCCATTCTACATATCTGAGGACATGGCCAAATTGGTAGCTTGTGCGCTTGTCGGCTCTTGCCTTGACTATGCGAATTCTGTGTTATATGACACCACTGTGAAAACATCTCCAAACTACAGAAAGCACAAAACTTGCACGCGTCGTCATAAATTCCTTTCAGTCCAATTCACATAAACTTCTCCAACAGCTACACTGGCTTCCCATTGAATATCGCATTAATTTCAAAATAGCCAACATTACTTCCCACTTTCCATAGTCTTCATTCTTTTCAGCCTGCTTACTTATACTCTGCCTTGCATGCTCATTATTTCTCTCGCTCCCTCAGGTTGTCCAACACCAGTTTGCTCTCCATTCCATTTGTCAGCACTTCAGTCGGCGCCCGCAACGTCAATGTTGCAGGCCCTAAAATCTGGAACTGTCTACCCCCAGCTTTCCGAACATACACCTGCCCATTTACTTTCTGCCACCATCCAAAAACTTATCTTTTTGAGCAGGCCGTTTAATCCCCTTAGCTCCTTCCTTTTTGTGCCTTAGATTCAGCCAATCACCATCAACTATTGAGTCACGTGACACTATGCCTTATCGAATGCAGTAACTAAAACAGCTTCTTTGACATGAGCTGATGCGAAACAAAAATGAAATAATAAAACATTTTTTCAGCACCATAGTTGACTGAAATTTTGTTCGTTTCATTTCCATTTTATTTTAGTTGAACTGTAACAGATTGTTATAGTTATATGCACATGCACAAATGACAAGCCAAGTTAGCTTTCTCAGTAGAGTATCAGACTCTTAATGTGAGGGTCGCAGCCTCGCAGGTTCGAGACCCACATCGGGCGCTGAATTTTTTGTTTCTAATTTAAATATTATAAATAATTTAAAATAAGCATATTTAAACTAATTTAAAATGGGCATAAATGAAATACAACAAACAGTTAATTTTAGCCTATATTGCATTTACTCTGGGTGGACGATTAATGGGAAGAATAATGCGGAAACAAACTTTGTTGTTGGTATTATTATGGCAACGCTGTATGTGGTACAACGCTGTACGTCGCCGAAGAAAGAAATATATATTGATAGACGTAGTAAAGCGAAGTTAATTCAGCATTAACTGCACTTACACGTTAAGGAAGTATATAGTTAAGCGCGTGATCCAACACCTCGGGCACAGCGAAGTCTGCTGTCTACGACTGCATTGTTCCGTGCATGGAGACCAGTATAAGAGTCTAGATTTGCTACAATTACTGTTATTACACTACATCGAAGTACTATGTAGGTAGATGCCGCCTGTTGTTGCCGACCGAGTAGCGTGATCTGTCAGTCTGTCACCTACTGAGCCCCACGAAAACAGCTGAAGCAATTGAGATGCCGTTTGTGTCGAGGACTCGGGTGGGCCCAGGGAAACACCTATTGCGTATTGTGGACTGCTTCAAGGCGAATACTGTATTGTGTTTATTCAACACAATTAGCCATTTAGTTTAATTGTGGAATTAGAGGCAATATACACAGTTGGTTTTGTGATTATTTATCTGATAGAAAATATGTATGCATTTCTGGTATTAATTCTGACCTTGGTAAAATATCAAGTTTCATTACTTGTACCTTTGCTGTTGTTATTGTATGTCAACGATATTGGTTGCAGTATTTCCAGTTCAACCATTAAACTGTTTGCAGATGACAAGAAATTTTTCAAATTTTCATTTATGGTAAATCTGTTGAAGATCTGCAAGCTGCAGCTATGCATGAAGTAACACTTCTTAGTGAATGGTTCATAGCTAAAAATACTTAGCTTAGTCCACAAATTTACTCACCATCATCATAAGTTACCAGCAATATTCTCAAATTATTTTACTAAAATTATATTTTCCATTCTTATAATACACATATTAAAGACAGTTTGCATGTGGATTTATTTGCCAGTTCTGTGGGCCAGAGAGCAATACAATACAAAGGTGGTACTTTATGGAATTCTCTACCTGAAGAAATTAAATCTATCAATTTTACTGTTTCATTTGTTAATAAATCAAAGAAAATCCTATTGCAATTATTCACATGTTGTATGATTGTTTGTATGCTAAATCAACTTTTACCCAGGCTTATCTGTTGCACTCTACACACTTACTGCACTTGTGTCTTACTATGTTGTTTTGTTTTATATATTTAGTTTCTAGATATAATACAATATTATTATAGGTGACCAACATGATTGGGTCTACCTATCTTGTCATAGCCTGCCACTATTCTGTATATTATCCTACTTTGATTTTGTATGTGTTCTTTGTATTGTTGCGAATAAACTGTCTCTCCACCGACGCGGACGTGGGCTTCAGCACATGGCCCGCGTCAGGAACAACGTTGATGTCGCTGGGCAGTGAGTGACGATGCATGTCTCACTTGGTTGTACAGCATACGCAAGGCAGCAGCGACAGTGTATGTGATGAATGCCCCTGGATGTTCAGGCAGTCAAACAGAAACTCCCCAACAGCCCCAAACCACCCTACTTTCCACGGTTTTATCGCCTTTCGTATCTTTGTAATGGGTAGAGATTAGAGATCTTGAATTGATAGATAGATTGATCGTAGAAAGTCGAAGTTGATGAATGACAAATCGCTCTGAAAGGGGCGTGGTCAGGTCACATGACCCATTTAAATTTTGTTTACGGATATATTGTGACAACTCCTGCACTACAGATGATAAACCACGTTTAAATGGGGCTTGAATGTAGTGCGTTATTTATATATAATTTAATGTAAAGTAAATTAATTTCTTCTCAGTCAATCAGTTTCTTTGAGGTTTTGCAGAAATATGACTCTTCTGATTGCCTAAGGCTGTAATTTCTAATTTATTAGTGTTGCATTGTTGAATGATTGATGTGTATGCCTTGCTGTCTTTCACATAATACTGTTCTAATTTCTTAAAAATTTATAACTGCATGGAGTTAAGCTGGATCTAGGATGTTGTGGACAACACAGTATAGCTAACAAAACAAAGGATAGTTTTTAGGTCGACTCTTCTTGAGTTGACCTAATAAAGTGGGTCTCAAACGTCCGTCCGTACGTACGTACGTCCGTCCACAAAAAGTTCCTTTGAAGTTCGATTTCGGTGAAATTTAGCATGTAGGTAGAGGTCGATCAGTGATGCACGACAGTATGCAGCATGACCCGATTAAGGTCAAGGTCAAGGTCATGAGCCCTTGAAATTTGGAAATCCTTTATTTTTAAAAGCTATCTCTTCCGCCATTTACGATGGGGGCTGGTAACTCACCACTGATTCTTAAACTAGGCACAATATCTAAATTTTGTCAGGCCGAATTTTTTATATTTGTCCTAGTTCTTGTGTCACGGACATTGCGGTGTCTAATACGTGCGTACGGGAAGCTCGTTGAGTTGCGTTGAGTTTACTTTGAACTTGGCTGAAACATCACTTGTGAAATGTCGACTGTCAGTCACGCATGGGGCTAATTTATTATGTTTGCTTCAGCTGTTATGAGATGTACAGGTGAGACTTTAAAATTGGTCACGTGATGCTGACTACGCCCCTTTGGGGATTGTTTGCAGTGATGTACTCTGGGTATTTTTTTAAGGCAGGGGCTGAGGCAGAACTGCCAAGGCGAGACCGTGTCAGAGACAGCCAACCGAGGCCAAGTCAATGCAGATGGATGAGATGGAGACTGAGGCTTCAAAAAATTGAAATACGAGAAAAAGGAAATTGTACTAGAGACGTATAAACCAGTAAATAGTGTAATGATGTCTGCCATCTACAACAAATAAGACAGAACTTATTTTCCAAATGCACTAATTGCACTACAAATCCCTGAAATGCAACTAACTCGTGCTTCTAGCAATACTCAGGCGGAAACTTTGAGACTGAGTCAAGGCTGAGCCAAAAATAATGAAGCTGAGCCAAGTTTGAGGTACTTGGTTCGATACCGAGGCAGCGGGCTGCCAAGGTGAAGAGAGGCCAAAAGATGCCTTGAGGTTGCCTGGAAGCAAAGCATCTACCTCAAGGACTACATCACCGGCTGTTTGTCATCCATAGGCTAGAACTCAATGTAGTTTCTTTTCGGTGTATAAAATTTGATGACCCTAGCTTCAGCCATTCCAGAGATATCATTGGGGCCGCCAAAATATATAGTAGTCAAAGAACTTTGGCAAAAGACCACATCGCCGTCTTGTCACTCACGATGGTGAATGGATTAGTCCAAACATGACCCCGTCTGATGCATGGTTCCTTAGGCTCGCACATCACACATCTCGATCGGTTCAGCCGTTTTTGCATACCCCACTGCAAAGGCTCCCAGTGATGTTCAGTGGGGTGGACAACCCGACAAAATTGCCCCTTTTCCTTGGGGCATCAGGGCCCCCATCTAACACATGGTTCTCTGTGTTTACGTGAGTCAGCTCCCTAACCGTAATCTCGACCAGTTCAGCCACGTTTGTCGCGCTCACGAACAGACAGACAGAGACACAGACCGACCGTGCTACTCCGCGTGTAGCAGTGGGCAGCTATTGCTGCGATGCAGCCTAAAAGGGTCACGTGACCATGACAGCGCCTCTTAGGGGTTGTTTATCATCCATAGGCTAGAAGTTGACATAGTGTATGTGTACACAGAATTTGACAATTCTAGCTTCACCTATTTCAGAGATATAATTGGGGCCCAAAAAAAATTTAAGTGGTCCATGTGACCTGACCACAGCTTTTTGAGGGGTGTTTTGTCATCCTTGCGCTAGGACTTGCAGTGGTCAATTAGTCTGCCAGATTTGAAAACTCTTGTCTTCACCAAGTATGAATATATGAAGGGTGATACAAAATGTGAACAAGAAGCACCACTAACGCAGAGGGACCACGCATCGTGCGATGCACTATGCCAGTTGCAATCCTGTCAACCGCTGCATAGCTTTACGAAAAATCACATTTGAAAGAAATGACCGTGACTCAAGGTTATCTAAGTTGCCTCCATTTGATAGGCGATATATTAATTTCTGTTAGTGGTCTGTACTAACAACAACTCTGTCTGGCACTGTCTCCGAGATATTACCACATTTACAGTGTACGTGACTGGCTGTGTTCTTGACAAGTCCTCTGTTTTGAAACAGATAGTCGAAATTCCAAGCCTCGTTCGCTTTCTGTTTCATGTGTAAACACACAGCAGATAATGCACGCTGCATTTGCCGAGGTATGTGAGGTAGAAAGGTTCAAGTCAGCAAAAGTGACCTTGAATGTCACTAAAGGTCACTGGCAATGATGCCTTTCGATAGGTTACATGATTTCTTATTAGTCTTCCATTGTCACTACGTCTCTGTGTTGCATCGTTTCCGAGATATTATCACTTATTTTTCAAAAAAGTTGAGTTAATATAACCCTGTACATACCCCTTTTGGGGGTAATCTATCATGCATGTACTAGTACTTTTCTGTATCAACCAGCGCACGATATTTGAAATGCCTATTGCCTAGCTTCACCGATTCCAAAGATATGATGGGGGGGGGGCAATTTAAAAAACGGGTCGCATGCATCTAACCACGCCCATTAGGGATAGTTTGTCATTCACTCGATGATCATGATATTGTACCTGTATACAAAATTTGGTGACTATATATGATTGCAGGCGTCGAAATTGAAAATGGGCTATGTGACCGTGACCATGCACAATTTATTGGTGATTTGTCATCCATAAGCTAGGACTTGATATAAGCTACCTGTGGGCAAAACTTGACGACTCTAGCTGTAGCAATTGCGGAGATATCAGTAAGGGCCCCAAAATTTAAAATGGTTCATATGACCCTGACCATGCCCCTTTTAAGGGTGATTTGTCATCCATACGCTAGGAGTTGACATAGCCTACCTTGACAACTCTTACCTTTGGCCGTTTCAGAGATATGTTTGGTGCCCACCAAAATTTAAATGGTTTACGTGATCTGACCATGCCCCTTTCATGGATGGTTTGCCATCCGTAGGCTAGGACTAGCAAATTTAAAGTCTGTATCTCCATCCACTACGAAGATATAAAAGGTGATACAAAGTGTTGAAAATAGGGTGGTTTGGGGTAGTTAGGGGTCACTCACTCAAGTTCACTTGAAATAGCGCCATTGGATAGAGCGCGTACGAACGCGTCCTATTAGCCTTCCATAGTAACTATGTCCCTATCTTGCACCGTTTCTGAGATATAGCGAGATATTGGTCGAAAATCACCAATTGTAACCTACCCCTCCTCTGTTTGGCGCCTCCGTTAGAGGTGATCCCGTTGGAATGGGCTATTGTATGGAGTTGTTTGCGTGACCTGTCTTTAGACATTTTGATAGAACACTGACTTGTGACAGACGGACAGACAGATGGACACATGACGACAGCATATGCCATGCTAGAATAGCGTCGTGCGACCAAAATTACGCACTGTCCATTCTTTGTTTGCACCAAATGTGTGGTGATTACTAGGCCTACTGTTTTGCGTCAGTTGCCACTGCGTTGAAACACTGAGTTATTTGTTGTAGGTGTACCAGTTTTAGTCAGATATTATAACACTCATGCTAAGTGAGTGAACTTCGAGATCTATGGATCAAAGTTCACTTCCACCTCTGCCGAGCCTTGAAGATCTGTTTGCACCATCTACAAAGCAGTCGTCTTCGGTGCCTTTCCTCAAGAACGTCAACCTTTTTGTACCAGTGCCACCTTTACCACCGTCGCCTACTACCGACATGCCTCCGATGCCACCACAGCCTCCCTGTCTGGAGTTTACAGAACCGGGCTCTCCCATACCACCTCAGCCGACCAGCCCTTTGGTTGATCGGTTTGACTTCGAGTTTGAAGGTATTAAGACCAATGATTCCACGTTTCAGCCAGAGAAGAGTAAAAGTGTGGATAGTTCGTCTCAAGAGTTACCGCAAGGATCTCCGCCGAGTAAGAAAGTACGGTTCAGTGAGACTGCAGAGGTTGCATCTTCAGTGCAGTATGACAGTCGCGAGGAAGGAGAAATATCTGATGATACAGATGATGACGTTCATGCTGTAACATCTAGTAAATTTACATCATTGAATCACAAACTTCCGTCGTCGAGCCACCCTGTTCATCACAATGAACAAACTCTGCAGTCTGCTAGTCACAGACGAGTGCCGGCCGATTGTTCTCAAAATACCACTAAAACATTGCTGTCGTCAGTTATTTACCACCAGTCGCATGCTTCGGACGTCACAGGGAAAAGTTTGCATCGTCGACATCAGCGAGCTCATCATTCTCATCACAGTTCAAAAGATGCTTCAAAGTCTTCGCATCGGCATCATCACCAAGTGGATGGAGCCGGTGCCCATAAAACCGAGAGGAGCTCATCAAGTCAGAAGAAGCCTGCAGCTGATGGTGATGGACAGAAACAACCGGACGACAGCAAACGTAATAAACATACATCTAAGTCTTCAATTCGTCGTCATTCGTCAAGTGACAGAGCTGCTGATAGAGAAAGTGCCAAATCCAAGTCATGGCCTTCATCCTCTAGTGATGGACTTATAGTGGATACTCGTAAGTCATCTGTAGATATGGATGCACCATACAGTCCTGGTTCATTGGATTTAGACCAACTTTTTGATCCTGGTCTGGTCTGTGACCTTCCAGAAGTTGTTTCACGTGATGACAGCACCAGTAGTAAGATTGACACTCTGAATGCGAGCGTGCCGTGTT
>Ga0209780_1003639_pt1 | contig 11585 bp, 9 predicted proteins | sample WorMetexBAHAMAS2_FD_187384 | JGI IMG/M metagenome (GOLD analysis project Ga0209780, IMG submission 187384) | Marine gutless worms symbiont microbial communities from Max Planck institute for Marine Microbiology, Germany - Inanidrilus exumae... | ecosystem: Host-associated > Annelida > Digestive... | reverse complement strand
TATTAAGCAAATAAAATGGCAAGTTAATCAATTCAAACTCACGTTCTACCGGTGCCGGACGGGGTTTGCAACCCCGTCCGTAGCGTTTCAGCCATAAAACGTTGCTTTGGTCTTGCAAATCCCGTCCAGCTATCTATAATTTCCCGGTGCCGGACGGGGTTTGCAACCCCGTCCGTAGCGTTTCAGCCATAAAACGTTGCTTTGGTCTTGCAAATCCCGTCCAGCTATCTATAATTTTATGATAAAATAAACATTTTAGGCTTAACTTAATGGCATTGGTTATTGAACTAGAATCATTAGGAACTCCTACTTAAAAACGCCAAAACTAAATAATAATTGGAGTCAGATTAATTTTACTCTGACCCCAATTATTACCTCCTCACGAGCCGCCTCTGGTGGTAAGTGTGCTATTGTGAACGTTTGTTAGCATAAATGTGCGAGTATTTTTTCCGCACTACTCTCTTATTACACTCCCATACTTCATCACTTCTAGCTTGCGGAGAAAGACATGCATATAAGCACATCAACCAGTATCAGGTATTCGTCTTCGGCCAGGCCCTTGCGGGTGTCAACGTCGTGGCTGCTGTGGATCTATGCGACCATCCCGGCAGCGATGCTGGTCGTGGCCGTCGACACACTCCTGCTGGATCGCCATCTGTTACATGCCTGGCTCCCGCACTCGCCTTCGGGATGGGCGTTTTGGACGCTCGTTTTCGGTATGCCACACATTGTCGCCAGTCTGGTCATCATGGCGGACGGTGAGTATCTGAGGAGCTATTACCCGCGCCTGTCCAGCTCACTGGTCATGATCGCTGCGGCAATTGTCCTCGTCCCCTGGTTATTCGGCGATAAGGTCTTCCTTATCCTTTTGGCGCTGTCCACGATATACCACGTACTATCACAGCAGTTCGGCATCAGCCTCATGCTCCTCAGACGCCGTCCGGACCGCCTGTTCCAGGCCTGGCGCTGGATATCGACCCTGAGCGCCACGGTGATCTATCTCTTGGTATTCAACGGGATGCTTCAATCGGAACAAGCGTTCTATGGGGTCCCCCTGGCATCTATGATAGAGGCCGGCGTCACGCTCCTGATTCTGGCGACCATCCCCCTGGTCTATCAGCTATCCAAGGGATCGCCCAGCCCATTGGCGACATGGTATTTGCTGGCAAACCTCATGATGATGCTAAGCACCACCCTTTGCTGGGTGCTCGGCTATTCCGTATTTGTGATATTGATCCCCCGGGTAATCCACGATATTACGGCCTTCACAGTCTATATGGTGCACGACCACAACCGCAACGCGGATCGTCCCCGTAACGCGCTGTACCGGCTGCTCAGCCTCACCCGGCTGCCGGCCGTGATCGTCACGCCTTTGGCTGCGATAGGGATATCCTGGTTGCTCTTCAACTTCGCCGGTGGGTTGGGTTTCGAGCTGTTTGGAGAGTGGATCGTACCGGCATCGTTCCTGCTCTATCTTTGTACTTTCATGCACTATTACATGGAAGGCTGGATCTGGAAGGGCAACTCCCTGCTGCGGCAATCCGTCCCCTTTGCACACTTATGATGTAAATGTTCTGCATGTAATGGCTGACCAGGGGTATCCTCTGGTCAGTTTGCTATGTCCTCGTAAATGTGCCGATCACTGACAATACCCCCCCCCTGTGGATTAAGGAGCCATTCCATGACTACCAGCTCGATGGAGCTACCCAACGACCCCTATCTGCACGCCGCACTGGCGTATCTACGTAGCGAAGAAATATCGGGGTCAGGTCTTGCAATCATGCATTTCATTCCACTGATTCCTTTAAACCGGTTCCCCTTAGTTAGTGATTAATCTGTATGCCATTATGGACTATAGCAGCCGTTCCCGCCAAAAAAGATTAATATATAAGTTTTTGTGGATACGCTATCGCTTAATCCACCCTACATGGTCTTAACTTAATGGCATTGTCCCAACAATCGCTCAATCTTATTAAGCAAATAAAAAGGCAAATTAATCAATTCAAACTCGCGTTCTACCTTGTTTTGTTTAGCAATTAATTGTTCAACTAAAGGTTTGCCGGAACTTATTCGGATGCCTCTAACGGCTTGTTTCTTAATCACATAAGAATGTAAAGACTTAATACTACCATTACTGCCATATTTTACTTCCACCGGAATAATCTCATTACCGTGTACATAGAGATAATCTATTTCAGCTTGGCCTCCTGATTTTGGTGGATGCCAATAATACAATTCTGGATTTATACAACCTGCTTCACTACACAATAATTGTTGTCCCACCCATTGCCCTGCCAACTCACCTTTGCCAGCTAATTCTAATTTAGTCTCCATCACTTTTTGTGCTGGAATACCTCTAGCGGCTAACAATAAGCCAACATCAATAAATAAAAACTTACTGATTCTAATCTTAGTTTCCGCGCCCAAAGGTACAGCATTGGCGTATGAATGCAGCACTCGGTAAAATAACCGTGCCGCAATAAAACGTTCAATGGCTAAATTCAATTGGCGATTATCACCACTACTCATTTGTGCTAATTCTTGAGCCTGTTTGTGAGAAAATTGTAGTCCGATTTGCCCCAAAATACCATTAAAATAAGCATTTAACCGAGTAGCATTTTGTGAGCCGCTATATTTGGCAAAATCATCACGATAAGTCTGTAATAGCTCCACTTGATATTTCAAAATCTTGGCATGATTGAAATTATTCTCAATACCAAGCTGTACACAATAAGGCATACCACCAGTCAAGGTATAACGTCTTACTAGAGCCAATAAATGCTGGTGCAAACTATCCGGTATTAAATGCATATTATTTAATGTAAACCGGTTCAAAGTGTGATATTCCTGTTCAGCTCCAATCGCCAACAAAAACTCATCAAAGTGCAATGGTCCCATAAAATAAGGCTCTATACGCCCCACCGGACTTGATAATTGGTAATTTTGCAGAACTTGATCAAGCAAGGAACCGGTAAGAATAACAGCCAGATTAGGCATATCCTCATAAAAATAACGCAAACAAGAATAAGCAGCCGGTGTTGCTTGTGCTTCATCCAGGAATAGAATGAGCGGGCTGTCTGGGTTAATTGTCTCACCGCTAATAAGCGAGACACTAAACAAAATATCATCTAACTGATAACGTTGGAACTGTGCATTTAATTCGGAATGACGCTCCAAATTTATCTCAACAAGTTTTACTTTCAATTCTTGAGCAGCCAGCCTCACCGCTGTGGTTTTGCCAACTTGACGTGCTCCACGGATGACTAAAGGCTTTTTTCGAGGCTGTTTATACCAGTTTTTTAAATCTTCAACGGCTTTACGGTAAAACATAATTTCTAACTTTAATGCAATTAAAGCATTTAAGTGTAACATATCTAAAATTAAAATGTATTAAACTTGAATAGTTTATAATATCATCTAAGGAATGTGCATGAAATAACCTCCCTGTTTGTCATTTCGGTTTCGACGAGAGGAGAAGCCAAAATGACTCATCAGGAGTCATTTGGTATAATTCATCAATTATCATATTTTGGGAGATAAATTGATGGCTTTGACGGCGGGACGATAATTTATCCTTGATACCAGTACTTATGATGCACGTTCGACTGGCAGTGTGCGCTTGCCCGGAGCCTTGGTGGAGGAGTTTAGTTTTACGCTTTAGGCTTTGTTGCACTATTTCAAACCTTGAAACGCGGATTTTACGGATGACACGGATTACGCGGATTTAAAATCAAAGTAAAAAGAAAAATCAAAGTAAAAAGTGAGGAGAATAAGTGTTTTTCTGTTTTTAATCCGTGTAATCAGAGTAATCCGTCAAATCCGCGTTTCAAGGTTTTAAGTGGTATAAGGATTTCCGCCTTCGGCACTTATACCAATTCGGAATTGCGACTTAAAAAATCCTATTTGTTAAATATGAGACGAAGATCGCTGTGCTGCATTAGCGATAAACACAGCGGGATTGTCAACGAACCGAAAAGGGGTTGCAATGACAAACACTCATGCTCAATACCTCAAAGCAATGGGCATACAAATCTGGGTACGACGACATACTCCACCCACAGTTCGCCCCATCAAATCCGATACCATCCAAGTGACTAATAATAATCCAATACGCGAATTAGATTGGAATGCCTTACAAAATCAAGTCGCAACCTGTACCGCTTGTAAACTCCACCAAACCCGCGCCCATACTGTATTTGGAATCGGTAATCGCCAAGCCGATTTGATGTTGATTGGTGAAGCACCGGGTGCTGATGAAGATGCCCAAGCCGAACCCTTTGTTGGACGGGCGGGACAATTATTGAATGCCATACTTTATGCAATTGAATTAAAAAGAGAATCAGTATATATTACCAACGTGGTCAAATGTCGCCCGCCTGAGAATCGTAACCCCGACAAACACGAACTCGACTGTTGTAATGCGTTTTTGCAGCGACAAATTACACTGCTTAAGCCTAAACTTATTGTTGCCCTCGGCAGAGTTGCCGCCCATCACCTGTTAGCCACCGACACAACAATCACTAAATTACGCGGACAACGCTTTGAATACGGCGAAAACAAAACACCTTTAATAGCCACCTATCACCCAGCATATTTATTACGTCGTCCGACAGAAAAACGCCATACTTGGCAAGATTTACAATTCATTGACAAAACAGTCGCCGAATTGAAACAATGAATGCTATTCTACGCCCTATGCAAGAGGATGATTTACCAAGAGTGATGGAAATTGAAAAAGCAGCCTATCCTTTTCCTTGGACGCTGCGACTTTTCAAAGATTGTCTACAAGTAGGCTATACTGCCTCAGTTTTGGAACTGGAACATCCCATAGCCTATGGACTGATGTCAGTAGCGGCTGACGAGGCGCAAATTTTAAATCTTTGCGTGCATCCCGACTGGCAAACTTGTGGCTATGGGCGCTACTTACTTGAACATTTACTCGAATTGGCTAGACAAAAACGGGTTAAATCGGTTTTTTTAGAAGTGCGTATTTCCAATGAAGCGGCTATTCACTTATATCATAAAACCGGCTTTAACCAAATTGGGGTGCGAAAACGTTATTATCCGAATGGGGACAAGGGGCGAGAAGATGCGTTGATTTTTGCGATGGAACTGTAGGTAACTGATATGAAAACTATTGAACAATTTATCGGCAACACGCCGCTAGTCCGTCTGCAACGCTTAGTCGGCAACACTAGCAATAGCATTTTTGTAAAATTAGAAGGCAATAATCCCGCCGGCTCGGTAAAAGATCGCCCTGCCTTGAGCATGATTGCCGAAGCTGAAAAACGTGGTGAAATTAAACCTGGCGATACTTTGATTGAAGCAACTAGCGGTAATACCGGCATTGCCCTAGCCATGGTAGCCGCGATTAAAGCCTACCGCATGGTATTAATCATGCCAGAAAATATGAGCATCGAGCGGCGACAAGTGATGAAAGCTTACGGTGCCGAAATTGTGATTGTTTCAGAAAATGAGGGCATGGAAGGGGCGCGAGATTTAGCCTTTAAAATGGAAAAACAGGCTAAGGGCAAAGTGCTCAACCAATTTGATAACCCTGACAATCCTCTCGCCCATTACCGCACCACCGGACCAGAAATTTGGCGCGACACCAATGGCAAAATCACCCATTTTGTCAGTGCAATGGGCACTACTGGCACGATTATGGGTACTTCGCGCTATTTAAAAGAAATCAAGCCAGCGACTCAGATTGTCGGGCTGCAACCGGCGGAAGGCGCCAAAATTCCTGGGATTCGTCGTTGGACGAAAGAATATTTACCCAAAATTTTTGACGATAAACGGGTGGATCGTATTATTGATATTGATCAACAAAGTGCTGAAGATACTACCCGCGCTTTGGCGGCACAAGAAGGTATTTTTTGTGGCATTTCATCAGGCGGCGCTGTGGCTGGCGCGTTGCGCTTGTCTGAGCAAGTGGAAAATGCAGTGATTGTGGTGATTATTTGTGATCGAGGGGATAGATATTTATCTACGGGCGTGTTTCCGGCGGAGTAATCACTCTTTTGGTAAGAGTCCAAGATTTATCTTGGACGTATCCAACATATAAAACAACAAGGAAAAATCAAATGCAATACCCACTAACTGAAAAAATTGGCGAACCCGAACTATTCGTCGGGCGACACAAAGAATTTCGCCAAGTCAACAAATGGCTAGGCAATATTCCAAAAAGACTATCCAAATCACGAGCAATCCTCGCTCGCCGCAAAAGTGGCAAAACAGCCTTCGTGCAACGTATTTTCAACCAATTATGGACTGACAATGGCATGGTAATTCCCTTTTATTTTGATCTTAAGGAAACCAAAACCTGGTATCCAACCTTTGCCGTTGATTACTATCGAACCTTTGTCTCACAATACCTGTCTTTTATTCAACGATACGAAGGGTTGGCCGGTAAATTGTTATCTCTTGACCAAATCCGTGCCTATGGTGTGGCTCATTCCCTTGAAATCTTGGTTGATGATGTTGATTCACTCAAGACAGATAAAGAGAGGGGTGAATATGATTTGGTGTGGAAAACCGCCTACTCCGCACCACACCGCTTTGCCGAACAATTTAATCGGCGATTTTTAGTTATTCTAGACGAATTTCAAAATATCACACGATTTATTTATCGGGACGAAAAATGCGACGGCAAACCAGACGAAACCCTAGCCGGCAGCTTTCACTACCACTCAGAATCAAAACTCGCCCCCATGCTAGTGACTGGCTCCTATGCCGGCTGGCTGCTCAGCGTGATTCACCAATACTTAGAAGCGGGACGACTTAAACCCACCTACTTTTCCCCCTATCTGACCAAAGAAGAGGGCTTACAAGTCGTTTACAAATATGCCGAATTCTACCAAGAACCGATTACCAACGAAACAGCGGTTCAAATTAACGAACTATGCATGGCTGACCCCTTTTTCATATCCTGCGTGATTCAAAGCGACTACGAAGGCAAAAAACTCACTGAAACAGAAGGAGTCATCAACACCGTCAACTACGAAATTTCCGACCACCGCGCTGAAATGTTCCTAAATTGGGGAGAATACCTGGAAAAAACTCTGCAACGTATTAATGGCGAACAACAGAGCAAACAGATGTTGCTCCATTTAAACAAATATGCGGATCGTTATTGGACACCACAACAACTTAAAGATGAATTGCACCTAGATTTGAATCTTGCTGAAATTAAACGGATTTTGGTCATTTTATCGGAAGTGGACGTGATTGACAAAGGGACTTCTGATATTGATTTTAGAGGCTTGCAAGATGGCACCCTCAATTTGGTTTTGCGCCATCGTTTTGAAAAAGAAATTGAGGGCTTTACGCCCAATTTTCCCCAAGAATTTAGCGACAAAATCCAGGAGTTGAAAGCGGAAAACCGCTCCTTGCGCGGCAAACTCAACTATTACGCTGGTATCGTTGGTGAACACCTGTTAGCGACGGCTTTTCGGAGTAAAAAACGCTTTGGACTCTCTGAGTTTTTCCAAAATGTGACGGATAACACCCGCTTGAATATTATCAATGTGAGAGAACGACTTAAAATTCAACGCGACGATGGTAAAGAGATGGAAATTGACATCGTAGCGTCGTCGAAATGTGGACGAGAGATTTTGGTTGAAGTCAAGAAGATGCAGGAAAAAACCAGTTTTAATGTTGTCGAGGGGTTTCAAGAAAAAGTTGAAGTTTATCGGAAATCGTTTCCAGAAAAAATAATTTTATCCGCTTGTTTGTCCTTAGGCGGTTTTAGAACTGATGCCGCACGGTTTTGTGAAACGCATGGTATTGCAATGGCGGTTGAAATTAGGCATTATTTGTAGTTCAATGCCAGCGACTGTTCCGTCGGTTTTTTGGAGTCGGACATCTTGAATGTCCAAAGAATTTTCTGTGGCTCAACTATTGATAATAATTTTTGAACTGTGATTATTGTGATTTATGTGATTTTTATGAGGCAGTGAACTATAGTACTTCAGATAGAGATTTTGGCCAAAAACATCCGATGTTTACCAAACATCGGATGTTTAGCTTGAAAATATTTTCCTGAAAAGCTATAAATTAGTTGCGTATATTTCAAGCAGCAATTATATTGTAAAGAATTTAATGGCTTAGCAATCATAAACTCACATAAATCACAGTTCAAATTAGCAACAACTCCAATATACTAACTATTTAGTATTCACATGAGCGACGTTATTACCAAGAAAAGGCAGCCCTATTAAAAGCCTAATTTGGAGCGAAAAATGAAATTTGTTGACGAAGCCACCATTACCGTCATAGCTGGCAAAGGCGGAGACGGTTGCCTGAGCTTTAGGCGCGAAAAATTTATCCCATACGGCGGACCAAACGGCGGTGATGGCGGCGATGGTGGCAGCATATATTTGCGGGCAGACACTGATTTAAATACCTTAATCGATTTTCGATTTAAGCGCCTGTTTCGCGCCAAACACGGTGAACATGGCAAAGGCAGTGAATGCACCGGCAAAAAAGGTCAAGACTTATATATTAAAGTACCAGCGGGTACACTGGTTTTCGATGAGGAGACGGAAGAATTCTTAGGCGATTTAATCAAACCTGGACAAACCCTATTAGTCGCCAAGGGCGGAGAACATGGCTTAGGCAATGTCCATTTTAAAAGCAGTACTAACCGCGCACCGCGCCGCATCACCAAAGGCACGCCCGGAGAAGAACGCAAGCTGCGCTTAGAATTACAAATTCTAGCCGACGTCGGCTTGTTGGGCTTACCCAATGCTGGCAAATCTAGCTTTATTCGAGCCGTATCCGCAGCACGCCCTAAAGTGGCTGATTACCCATTTACCACCTTACGTCCCCATTTGGGAGTTGTATCTATGGATCGCAGCTTTGTTATTGCTGACATACCCGGATTGATTGAAGGCGCAGCGGAAGGTGTTGGCTTGGGGATACAATTTTTAAAGCATTTGTCACGTACCCATTTATTATTACATATCGTCGATGTTGCACCCTTAGACAGTGAACCCGTCAAAGATATCCTCTCTATTATTCAAGAACTTGAAAATTATAGCACCGAATTAGCGACGCGAGAGCGTTGGCTAGTATTAAATAAAGTGGACTTGCTGCCACCCGATGAACAGGTGCAACCAGAAGCTATTATTAAAGAATTAGACTGGCAGGGGCGGGTGTTTCAAATTTCTGCCTTATCAGGGCAAGGATGTCGGGAGTTGTGTTATAGCATTATGCAGTATTTGGAAGAACAATCAATACGTTCAACCATTTTGCAAACAAGTTAAGTTCACGCGCCGTATTATGAACAAACGCCAAAAACTAGGAAAACGCTGGGTTATCAAAATAGGTAGCGCCTTACTCACCAACGACGGGCGCGGATTACACAAAACAGCGATAAAAAACTGGGTTGCACAAATAGCAGCCCTAGCCGATATCGAAATAGTATTAGTCTCCTCTGGTGCTGTTGCGGAAGGCATGACACGCCTAAAGTGGACACAACGCCCCACCGCCCTCTACCAATTACAAGCCGCCGCTGCCGTTGGACAGATGGGCATGGTACAAACCTATGAATCTTTTTTTCAAGAACATAGTTTGCACACGGCACAAATCTTGTTGACTCATGACGATTTAGCCAATCGCCAACGCTATCTCAATGCCCGCAGCACCTTACGCACACTTCTCCACTTAAACGTTGTTCCGGTTGTTAATGAAAATGACACTGTTACAACAGAAGAAATCCGCTTTGGCGATAATGACACCTTGGCAGGCTTAGTGGCTAATCTGATAGAAGCCGACTTGTTGGTGATACTCACAGATCAACAAGGCTTATATGAACGTGATCCACGCATCGAGCCAACAGCCAAATTGATTCAAGAAGCTTATGCTGGCGAACCCAGTTTAGAAGTCATGGCTGGTGACACGGGTGGTCATCTGGGGCGGGGTGGCATGTTGACCAAAATTCGGGCAGCAACGCTAGCGGCTCGCTCAGGCACGGCAACGATCATTGCCTCTGGTCGAATTTCCGACGTACTCCTACGGATTAGAGTAGGAGAAAATATAGGCACTTTCTTGCGCCCAGCTCAAGCACCCCTAGCGGCACGAAAACAATGGCTGGCTTCACACCTTAAAATGCGTGGTCGCCTATATTTAGATGAGGGAGCGGTCAAAGTATTACGCCATTCTGGCAAAAGCCTGTTAGCGATTGGAGTAACGAGTGCAGAGGGACAATTTGCACGGGGAGATATGGTGGCTTGTATCAGCCCGCAGGGAAAGGAAGTCGCGCGTGGTTTAGTCAATTACAATGCAGAGGAAACTCATAAAATCTTAGGACTGCCGAGTAACAAAATTGAAGCCATTCTTGGTTATGTCGATGAGCCTGAATTGATTCATCGAGATAATTTGGTATTGGTATAGTGGGCAGCGCGCTTTGCAGAGCAAAGTTACAGGCATTCCGCCGTCCCGTAGGGAACTTGTGGGAACGAAAAAAAACTGTCATTTCGACGATAGGAGAAATCTTATCAGTTGTTTCGTTCACTGCGCCGAACGGATTTCCCGAAACTCAAAATGGCATTGCGCTCTGCCCGCCCTGCATTTGACTATGCAAAAAAAAATCCTATTTTTTCAAAAAATAGGATTTTTAAGCAGGATCGGTATCAAAAAAAAAATCGAACCTTGAGGGTGCCGCTCCAAGATTTCTCCCGTTGGTCGAAATGACAGAATTATTTAGTTTATGACTCCGTTAAGCATACCTGCAATAATCATTGTGTTTTTTGGTTCAAAAATAGATCGGGCACTTTATCATTCCATTCTTGCGGAACCTGGGCAATTTTTTCCCTACCTGTAGGCTGATGTACCGGTTTACCCAGGGGCCTTTTTTTGAGTGTACCATTAAAATAAGAACGCAGCCGTTCATGGGCAATTTCAACATAATTGGCTTCTTTTTCACTCCCCATCGCACATCGGTTGTGCATAACAGACGCAATCAAAGGACTACCCACACCCGCATAAGGGTCAAAGACCCAATCATTTTCATTAGTTAAGGCCAGTACGCATCGCTCAACCAGTTCAATAGGATATTGACAACTATGGATAGTTTTTTCGGGATGATTGGATTTTACGTTAGGAATGTCCCAAAAAGCATCTTCCCAATCTTGGCAAACTATTTCCCAAATATCGCTGGGATTTTTACCTAAAGGATTGCCTGATAACTTTCCTTTATTTGGCCCTTTGTAATGGCGCTTGCCCGGATACTTTGAGGGAATACGCACTGCGTCAAGATTGAAGATGTAATTATCACTTTTGGTAAACCACAAAATCGTTTCATATCGTCCTGAAAATCGCTTTGAAGTATGTAGTCCATGCCCAAAGCGCCAAATAATCCGATTGCGCAATTTTAAATTAAGTCGTTTGAAAATATCGTAGTATAGAATATCAAGGGGATAAATCTCGCCATTTTCTACTACAAAGTTGCCCACTTGCCAACAAAGACTGCCATCGTTTCTCAACACGCGATAGAGTTGTGCAATAACTTTGGCTTGTGTCTCCAGAGATTTTTCTATAGAGACACGTTTTTCATAGTCTTTACCAAGATTGTAGGGGGG
>Ga0209780_1003638_pt1 | contig 11587 bp, 7 predicted proteins | sample WorMetexBAHAMAS2_FD_187384 | JGI IMG/M metagenome (GOLD analysis project Ga0209780, IMG submission 187384) | Marine gutless worms symbiont microbial communities from Max Planck institute for Marine Microbiology, Germany - Inanidrilus exumae... | ecosystem: Host-associated > Annelida > Digestive... | reverse complement strand
GTTAATCACACTAACATTGACATTCAGGCTATGTTAGTGTGGTTAACATTGCCTTTTTATGATTTTTGCGGTTTTCGATCCGTCGCCGTTAACAGTGTGTATAAACTGCAGTTTTTTACATTCTGTAACAGTTATAAGCCTATAGGCAATAAGCTGCGTATTTATTTTAAAAATGTACTGTTTGAAGTATGCAAAGCCATCACTTTCAAACGTTTTTTCTACATATATCCACATCTTATTGTAATATGAGAAGCACTTTTCTGATCATCCTGCGCAATGGTACGAACCTGGAAGTAAAGACTGGAGTTCGTGAATGAACGCATCTGTTGTCGGTAGGTTTCGTTGTTCATGTTTTCCTCGTGAAATATGATCACTGGGTATTTGTAGGCGTCGTTGAAGTTGGCGCTGAACAGCCGTGACGACCGCGCGTACGTCTCAAGGACCGAAGGCTGCAGCAGCAGGACCACAGCGGCCTTGGGCTTGTCGATCGGCCAAGTGGACAGCAAGCGACGAAATCGACCGCATTCCTCGTCGCACTGCATTCAATACGATACGATACGCTACGATACGGTAGATTAACGTACGCTCAAAAGCTGACGACATGGCCAGCTTCATTAGCGCACGGTATAGAAAAAATAAGGGGAAAATAAAAACGGGAGTAGCTTAGACGAAACGGTTTAGGCAATAATCCGTTGAGGCAGTCCGGGAGGAAGAAGTAAAACTACGGGGATAGGATTTGTAAAACAGGTAAGTTTTAAGTCGGGAGTGAAAGAGAGAGGTATGTGCAAAGTGATGAATCAGAAAAGGACAAAGTGAATAAAATAGGAATTGGCGTGTGTGTAAGGTAATAAGAATACTAATTTAGAGCCGGATTTGTGAATATGTGGACCCTGTTCAGTAGCCCATAAATGTATGGGGTGTGTACTTCCTTCTTTCAGTTTTCGGTGTTTAGCGATGCCATTATACAATGTTTTGCCAACTATTGTGGGAATAGGCCTATACGGGCCCTGATTTGACGGCTGAGCAATCTGAACAGTCCAGAGTGTGCCTCACCTGAGTCATTTGTAATACAAACTTACCTGGGTCATCTGAATTGCAGACTCACTGGCGTTGAGCGACAGTACACGTAGGTGTACACTCATTTGACGGCTGAAAATAAGGAAGACGGTCATCATCAATGCGACTACAGTGATGCACACACGCCGTAGTTTAGCGAGTGTCGCTCTTGGTTTTTGTGAATCGCATGCATCCTGGCTTACCCGTCTAGTTTCGTCCATGATTACCTGTACCAACATACACATTACGACATTGTGACACAAATTATTTCTGCTTGTACATGTGCAGCAAAAGACAAACTTTTAACACACGACACACATAATTGAAATGAGAAAGGAAATGATCTTTCAAAATGGCAAAGAATGGGAATCTATGAAGTCCCTGAAATTTACTGTTCAATATTCTGTCCAGTTCAGCTCATTTATCACTATATTTTGGTTTATTTTGCCTGTTCATAGGGCCAATCATAGACGTAAAAACTAAAAACGTTTAACGATTTTACTTGCGTTACGTTTCGATGTTTTAGCGCTTGTTATTGTGCTAACGATATCATACGATACGATACGATACGGTACGTTATGGTGTATTTACGTGCACTCAAAAGCTGATGAGATGGCCAGCTTAATCCAGAGAAGATACTGAACATGACGATGTCACCGTGGCCGAACTTGCCACTAGCCAAGTTGTAGACTGCTGTCAGATTAAGAACTGTTGCCAAGTACTGTTTAGCAGAGATGGTACTATTTAGTGAAATATGCAATTAATTATTCGCCTCGAATATATCCGAGGCGAATCATGCAAATACTTTATGGGCCAAAAGAACGGCCTTCACGCGTTCAGATATAACTCCACCCAAAGTGAATCGATTTAGATGAAATTGACACAAATTAAGCCAAATGTTGGGGGCTGGCCCTGGCATATTTTGGGCGCGATCCGCGCAGTAACCACAGTGTGAGAGAAAGCCGAAATTTTTGGTCCGGTAGATAAATTGCACGATTTCACCGATTTTACGTCGTAAAATTTTTTATGACATTTGAACACAACAACGTCAATGGTTATCGCAATGTAAACTTTTCGAACAGAATTTTTAAAATTTTACCATAAGGGGTCGTTTGTTCTTAAAAACGCAAAAAGTGCTAACAAAATTTCCAGGTCTTGCGATTTCAGGCCGTCATAATTCTGCAATGATTACAGATCGCCAGAAATTAACTTTTAAATAGTTTATCTAGTACGGTCTAGTTTCCATTTTTACCGTTAGAATCAATTTAAAGTCTTTCCCCTGGGATGTACGCTGCGCACAAGAACAAAAATTCGGCAACGTTTAGCGCCCGTTCGGTACGATACGTTTTGTTCGATACGGCAAAACGTACGGTCAGCGTGGCCTAAATGCGTCATCAGGTCACAGCCAGCTCATCCAATAAAATAACTCAAAACTGGGTCAGTGCGCGGCTATAGGATTTTTCGCTACGAACGAGCGATTTTGCTTAAATTTACTTCTTTACCTTAAAGTCGGACATAATTTAATTTCGCATTATTAAACGGCATAACTGACATTACTCGCAAAATAAACTAAAACAAAAATCGACAAATTGGATATTAATGAGAAGAACAATACGGCTTTAGGTACAGCAGTAAATCGGTTGCCTAGTTAGCTGTACTGTACAGCGATGTATTTGTAATTTGGTACCGCAAGGACCTCGGGTTCGATTCTCACATTGGGCACTGAATTTGTAGTATCTATTTTTGTTTCTTATAAATAATTTACATTAAACATATTTAAATTAATTCAAAATAAGCACAAACAAAATAAAACAAACAGTCCATTTTCGGAAGCGTCCGATGTCCGACATTGGCTAAACCACTTACGCCGCGCAGCTACCGACATGGAAGAAAAGCAGACTGAATTGGAAACTGAAAGTAAATGACACGGCAAATAACGCTGGCATCAATATGTCGCAAGACACGTGACACTAGGTATCGTCGAATGCAGGAACTAAACAGCATGTGCGTCAGTAAATAAGTAAACAGTTGTGTTACCTTCGAATACGCCGGTACAAAACGCTCTCTTCGAGCCCTAATTGCAGCGCGTCTTCAGGTACACTGCAATCCGTCTAGACTTAGAGCTGCTGATTGCTGAAGTTGATCCGATCTGTCGAGTCGACTGCTCCAATAAATACTTGTTGTAGCCATGAACAATAACAGAATTTGGCATCTCCATTGTGCGCTCCGCCTATTGTAATCGATCGACTATATATTAATTAATTAATTAAAATTAGCATTAATTATTATTCATTAGCATCTATAATAATCAGTACTAATTAATTACCCATCTCTGCGCTGTAGAACAGTGTGTTCTGCTAAAAAGCAGTCCAGCAAGTCGCCGTCTTTTACGTTATCGGCGCGTTACTCAGCTGCTGTATTCTCGCTTTAGTGCAGCCTGCGCTGTAGCCTATCACCACTATCCATACGTGGCATAGCAACAGCCTAGAGGCGACTAAGGAGAGCCTGGACAACAATACTCCGACCCATGAATCGTGCAATAGGCCTACTTGTCCCGCTTACTCAATCAATGCCACTCTTGGAGACGGACGGAATTATTGATGAAACAGATCATCACAAATTCGTCAGCTATATAGCAATTTGGCCCTGGCGCCACCAAAGACCCCCCAGGGAGTGCGACAGACCCGTTTATTCGTAAGGAAAGAGCACTGTAAGACAATGAGCGAAAATACCGATACTGATACCGATATCGGCGGTATTTAAAATACCGATACCGACCCATGACTAGTTTGCAGCCAAGAACATATTTCTTTAATCACTTATCGTTTTTTTTATTTTTTGCTTTTCTCCCACCGACCTTGACATTCCAAAATTTAATCTCCTCGTCCCCTGTGGTCAATTGTGTATGACTGACGAATTATATCTCTAATTACAGTCTAATTATAGCTGCATGCTGTTTGTTCAATATGACCAAGCCAGATAAGCACCGCCAGCTGCATGAAGCTGGTTCTCGAACGTCCTGTTATTCGTCAATGAGCTTACTGCAAGCCAACGAGGTATAATATTCTATAACTGCAAGGTGGAAATTCTGTAGCAGATTTATAAATTCCAGACTTAATGCTGCGCACTGCGCAGTACTTGCCCAGCTATAGTTTTATTTGCTAAACGAAGTAGGTTATCTTTTTGGTATTTTGAAGTACGTGTGCGATATCGTGTGATTCCATGTTCACGATCGCTATCTCATCTCTGAATGAGTTCGTGTTAGCCACGGCCACAGATAACATGTACAAAAAATTTTGTAAATTTTAGACATGCATTTTTGACATATGCGAGCGGACAGACAGACAGACAGACATACGGACATTCTCATTACATTCGCACCTCGCCCTGGGACGAAGTAAAAAACGTTAGAAACGTCCTAAACGAAACAAAATTAAACAGCAGCATACTAAACGTTGCACGAAACGTTATCTATTTAACTCCCATGCTTAATGCCTAACTTGCTTAAGTACAAGATAAATAGAAAAAAATATACATAAGTTTGCAGTTGCTATTAGCTTGAAAGTGGGTTATTTGTATAAGCTAATATGGATGGTTGTTCAGGCTAATCCTTTCACACAAGAGTAATCGTCCTAATACTATTGCTGGCCCGCCTACACGTAGTGTAGGGGGGAGACTAGTAATGCTCTCCGACGTCTGGCGTCGTCGTTTATCGTCTGTCGTCTGTAACACTCATGGAGCTATAATTAGACTGGAGGCGGCTTCAACCGAGCAGGCCTGACGATGACGTTATGCCGCCCCCAGTCTAATCATACATGTAGCTCCACTGTAACACTTGACGGCGGGCCAGTATAGTTTCGTCCCGTTAGGAAGACACTTTATTTCGTTGCTGTTTTATTAAAAGTGCTTATCGTTAAATTTTAAATGTCACCACAATAAGTTTTTTCAAAATCTATCATTTAACAATTATCGCTATTTCTTGTGTGCGATTGTAACGCTACAGCGTACCTGTGTCTACGAGTAAATTCACATCCACAACAAGAAGACTAGACTAAGTGTTACTTATGAATGAATGAATGAATGAAAATGCGAGGATTTTAAGTGCGTTTGAAAACCGACTGAGAGCCGGCTTTGTCTAACACACTATGTTAACAAATCAAGACGTTGAGCGAAGTAAAGCCGGAAATGGTCAGGTAGTCCGTGGAGTCAGTCCGATAGGTAAGGAACTTACTTACTTACTTACTTACTATGCCAGTAAATTTTCTGAAATGTCGTTCAGAACTTCAGATGACAATGGCAGTGGCCGCAAATGTTACAAAATGCAGTAAAGGAAAGGAAAGGAAGAGTATTTATATAGCATATTTAAGTGCTGTTTTGATCATGCTAAAAGTCAATTTTTCCGGTCATTTAATGCTATATTCAATAAGATCGGACGCTTTGCATCAAAAGAGGTAGCGATCAGTTTGATTCACGCTAAATGTCTCCCGGTACTATTGTACGGTACGGAAGACTGTCATATATTGGTGCGAGATAAACGTTCCTTAGAATTTACAGTCAGCCGCTCAATGATGAATCTATTTCGAACTAGTTCAGCAAATATTGTCGAGGACTGTCAGAATTTTATTTTCATTTCTTACCAATTAGCTATTTAATAAATATACAAACGGCCAAATTTGTAGAAAATGTTGTTAGAAATGAAAATTGTGTGTGTAAACTGTTCGCTTACAATGCTCAATGTAGTTTAAATAAAATATTTTTATCGTATGGTGCTGACATATCATCGCCTTGTAATCTGAGAAATTTTATTAGTGACATGTTTTTCGAATGATAACATCACATATGACATTAATAGTGCATATGTTTATTTAGGTAAGTTTTTTTCTTCTCTTGTATGCTATCGTTTTTGGTGAAATAAAGATGAATATATAGCGCCATTTATACTACGCATAGTCTCAAAGAGATCAGACATAGATCACACAGTTTTACCTGCAAATTACACCATGCCTTGTTTTTGATCAGTAGTTCCTATCATATGCCAGTTTTAATGTTTTGCGGGTTTGGTTCAATTAAACATGCTTAATCTCGCCTCCTTTTGGGTGTTTTTTGAGATTGACCTTCTAGATGGGACACAGTATCAACGAAACCCTCAAAAGACACATCTGCAGGTCTCACTAGTTTTGCCAACAAAGTAGGTACTTTGTTGGAAAAACTGGGCCAAGGCAAGTATCACGTAGGATGATCTCGGCACCGCCACCTTCGGCGACGACATACGGCTCATCAGTGGCCGCAGGAAGTGAAGCTGACTCGGCTGGAACTGGATTTGGTTCATTACTGGTAGTAGGTGAGAGTTCAGGTGGGAAGGTCTCGGCATTGCCGCCTTCAGTGTCGACATATAGCTCATCAGTGGCCGCATAAAGTGAAGCTGACCGATGTGACACGGAATTGAATAGTTCTGGCAGTATATTAACTATGCCGGTATCATCTATCGTAGTTTCTGAGAAACTGTCTGTGTCTGGACGAGATACTACCTGGACAAACAGGTGTGACGAGGTTGAATTATACCGGCCCCTGGGGTCGCTAAATCGAGTACCTGCTGCGGCTGGGGTTAAGGGCGGAATTCTGTCGGGTGGCAGGCAACACTATGTGACCCCATGTGGCATGTGAGTTTCCCGTAGCGTTGATGCTAAGTTGTCGTTAAGTGCAGTATAGTAAACGGCGCACTTAACTGGTTGAACATCTCATGATAATGTAACATCTTCCTTCCTGTGAACTCTGGAAACTCCGCCGAAGTCACTCACAGATCAACTTCTAATAGGAAAAACTTATACAAACGTGCAAAGAAAATACACATGAATCGTTTGTGTGTGCACCGTTCGGCTACTTGCAGTAAATGAGCTGACTGCAGCGGCTGTGTGTTGACAACGCTGGCCACATGCAGTCCGCTGTAGGCGAACGGGCGGCTTCACGGATGACTGAACTCATAGTCTAAAGCTCCGTCCACACCAACAACAATGTCTAAGCAACATTGTCGAATGCTGTAAAGTAGAACGTTGCTTCGACATTGTTGCTGGTGTGGACTGGGTTCAAGCCTAGCGTCGATCGAACGAGCCTGATCGATTGCGCGTGTAATACGCTGCGCAACCGATCTCGTATGATATCGAACGATCAAACGGCTACGGAAAAAGATCGCGTGCGATTGATCGCCGAACGTTCTGTATAGAACACGTGCATGTATCAACGGTTGCCGGTTGATTGCTGCTCTAGCGCCACCTATACGTTTCTTTCCCTTTCACCCAACGAAATGCGATTAACTGTACCCTCTCTTATACAATTTATCAACTACTGATGTGCATTTTATGTAGACAAAGACAATTGCGAACATGCAGACAATAAGTAAGTAAGTAAGTAAGTAAACGTACAGTTTATTGAACTTTATTCGCGTACAAAAAATAGGAGAGAAAAGTAAAGTAAGGTCGGTGCTAATACAACCATATACATTTTGTTTTAAGCTTTGGTTTACTGTTAGTTTGCCTAGTACACAGATGTAATGCAGTATTGTATTGGTACTACTAGTAGTAAGCGTATGCACCGCCCTGACGACGACTGGTGCTGCCACCTGGCGAACTCCATGAAAAACAAGAAATCATCAGGAGATGAGATAGAGAACGTGAACTGTTTTTACGACGATATCGCACAAACACTTCAAAATACCAAAAAAGCGAACTTACTTCGTTTAACAAATTAGTCGATAGCTAGGCAAGTCCCGCGCATTAAGTCTTAAATTTATGAATCTGCTACAGAATTTTCACCTTGCAGTTATAAAATATTTATACTGCGGGCGTCGCGCGGTCCTTCTGCAGACGTTTACTATACATTACATAGTAATCGTAAATTGTCCATAGTTATGGCTATGTCAACCACTTTTACGCAATGTGCACCGAAAACTACCAAATTCGGTAAAATAACGCAAAATAAGAGCCATTTCGCCGTTCAAGGTCATTCAAAGTCACCGATTTTGGTACCAACCGAAAGCTAATATACGGCTTCCTATATCAAGGCGATAGCTAGGCAAGCACTGCGCATTAAGTCTTGTATTTATGAATCTGCTACAAAATGTCCACCTTGCAGTTATAAAATATTTATATCATGGACGTCGCGCGGTCCCTCTGCAGACGTTTACTATCAGGCATAGTAATCGTAAATTGTCCATAGTTATGGCTTTGTCAACCAACTGTACGCAATGCGCCCCGGAAACTACCAAATTGGGTAAAATAACGCAAAATAAAAGCCATTACGTCGTTCAAGGTCATTCAAGGTCACCGATTTTGGTACCAATCGAAAGCTCATAATACGACTTTATATTAGTGAATAATACCAACTTACCTTCTATTTTGCACCGTTTCTATGATATGGCCCCAGAAGTCTTCAATATCGCTATATTTGGCTATCCCTCTTGCGTGTAAACCTCCCCCAACTGAAGGGTTTCCCTGGGACAATCTATGTAAAATTTTCCGTGGATGTCAGCGGATTGCCAAGGTACCAAACGGCGAAAAAAAACATTGGCGAAAATTTCAACCGGCTGAGTAGGGTGAACGAACGTTACAGACAGACAGACAGACGACAGACGGACCGGCGATAGCATAATAGCGAACGTACCGTTCGCTAAAAAAGGACGGGACAGGACAGACAGACGGACAGATAGATGGACGGACGGACGGACGCACGGATCGCCGTATTGCAATATGCGCCCTACCGCCTACCGTAGGGCGGGGCGTAATAAGCCAGAGTTTTGCGGACGCCGTTCGCCTCCCCAATATTTCCCCTTTCTCAGTCCCTGATTTGTGATACGTGTAGGTTTTATGCGGGGAGTGAAAGAGAGAGGGAGTTGTAGATGAGCAGAGTGGTGAAACAGATGAGGAAGTATGAAAATTTGCTGTAAGAAGCTGACACGTTTTCTTTAAAACTGTTTTAATATTTTAAATAAACGTTTTATGTATAAACGCCACTCATTTTATCATCATCATTATTGTCGTCGTCGCCATCATTATCGTTATTATTTTATTTTCTTTAAAGAACAAAAAAGCATCTAAACATGGCGGAGCAGCCAGGCAAAATATACAGTTAAAGGTGTCTTTAGAAAAGGTTACAGTTCATTCATGCAAACTTCTGAGCGTGACATTACACATATAACGATAATAAAATCTTGTGAGATCAAAACATTAAATCTAATAATTTCACTAATTGAAAAGTGGTTGTAATATTCCATAATGCATACGTTTTGTTTTATGTAGTCTATATGAAGACTTTTGGTCACATTTAGAAGTACTAGGCTTTAAAAAAATTAAATGACTATCAACAAGGCAAAAACCAAAGAATTGGTACTTTGTAGGCCTCATCCTGCTAAATTTGATATGCCTGATCCACTTGATTGAATCTTTCAGGAGCGTGCTACTAAGCTTCTCGGTGTAATTTTTACCGGTAAACTGAGTTGAGAATTAAGTAAGTAAGTAAGTGTGTATTTCATTGATTTTGTGATGACTCTTTGCTCTCAGCGTGTACACTTGTCAAAACTGTTGTGAAGTCAGGGCCTTCCAATACAGCAGTTATTATGGTCTTTGTGGCATTATTGTCTCGTATTATTCACGCACTCTCAGTCTGGGGATGGCATTTCACCAGACAGCTACAAGAACTCCTTGATGCTTTTCTGAAACGGGCTAGAAAGTTTGGTTTTTGTGACGCAAATTGTAACATAGCCGAATTATTTGACAAGGCAGATGCTAAACTTTTTGGGCTTGTACAAAGACCAGAACACTGTCTTTATCATCTTTTACCAGATACTATTGATAATTGTTCTATGGAGTTGAGACACAGAGATAATAGTTTTCCCCTTCATCAGTGTAAATATAATTTGTATAAAACTTCTTTATCTCACGGTGTCTGTTTAAATACGTTTAGTTTTAGTAATGTTATGTGTGTCCATGCTTGTCCATGCTTTTCCTGTGATGCTTGCGTTTGTCGAGCACAAATAAAATGTTTACTTACTTATGTGGTCGGTACATCAAAATCATTGATCTCATCCCTCATCAGTCTCAACGTTTGTTCAACACTTCTCCGCTCTTCTTCACACAATCTACTACATGTTCCTTTCACCACCACGGCCATTGGTTGTAAAGCCTTCAGTTTTGCAGCTCCAACAGTTTGGAATTCCATCCCACTCTGTACCAGGCAATTACCATCTATTGGCTCCTTTAAACGTCATCTCAAAACTCATTTATTTACCCTCCCCGGCTAGTCCATTTCCCCACCCAGCGACACCAGCGCCTCCAACTCGAGCATGCTTGAATTTGTGCGCTATACAAATTTTGTAATAATAATAATAATAATAATAATAATAATAATAATAATAATTGAGATAAACAAAAGCAACGCAGCCACCTCGCCGCTTAAGGGTTAAATGTCGGTTCAAACCAATAATTCAACTAACATGTCTGGATTAAAAACAGTTAACGCTTCCCGGTGATATATTACTACAGTTAGCAATGTGTTTACGCTTTATGCTAAGTGTTGCACGGCTGGTCTGCATCGAAAAGCTGTTTCGTATGATTTATAGGTCAAACATTTGCAACTGTAAAGTGAGATCGAATGTTTAGTAGCATAAAATGTGTGTCTAAAATAGGCCTATGTGTCTAGTTCTATGGCTACGGTGATACTGAGTCATTATCATATAGTCTATTTGAGTATCGATACGTGAGATACTTATGATAGTGTCACAGTAGTCAAAAAAGTCGTTCATCGTTATTGCTACTGTTTTTTTGTAGTCATGAACACAGTCTCATTGCTAATAGCAGTTGCAGTATTTCTCTCAACTGCTGTCTACAACCGAAATATACCAGGTGAGTTTTAATTGTTTTTGTGAATACTATGTCAGTCTACGTCGTGGTTAAAATCGTGCAATCTCTAGAATATACAGACAGTGTCCATTACAGCCCCAAACTTTGCCAAATGCTGATTGATTTTCAGAATTCTTCCCCAGTTACAACAAACAGAAAGTTTATTAGCGCCACTTGAAGTTGGGGAACTTGGGGTTATTGTTTCTTATTCACAAAATATTTATTATTTTTGCCTCTATCAATATGTTCAATTTTATATCTAACAGTAACGTTTGTGAAACAATTATAGCACAATTTAAACTAGATATAATTTAGGCCTTTAGCAATATTTTAGCAATAATAATTGTCGGAATTTCGAGTCTGCAAGCCAACCATATATTTTTCTTGTTACAGCATTTGCCGACTTGCAAAGTCAAATCACGCCTGCCTCACGTAAACTCTCACTAGATGCCGTGGCGACAAAGCAACTGACGAATTCGCAGTCGACAACTCCGTCGTCGCCGTCGTGTGGAAAGATATGTTCGTATGACTGGGACTCCACGGAAAAAGGAAAGTACTATCCACTGCTGCACAAGGCTGTCGACTGTTCAAGCACTTTTCACCGAATGGCTCACAGTCCTTATCCCGTCGTTCTACCACCA
>Ga0209780_1003637_pt1 | contig 11588 bp, 3 predicted proteins | sample WorMetexBAHAMAS2_FD_187384 | JGI IMG/M metagenome (GOLD analysis project Ga0209780, IMG submission 187384) | Marine gutless worms symbiont microbial communities from Max Planck institute for Marine Microbiology, Germany - Inanidrilus exumae... | ecosystem: Host-associated > Annelida > Digestive... | reverse complement strand
ATTGTAATGAGTACGTCTGTGTGTGTGTGTGTCCAAGGATATCTCCAGAACCACACGCGCAATTCTTACCAAATTTTTGGTGCTTGTTGCCTATGGCCATGGCTCGGTCTTCCTCCGGCAAGGTGATGAAATCCCAAGGGCAAGGGGCAGTTTTGGGGGTTTTCTTCCCCACTGACAATGCATAATAGCATAGCATTTGGACCCATACAAAAACGGCTGAACCGAGCGAGATTCCGGACTGGGCCTAAGGAACAGTGTGTTATGTGGGGGTGACTATCCCCAAAGGGGAAAAGGGCAATTGTTGGGGAAAACGTGTGCCCAACAAGCCTAACACCCTATGAATTGCAAATTGGACTGGTCCGTGCGATGGCATGCACATGATATGGGCAGACGCTTGATTGCAAGTGTTGGACGTGTCTATTATCGGCTGTGAAGCAGGGGGTGGGATTGCACACTGCGGGCAAAGTCTGATATCTAAGATTGCCTTGTTATTATAATGCAACTTTTCACGGTATGGAGAAGGTACAAGTAACATCACTTGAGAAAACTCCAGCATCTTAATCAAAATGTGCTAATTGCCACCACCAAGGGAATGTGAGTTAGCACACTGTCCTGTGTGAAGGCTGTAAAACGGGAACTAGTAGTAGTAGCATAATGCAAATTGCACATCCCAAAATACATTTCCCTGAGCTTTTGCTAAATCACAGACTTTTCTACCCCTGGCTGACAATTCCGTGACTTTCCCACAGTCATGGTCACCTTCATGATGGTCAATACAAAGTGGACATACTGACTCAGGATTTGTTGTATTGCCTGACATGTTTGATAACAGTCACCATGGTACTGGAAGGAGTATCCACCAACACACAAGTTATTTAATGTACCAAATGTCACTACAAACACACATAAAAGGCCAATGCATCAATTACCATAGCACTATATAATGGTCCCTTGTGCTCCTCATACTAACGGGCTACTAAAATCCATCAAAAAGACTTGCCAGCTGTGATAGACTCGCTGTCCGGCGCAGTGTTGTGGCTGGTGTTGGCCGACGGACTGTCTGGTATGAAGTATTCATCACTGTCCGGTCTCATTGCTCGCCAGCTGCCATCCTCCGTGAACTGAATCTCAGTGCAGTTCACCTCCTTGTTCAAGATCTCCACAAACAACCTTCACAACAAACCACATCCCACAAGCTCGTCACCACCTGCAAACTAGTCCAAGGTGTCCCTCCCGTATTAGTGAAGGCAAGCAGACTACATTACAAAACACTGGTAAACCTTATGGTGCCTGAGATATGGTATAAAGGGATCAGGAGTCCAGTGGAAAGTATGGCCACGCCACTGGATGGGTTCAGTGCTTTGAATATTCTGCAGTGCTATGAAGCTGTTGATTGGGTGATGGGAACAACAACCGGCCCGTAACAAACCTGTTCTCCTCTGGAACAAGTGAAAGAAAAAACTGATAATCCAGGTCCACCTGAAAAGTGACTATTAATATAGAGGTGGTTGAACTTTTTGCAGACAACTGTTAAAGTGACCTTAACTGCACAAGTACAGGCCTTTAAGCAAAAAAATGTCATAAACCTGCCGACAATGGACAGACTTTGTATAGCTGATGAACTTGTGTACATCCACAATGATCAGGTGGTATTCATAAAGGAGATGCCCAAGAAGCATAAGCATGCAGTTATTCCCCCCAAACGCTAACCATCCAAACTTCATCTTACAAATGTAATCACTCTTCGATGGTTCAAGGTTAACCAGCATCAAAGTACTGCACTAAAATCCATCCACAAACTTTTAAGATATTATGTTTACACACAGCAGACATACAGCCAATAAAAACAACATCTTTGAACGATTAGCAAAACTAATAATATTAATAACTAGAACAAGCCAGCACGCACAAGAGTGAAAAACCACACCGGCACTTTTTTGTGCCTCATGACTGTTGACCCCAAAATAAATGGGTTTCTAGGAGTCATGGTGTGACATTTCTATGTCAGGATTGGTGATCCTAGCTGCATTGGTTTTTGAGATATCATACAGAAAAATAGACAGACACTGGTGAAAACTCTACCCCGCAACTGCCATTGGCGTGGTTAATCACTTATTATTCACAATTCATGTATGACCAGAAGAAAATTCTAGATGACTATATAACAATCATATATATATATACTCAGATAATCAGAAACAGCGTATCGAATACATATGGTCATATTGTTATGATATACACTACAAACTGACAGTCCACTTCACTGCTCATTGAAGTTTAAATAAATCTGCAAAACTAGCAACTACTTAAAAATGACTATCCACTCTATTCTTAAGTAGTGGTATGAACTTTAGTAACCCATACAGCTGCCTGCAGCAATCAAAGTTAATAGTTCCATCACAAAAGTAATATTAGCTTCTTCTACAAAAAGGCATAGCCAATGCCATACCCATCAATAATGAGTCGATAAAATTCAGCTGGTTTGTCACATATTGGACACATCCACGTTGGCTTTTTCTCATTCATCTGGAGAAACGTTGCAGCATCAAAGCACTGCAGGTGAGAACAGGTGCTTGCTCGGCATGGCGTACGCATTCGCACCTTGCCAAGCTACAATATACATGACATATTCATCATCAGCATCGTTATCCTGACATCCGGATTAATGCAGCAATTAAAAAATGAAACAGTAGCCAATGCTGTCGCTGCACGCAAAGCTAGTCAGAGGCATAGAACCCGTGAGAAAGTTAGGATTTCAGCAGCCTCTGAAATGACAAAAACAGCACAGTGGTGAGGTGCTCCAAAATATGCAGCAGCAACAGGAAATGCAGGATTGCCAAGCATCCACTGCCATCTCAAAGGAACAACTGTGTCGGTCAAGGAGAAGCAGAACATACGGCAGTCTCTGCTGTGGAATGATGTCAGACATGCGTGTGTAGTAACCTACGTAAGTACGCAGGCCCAAGGCTGTGAAGACAATATCTATCAAATAATTTTATCATAAAACCACAACAATCTCATGCATGCTAGAAATGACAAATGACAGCCTGACACTCTTACAAATGTTTATATCCAAGAACAATGCAGGCGCCACCTACTCAGTCAGCAATGACAACATAATCACAATTGCAAACAAAAGCACAAAGCAATTCTAATGATGACGTTACACATACAGTAACAAAATTATCATGTATGTCTGACACTATGTAATTAGCTATCACAGCAAAATGGTTCTACATATGTGACCTAACCAGGAAGGACAAAATAGTTTACCGGACAGATAAGTGAAATGCGCAAGCTTGTTGTTGCGATTTCACTATCCAAGTCGACAGCCAACTTTTCCTTGACTGAAATAAAATAACAAGGTATTCACGTTAAACACTGCAGCACATACAAACTGGAATATTGATACACAAACAATGATGTAATTCAACAACTGAAGGCAGACAACCAATATGCAGAGGATAACCGGTATGATATTTTCTGCAATTTTGGACAAGCTGTCTTATCTGTCTTCCCTTTCTTTCCTAGGAAAACCAGCATAAAGGAAGTAACACTTTCCCTGGCTCAGTGCCTCGAGTTCCTTTCTGTGCTTTGACAGTTGACACTTTTGGCTCCGTGACAGAAGGGCATCCAGTCTATAAAAACCTCGACCACTTATCTCACAACATGAAGAAAGGCAACTACAGAACAGACTAATGCTGGTTTGCATGGAAAATGTCTATTAATAAGAAGGTGGTGCGGTGGCCTCTCTTATCTTACTCCAATGATTCTATCAGGTCTCCATGATATTCGAAACCAGGTGGCCCATGGACAGACTGTCACAGTAACTACTGAGCCACAGGTGTTCAAACATGTGCAGACTCAGTTTTAGTCAAATCGTCCTTCTATTTCAAAGTTACTGACAGCTGGGCCAGGTCCCAAAACAGAATCGTTCATGATTAAGGAGCAGGTTTTTTACAGCCAGATGGCTTTCCTGTTGCCCACCTAGGACTCTGACAGCACTGAAAGGAACTCAATGTATGCCAACCAAGCAAAATTACTTAACTGCTATCATCCTTACTTGATCCACCGACTGACATTTGATGGTATGGGATTCTGCACCCATTAGGGATGTGACAACGTTCGCATTCGAATTCGACGATGTTCGAACTTTGAATGTTTTAGCGGATTCAAAATTTGACAAATTTTTTCATGTCCCATCGTTGAATTCGAATATCAGGTCCATCGGCACCGCATGTTTACAAAGACAGGCCACCGGAACAAGTTAACAACAAATGGGCATTGCCCAATAGTCTGAAAGGACTAAAAATAATACTAAACATGGCTGATCATTACGTTAGCGAAGACGACATTAGTAGAGTGGTTCATTTTGGATTTTAGGCAATGCACTTTCACATTCATTGTGTAATGTAAACAAAAGTCAAAAACAATGACAGACACAAAGTATATGTCAAAATTGTTAACATATGATCTAATTCGCATCCGCATTCGAACGAATTTGTATCATTAAATTCACCTTCGACAAATGCGAATTTTTCTCAGCTTCATCACAACCCTAGCAACCATTATACCATCTCTCCTAAGCCAGTACCCACAGCTGTTCCTGATGCAATAATATGTAAGATCCTTTTAAAAATAAAACTGAACAAAGCAGGTTAATTACTAACTAAATAGCTACATGAAAACACAGCAGAATGCTAACCAAGTGCTCTCGTGTGGTACGGATGCCTGATACCATTTTGTCTCATTCTCTGCATCAGAATGTTGGAGTTCAGTTGTTGCACATAGTAAACAGTAATGCAGAAGCTCTGCCAATGCAACAACAGTAATTGTTATATCCGCTTACATCAAGCTAAGATGTCTAAATTACTAAGTCTCATACCACACATCACTACCACATACCACACTACTTCGTAAATTATGGGTCACCTGTTCCATATTTGCAATGACTGATACTAAATGACATCAAATTTGACACATCGGTTAACCATAGCAGGTCCTAAGTATGTATGCCAAAGCATCCCAAGAGTTATGTTACCTTTGCAGGTTTCGTCCTAACTTAGAAATGGGCAAAGTTACGCATTTCAAATTTGTTGCACGCATTGTCCGTAAATAGTGATTATGAATCTCACTTCAAATTACACTGTACAGGTAACATGCTATGATACTACAGTAGTAGTTGCAGTACACTTAGATGCTGTGAGCAAGCGCAACACAAAGATGATGGTGATTGGGCATTACGATAGAGAGAGATGAAACTAAACAGAGTAGCATCAAGCAACACATTAGCTTCGGTCTGTATGAAAGAACAGACCAGGAAGAAAAAACCAATCCAGACGAAAATGTTCACCTAAAAGATGGTTATTAAAACAGCATGTGTGTGACTATGTTTACAGCAATACTCACGTGTCCTATCTCAGGCGTCCATGTAACATGTATGTGGTTGGGTGCAGTGGCAGACAGGTGACACTGTGGTGTAATGTTGACTGGAAGACCAGGACGTTTCGGTTCCACGCCGAGCTTGTTAGTTGGTATTGGAGGCTACACATCAATAATGAATTGCTTTTGGTGCAAGGATTACCACAGTCAGCAGTTAGTTAGTTAGTTAAGAGTTTAACATCCCTTTCAGCAAAAACATGAAAGGGGATTGCCCTGGGCACACACAAGGCGCCACAGAGGGCAGCTACTTCACATTAGATGGGAGTGCACACCCGCCCACAGAAAGCAAGACCTCCCCCAAAGGTGGCACGTTGGACTTGGGCAAGAAAACCCACACTTTAAAGGATCTGTATCTTATCTCGCTGCAACACAGTGTAAGATAGGCAGCCTTCAGTCCAACAATCAGCTGTCCTAACCCAGATCATGAATGTGATCAATGGAATGAATCATTGCCTGTATAGCATCCCGCAATTTAAAAATTGTAATGACCTGGATAGGACACTCAAAGACGCAGACGCAGACAATAAATGATGCCAGTCAAAGTAGGTTACATATAGGGCCCACAGTTTCCGCGGGCAGCGGAATTTCGAGCCGAGCCGCGGAATTTGGCCGTTGCCGCAGAATTTCCGTGTTTTCGCGGAATTTCACGGAATTCTGCGTAAACACGGAAATTCCGCGGCAACGGCCAAATTCCGTAAGTCGATATTGCTGTTGTAATTGTGACACTCAGTCCCTTCGATCGGACTGCTACACAGACCTGTTGATTTCAGTGACGCGTTTTCACGTTCAGTTTGCTTACATACTTAAGTTTTTACTTACTGGACCTTTGTAGGTGAAGATGACTGGTGACTGAAACAGACTGATTAGCACAATCGACTGATGAGTGACGACGCTTTTTCGGTTTACTTCTGATATTTTTTATTAAAGTATAGGCATACTTGTCGTAAAGTTGTTATTGTCGTATTTAATTACTAAACACGCTGAGTGATTTCATTTATCCAATCGCTCATACGCTATGTGCAGGACCATCGTTGAAATTTATTAATTATCATTCATAACTCATTAGGTGTGAGTGAGTACGGTAGTTGTATAACAGCACAACAGCTCTGTGTAGGCCATTCACTGCCCCTAAAGTATGACAACCGCCTCAAAGTTTAGGTGTAAAATTTTTGTTTAATAGTTTGATGTGACAATAATGCTAAAGTTTTGGGGCATAACTGGGCCAAAGTCGGCACAGTGTACTCTAAAATGGGCAGCCGCGGTGAGCCGCGGAATTTCAAGAATTTGCCGCGGTGAGCCGCGGAATTTGGCAAACGGCGCCGCGGAAAACTGTGGGCCCTAGTTATATACTTCCCATTAGTGGTCTGTTGTAATCACATCTCTCTTCCACTATTTCCAAGACTGTCTACGATCAGTGACTAAGCAGGCCATTATTTTGTGGATGACTGCAGATGACATGTAAGTGTTTAAAACTAGCACACAATTGTGTATTGTTGGCAATTGCATTCTAGCGAATACATGCTACAACTTTTGACATACCAAAGTTAGAGACAGTAGCAAAAAATAACACAACTTCACAATTGCTTAAGATCACTGAAAAGGTGCTGCTTGCGACTTTCTATTAGTCTTCTCTTGTTACTATGTCTCTATGTTATGTTTATAGCAATTACATCCCTATCATGTATCATTTCTGAGTTATGGCAAGATGCAGGTCAAAAATCATTATTGCCTACATAAGGTGTATTCACCACCTACCGAGGGCAACCGTGATCAAATTTTGCCAAAACCTTTGCTACAAGAAAACAAGAATGATGATGCTAGCCGGTGGTAAAAAAGTTTAATGGTATGTTCGACCATTTTGTCAGTGATTACAAATATGTCAGTCAGACTGGCAGAATTATGGTGGCATATACCACATTTTGCAGTGGTGTACCATTGCAAAAATCTCATGCAAGGCTACAGCAGGACAGATTTTCCAGGCAACATTATCTACTGTATCTATTGTACATATAAATCCGCAGAGAAAAACAGGAACATACGGGCAGCTGTGCCGGCTTGTTGTTAATTCGTACACCGATGCCTGATGGGAATTTGTCCTGCTGTTCACAACTTGTTTCCAACAGACAGAATCTCAGCTGCACCTGACTGTCTCTGTAAACAACACAATTGACACAACATACACAGAATACAGACACAAGACAACCTACGTATTCACTCTACTCCTAGCCAACCTGCAGTTACTTACATCATGATTATGCTACTGTCAGTACCATCAGTACCAGTGCACCATGCACGTCAGTGCATATGATATAATAATAGATCCAAACTATCTGATATACAGCAAAATCCTTGAAATAGGCAATATAAGGCCCACAACAGACAGTGACTACTAGAAACGCACTGCAGCCCCAAACGTGAAGTTTTAACCGTTTTCACTGACAAGATTATTTCCCGGACACTTCTGTGACAGCTGTTAAATTCACAGATATTTCCAGGTTTTCCAGACAAGTGGTCGCCTGAACCTACATACAAGGGTTGTAAATTATCAGTCAACCGCTATCTGATTCGCTGAATCAATTATTAATTACAAAACGACATAACTGTTAATCGACATTACTCCTGTGATTGCCATGGGGCTGTTTGTCTGAGTGAGTATAAGGTAACACAAACTTGTAAAGTGACATAGATGGCACTGAGCTAGTATCTGGTGAGAACTCATAATGGTACCTTTTTGTCTCAGACGACATTCTGTGGTTTGTCTCTTTGTATGCAATCATAAAATATGGTCCCACATCGCATACAAATGAAGCCCGCAGTGTCACCTTCTATTTTAACCAAGGCCTTGCCTCAATGGTAAACATCACTATTTTTACATGTCACCAACAGTCACAGATTATAAGGAACACTTTCTCCCTTCTGAGAAATAAATCTCAAAACATGCATTAAATATTCTCAACTAAATCTGCCGGACTCTGTCACTGATGTTCACTGTCCAGGTCAGTGCACAATGCATTAAGCTAACAAGACAGGCTCTTCACAGTAGGCAGAAACAAAACAATCTCACAAGCCCACAATCTTTTTGTCACTGACATCTAATGTTAGCCAGTGCTTAGTAACATTAATAGTTTCTGACTGAATGGGCAAGACTCAAAACTGTCTCAGCATCTGTCAGATTCACTGCAAACACACAGTAAACAACTACATAAGTCTGATCAATGACAACACATACCTTCGCATGTTAATGTCACGTGTTTGGGATGGAGTAAGGTGAAAGCTGAAGAAAGCTTCCTGGCAACCCGATACTCCTCTCGACACTAAAAAAGAACCAATATTATTCAACCCTCAGAATGGACATCAGAGCTCAAGATGCCTTCAGCTCGCAACAGTTGCAGAGTTCATCCCAGTCCCATACTAGCACCACATTTTCATAGCACTGTGTTTTCAACACTAAAGGTCAGCTGCACTAACCACACTTTAATTGAGTACTACTTACAATCTCCACCTAACTGCTCATTAACATCTATCTAATAAAATCTCTAAGTAAATTAAGCAGCGATTTTTGGACACTTAAAGTTAGGTGCTGATTTTTATTTAATGATTTTGACCTTCAAAAAGCATACAGCGTGTAAGCTACTTGAGCAGATCACATACAACAAAATGTGCAAATGTGCATTAAAAACTTTAATAAAGCAGTAAACTTATATATTACTGTAGTATTCAACTATTTATGAAGTAAACGCAACCACAATACAGCGAGTTTACAAAATGGTGATATATGCTGTTTCAGCAGATGTCGGGCAGTCGTTCATTCATGCTTAGGAGGCCGTCCGCCTGCTGGCCTGTGCTGGCAGTAGAAAAATTGTAAACGTGATATCATGTGACTCACAGCAAACAATAACGGTGGTCTGTAAATATTAATATACCTCCATACAGCCAACAAAAATTTGTAAATTTGCTATGACATTAATCTCTATCTATCTCTCCATTTTATTAAGAAGCGATTAATTTTTGGTCATACAAAGACTGTTAACTTAAGTGGATGTTTAACTGTTACTTTGAGTTAAGTAAGCCATCAGTTGAGGGATGATTTAAATCTGACTGGTGCAACTGGCCCAAAGAGACCTTCAAGGGCTATTCTGTCAAACTCAAAAATGTATATTAGTGAAAAAGTACTGCCGTAATGCCATTCACTATCAACACAGGAAACACATACTAGTGTATTTTGTAAATAACAAAACAAACAACTGACAGTATCTGAAGAACACGACTGAAACTCACGTAATGTTGAAGGTTTGAGTAACTCAGTAATCACATCGTAGAATGGAAGAGACTTGAGTCGGACGTCGGGGTGTACTGGCATTAGACGGTCAGCAGGCACTGATAAAGTAGAGCTGGCACTGTCGCCATGCATCAAGCCAGAATACATGCTGTTTGGATAATCTGTACACAACATCATCAGCTGTTCACATTCATTGATACAAAGCATCATCCCACTACATTGTTCCAGTAACATTGTGATCAGCGTCTCTGTATGTCTGTTTGTGAGGCTGTCCACTTGCTCATCTCAAAAATCACATGTCCAAATTTCACCAATTTTTGATACGTTACCTGTGACCATGGCCTGGTCCTCGTCTGACAGCAATGCAATATGTTACACTCTCACTGGCTAATTTGGAATCTTTAAAAGAATGCAAAAATTAAACTCAGTTAATGCTTTTTTCAGGAAAATATGATTAAGTAACAGCTGCCTGCATTCTGTCCTGCCATCCAATAAAATAATGCGAAACTGGGTCATTGCCACCTGCATGTAATCCTGATTATGTAATCCCTAAAATATCTAGTACCATACTCTAGAACAAAAAGATATCAGTCTTCTTAAACTATGCCCTATGGCCCACTACCAAAAATATCACCTTACATATTGATGTATTGTATTCAATGATATTTTAATTGTAGTCCACTGTGTTTATTGTGTATTATATACGTCTTCTTTTCCTTTTAAGCATTTTAACTGCTGTAACTTTTACTATGTGCATATTGTACATGTTTAACTTGTTCTTTTATTGTACCAATCCAGCCTTTGGCTGCAAGAGATCAATAAACTTCTGCTACTTTCAGTTTCATTATGACCTCATGTTTACAGTTTAATGGAATGAATAGGCCGAAGAAATATATACACGAGTTAGTTACATCTGCCATTTTTGGCCAATATCCCTGCAACTATTAATTGCTTACGTTAGTGAAATACACTGATGGTAATTAATTACTGACAACCATACATGCAAGATATATACTCGTATATAACAATTTTAAAGTAGCAGTAACCCAAGCATCGGTTATTCTGTGCAACTCCACAGCATGCGTATTGTTAGACTATATCATGACATACAAAAATATAAAGTTGAAACACAGGAACAAGGACGTCACATACACATAGAAGAAATATTCTGGGCTGGTGGCTTCATCAGCATATCCATATCATTTGGAACATTTGGAATGTACTGTCTCATTGAGAACTTTCTCCTATGGAAAATTGTTCACATTAACACAAACATTCTCACATTAATTCTGAATATAAGACAGTAAGTTGTGCTAAACAGCACAGTGTTATATGTACAAAGATGGTTATGGTAATTATCTGAGCCTTCACAATACAAAAGAAACTACCATTATAAGATTACTAATTGTGTGAGCAAGTAGCAGCCAGTGCCTTTCAGTAATTGCTAATAAATATTTATAGCTTTTACTTCCAACGAACTGTGTCGAGTGGAAACGTTTGATCATCTAATGCACAGCATAGGTGCGTGCGGCCTACTGTGACATGTGTACGTCACATATAGCATAAACTGTGTGTTAGTCACATGAATGTGCTCTGCAAAAACAGTCAAAACAATTAACTGAGGTGCCATTTGAGTCAGTGCACCCAAGGAAACAAGCATTAGCTGGGGTCAAGATCGGATGAATCCATTTGCATACACAGGGATGACAAGTTGTCAATATGGCTTCTTGCCAAATTACTGTAAAAACTTATTATTATGCTCGTATGAAATTGCTGATACTGTTGCAGATATTCTGAACCTATCTTTTGCTTCTGGTACTGTCCCAAAGCAGTGGTTAAGCGCAGTTGTTACCCCTGTTCCTAAAGT
>Ga0209780_1003636_pt1 | contig 11590 bp, 5 predicted proteins | sample WorMetexBAHAMAS2_FD_187384 | JGI IMG/M metagenome (GOLD analysis project Ga0209780, IMG submission 187384) | Marine gutless worms symbiont microbial communities from Max Planck institute for Marine Microbiology, Germany - Inanidrilus exumae... | ecosystem: Host-associated > Annelida > Digestive... | reverse complement strand
GACCGAGACCGGAGCTGGCGTGATGCTGTCTAGCGTGACGCTGACTTACTGCCGGAGATGCTGCTGCTGCTGCTACTAGGCCCCTACTACTCGGCGAGATGACGTCGGTCAGCAGCGCACGCTACTCCTGTGATGGACAAAAGCATTCATCTGTTTCGTTTAGACTACTGAAAGAAACACTCCAGCTATAAGTAGTCTCGTAACTTCATGGTTACAACAATATCGTATGAAATGTGATTTATATATTTTCGTTGAATCGACCACGTTAGACGGGAATGTAAAGCAATCGGTAGCATCTGTCTGTCCGTCCGTTTGTTTCTATTTTTTAAACCGACTGACCTTTGTGTGTGTGTGTGTTTGGAGGGGTCATGGCCATAGCTCGCCTGGGATTGAAAGTCAGGGTCAAAAGTCAATGTCAAGCGAGTTTTAACGCAGTAACGCGGTCGATCTGACCTCGATCCGCAATCGAGGACAGTCTTGCTAGCGAATGTGCCAGGCATGAAGTATATTATTGTTATCGGTTAGGTGTTGACATGAACTAGAGCTGCGCTCCAGCCCCAGCTCGCGCTTATCGTTCGCCGTTCATCGTAAGCCCGCCAGCGTTACAGCACTCGGCAGTTTCATAGGACAGATTGAACTGAATAGCTGCGTGAATGCACCTGTCATTTTCAACAGCCACTCAACATTTATAATAAATATAATTAAGTGTCTCCTCTCTAACATTTGGTAATTTATCGTCATTAATTAGTTAAGTGTTGTCTCGATTATATTTTGTATTTTGCTTGTTTCCTTTTTTTCGCTTTTCTTTGTTGATTCTACCAGACGTACGTGGTGAATACAGATTTTAATTTATATCTACAAGGTGTTTGTGTGTTTTCGCTACCATTTATTGGTGAAATAAAATGAATATATAATGGCCACATTCAACTGAAATTTCATTATTGCTGCCGTTGAAACTTTATATTTTCGGCTTTCACGGCGTTTTCCTCACTGTTTTGGTTGTTTGGTCGCGTGGCACAGTGGTAGAACGTCGGTCTGTGACCAGCGAACTTTCACTGTTCTACGCTCGACCTGCAGCTGATGGGTGACCACTTATGTGGTTAAACCGTCCGCTACAAGGTCAGCCAACTAGGCCAACTCAGCCTTTCATCATTTCGAGGTCGATAAATAAGTAGTGACTGAGCTGTAATCGGATGTGCGCTACCTCGCTCGGGTGGCGCCATCTGGTGAATGCTTTCGGTGTAAAAGCAGGATGGTTCATTCCAGTTGTGGATAAACTTCTGGGTAAAACTGCGTGATCCATCTAACACGTGCCACTCCTGAGCGCATTAGAGTTAGCGGTGCTTTACGACGATGCGCTATACAAATCGACGTTTACTTTACTTTACTTTTTTACTTTTGCTGCAGCTCATCAGTTATCATCGGCGCATCGAATTATATGAAGTTAATGTTTTTATTTATCGCAGGTTATGGTATTTGGCTTAAATACAGAAATGATAAGCAGGCCTGCAGAGTCGCTGTTGCCTGGACATTGTTTGGTGTGCGACGTTGATTATACGAGATGAACACCGATGACTAAGCAAGTGTCCAGTGTCCATCAACAAATAAGCTTCTAATCAACCCGGTTAAGCGTCGGCATTTAGTTGTTTTTGGCTCCTTCGTTCCGTTACTGCAGAAGCAGCCAACGGATACTTCTTCCTCTCTTTCTTCTGATTTCTTTTTGCCAAGCATTCACCTTGACGCGTGTTACCTGTGTCGTGCGCGGCTAGCGGCGGCAGCTGCCGCTGCGCTTTGTCTGTCCGTCCAACTCCGCAAATAGGCATCGAAGGTAACCGTGATTAGCCGTTCATGCGCCGAGTCGCCGGCGTCTCCCGCTCGCGTCTAATTTTCTCCGTCTTCCGCACATCAAAGCGGCCGGGCGGGGGTCGGCAGCGTACCTGCGTGTCTTTGCGTGTCGCCGTCGACGACGCTGTTTGCTGCCGCCGATGATGCTGATGCTGATGATGACACAGCGCCCGTTTACCTGTCATCATCATTCGATGTACCGTCGCGACAGATTTCCCGACAGCGTTCCGACACCGCGGATCTCATGTTTAACTAATTTCGGTCGCGTCATGATGGCGAGTGTACGACCGAATTCCGTACCAGGTTAAACAGTGAGCAGGCGATCGGGGCATCACTACAAACATATGGAAAAGTCACAGCATACCGATTTCAACGAAGATACGACTAATGAAAACGTTAGTGTGGCCTGTAGCAACGTACGGCTGTGAAAGCTGGACACTCAGAAGGAATGAAGAAATGTGTCTTGACGCTTTTGAGATGAAAGGGCTGAGAAAGATTTTGCGGGTTTCGTGGACTGTGGACAGCAAAGAAAACAAATGAGTGGGTTCTTAGCAAAGCTGTAGTAAAGAGGGAACTGTTAGACACCGTCAAAGCAAGGAAGCTAGCATACTATGGTCACACCATGAGGAAACAAGGTAGTTGCCTGGAGAAAGAGATAATGCAAGGAACACTGCCAGGTGCACGCAGGCGAGGAAAACCACGTACGGCCTGGATGGACAACATTAATACGTGGACAGGACTGCCCGTGGAAGAGTCAATCAGAATGACAGAGCACAGAGATAAATGGAGAAAATGCGTCCATGGTGTGGCCAACCCTCGGAATGAGGACGGCTAAAGAACGGAACAGAACATGATGAGACGCTTCTCGTTCCGAGCGGTTCTCACGGAAACCACCGTCAGCGCGCGTCCAACTTCAAAGCGGCGCCGAACTCGCGTGCGCGGTCGGCGGCGACTGCAATCACGGAACGCCTCCGCTGCTCGGCGCCGACCAGACTCAGCGGAAAATCGCTTTTCATCCACGCGAACGACTGTTCAAGAAGCTCCTCGTCATTTCTGTCACGATACAAAATGTCATTCCGATGCTGTTTGACGCAACATGTAAAGTCACGATTATTCCGCACATGTGATAACAGTATTGTAAGGTCTTTGTCGATTATAAGTACGTATGAATGTTGTAAATAATGTCGTAATACTCCATCCATAATCCAGGCTCTGGTGCTGCGGAATTAAAGAGTAACTTGTGGCGGCATTTTGTTGACACGGTGTTTTATTGTCTTTCTTCGGCTATTTTGTTGTAGGTAACTGTTAATGTGCATGATCTGTCAAATATGTTTGCTGCACGGCGTTTGCTAAAATAGCGACTGCTCAACTGACAAATTTGTGCTTTTTAGGTGAGAGTGGGCTTTTGTCCGATGTTATATTGTCCGCAGTCGAACGGGGGGTTTCTGTCTGTGGGGAACATCCGGACACCATATTAATTACCAGTTTTGCGCAAACTAAGGTCGTTACAACTAGTTTTAAGCCAAGCGAACTCAAAAACTGTCGCCCCTAGTAACTTCTAGCTCTTGTTGTAGAAGTATTTAAGCAACATGTATGAATTTATAGTTTTTGAGTTCTCAGATAAATTCTACTTCATGCCACATTAGAAAACTTATATCGCTTCAAATTAAGCTGACATTTCTTACGCACTTTATAGACCTTATAGTGTGTGCTTCCTTTAACGGATAATAAATTACCTAATTTAAAGGGTAAAGACAACTTTCAAACATCTTGATGGCTTGCCGGAATAGTAACACAAGCCGTCGTTTATTGCTGTTCGCGGCATGTTTTATTAGAAATCACAATTTTACTCGAAAAGCTTTTTGTCCAGAAAATGTGTATTTAATGACTTCCTTGCAAATTCAAAGCAATCCGCTCTCAAAACAAAATGTTCATAATGTTCGAAATAAATTTTAATGGCATGATATTTTAATAACATAACATCCGCTGACTAAGAAATAAGTAAAATTTAATAGCGATGGTAGAAACGGAGTACGTTTTAATACATTTGAACACTTCGTACAATGCTGTCTACTTAATATCATGACAGCATGTTTGCAGTTGTGTTTGGGTAATTGAAAGGTAAATGCGTAGATTTGTATACCCTTAATATTATGAAATTCATCTCTGTCTAAAGTGGTCAGGATGGCACGTGTTAAAGGGGTCACGCTGATTTACATTTCACCCACACGCTTATCCACGAATGGAATGAGCCATCCTGCCTTTATTCCCAGCCGCAGAGTATCACCGCACTTTGGCCGGTACTTACTTCCAGTCCTGCCGAGGGTAGAAGGCTGAGTTGGCCTGAGTGGCTGGTTACATACCGAGGTGGTATGCCCGCTCGAAGACGGTCATCCATCCCAGTACCAACCGACCGATAGTGCGGTGGCCGGAGATCGAACTCACGACCATTGAGTTGCAAGTCCGACGCCCTAACCACTGGACTACCGAGCCACCACCTGCGCATGTCTGTGTTGTGCAGTGGCACGCTCTCGGACGAGCCGAGCAAGCCAAGTACTACGAGATGGCTCGCAAGGAGAAAGAGCTTCACATGCAGCTGCATCCGGGCTGGAGCGCGCGAGACAACTACGCCACACACACCAAGAAGAAGAAGAAGAAGATGACGAAGCGTGACGTCATAACTCAGCAGCAGCAGCCGTTGCCTCATGCTGATGTCGGCTTGCAATCACTTACGGTTAAAGACGATCCAGGTCAACCGTCAATGGTTCAATTAATGGTTTTAATTTATTACAAATTATTTATTCTGACTGTTATGCTTGTTCCGCTGCTGGGGAAACTGCCAGGGAAGAAACGGCAAGTTGTACGATGCAGTTATTGTCTAGGATCGAATCGACAACGTGCTGCTGGCTCACTTGTATACATGTTTAATGGGACGAATAGTCTACATCGGATCAGCTTCCAGTCCCACGCGTGGTCATCTTTGGCGGCCATGCGTAATCTTTTCCGTTCTATTTTAACAATGTTGGTTAAAGCTCTTTCTTTTATTTTTGCTAGTTTTTGCCCAGCGACATATATGCAAATCGCAGTATACGCTGTAGCAACGTATCTGTCTGTCCGTCACTACGGCTGTCGGTGAGGCACACTCGTGTAGTCGTATATAGTGCATCTATACACTATACATGGCTCAACTTATCATCAATCTGGCAACACTACGCGGTACGTCGTGGACACTATTATTCTCATAAAAATATATTGGTGAAATTCCAGTGGCTTCCTGTGAAAATGAGAGACAAATACATGTGAGGTGGGTTCTGCAAGGCTATATAAACTAAACTAGACGGGTTGCAGTGTATCTGGACACACTGCAATATAGGATCGAAGACAGCGTTCTCACCGGCGTACTCGACAGGTGACACAGCTGTTTACTTATTTACTGACACACAAGCTGTTTAGTTCCTTCATTCGACGATACCTAGTGTCACGTGCCTGCCACTGAGTGATGCCAGCGCTATCTGCCTTGTTACGTACTTTTAGTTTCCATTTCAGTCTGCTGTTCTTCCATGTCGGAAGCCAAGCAGCTGCAGCGTCGTACGTGGTTTACCCAATATCGGACATCGGACGTTGCCGAAAATGTTGGAAGTACGTTTCTTGTACACGGTGATCGGCCATGGAGAAAGACTTTGAATTGATTCTAACGGTAAAAATGGAAACTAGACATCCCGTAGGGGAACATTTGGTAGTGAATTTCCGGCGATCTGTAATCGATGCGTGGTTATGACGGCCCGAAGTCGCAGGACCTGGAAATTTTGTGAGCAATTTTTGCGTTTTGGGGAAAAAAACGACCCCTTACGGTAATTTTTTTAAAATTCTGTTCCGAAAGTTTTCACCGCCTCACGGAATCGACGGTGTTGTGTTCAATCGTCGTAAAATTTATCCGACGGGAAATCGGTGAAATCGTGCGTTATTTACCGGACAAAAAAAAACAAAATTTCGGCTGCCTCTAAAACTGTCGCTGCTGCGCGGATCGCGCCCTAAATCTGCCAGGGCCAGCCGCCAACAATGTGCTCACAGTGCTCCAGATTTCATCCAAATCGGTTCACTTTCGGCGGAGTTATAGGCCAATGTGTGAATACCTTTTTTTGCCCCGTAGAGTATTTCCATGGTAGGATCTTCGAGTATATTTGCAACATATCGTGATTTTGAAGAGGCACGTGTTTGCTCTATTACCGATTAATATTTACGGTTGTTTTGGTTTATTCTGTAGATCGATCGTTGCATGGTGTAAAGGGTTGTATCGACTTGAGCCACGGACTAGCCGGTTCACACAATAGACGTTGTCGGTAAGCACTAAATAAAACCGTCTCTGTTGTATGATTATTGTGCATACTCCATAGCGGAGCGCTGAAACTGCCGGATTGAACATTGCAATACTGGACTTGATGGACCTCATAATATGAGCCAAACGTTTGGGCAGCCATATATAACTATTTACATATTTCAGTTGGGGGTCTAACTGCAGGCCTAAAAGTCATTCTGCGGAGTTGAACAGCAGATAATAACTGAAGCCGTGTAATTTATATGGTTTCTAGTCGTTTAATTTCATTGTATTTACTTATTATGTCTGTGATTACGCGTTTTTACCGCGCGACGCAATGCTAGCGCGGTATATGCTATCATCGTGTGTCCGTCCGTCTGTCTGTCCGTCCGTCATAAGTCGGTGTTCTACCAAGACCGCTAAACCTAGGATCACGCTAACAACGCCATACGATAGCCCAGGGATTCTAATTTCCTGGCGCCAAAAATCTTCGTGAAATTCCAAAGGGGTCAACCCCTACGGGGGCGCAAGATAGTGGTGGAATAGGTTAGAAGCGGCAATTTTTGACAATATCTCGCTATATCTCAGAAACGGTGCAAGACAGGGAGATAGTTACTATAGAACGCTAACAGGAGCTCGTATGCGCTCTATCGATTGGTGCTATTTCCGGTGACTTTGACCAAGACCACCCCATTTTCGACATTTTGTATCGCCTTTCATATCTTCGTAGTGATTGGAGATAGAGACTTCAAATTTGGTAGTTAGGTTGACGGTAGCAAGTGCTAGCCCACGGATGGCAAACCATCCCTGACAGGGGCGTGGTTGGGTCACGTTAACCATTTAAATTTTGGTGGACACCAACTATATCTCTGAAACGGCTGATCGTCTCAGCGGCTGTCAACTTAATTCGCCGGTTAGTGTCATAAACTTCGGATGACCTGGGACAACTGCTAGTCACACCCACCGTCGAAATGTGTATTCAGCAGCCAGGCCGAGTAGAAGAAATGGTTCGATTACCATATGATGTGATACGGAATATTTAGCATGCGCTGAGCCACTGCGCCGCGGGGGTCTGTCAGCGGCAGCGGAGACTCTTGTTACAATTTGTCGCAGCAGAAAAATGCACTTGGCTTAAGTGTTATAACTCGGACATACGTGAACATCTTTGTCGGCTGAGAATGAGATGGTAATGTACTGCAGGATGTGACATGTGACAGTTTAATGTGTTTTGGTTTAACAACATGCGATCACTACACAGTTTTGTTTCGCCTATACGCTAGAGGGCGTCACTGCTATTCCGCGCGGGCTACACGCTAGGCTATGTCATGCATTTTTAGTTTATTATTGTAAAACTCAATTTACTACAGTCCACGCTTATGCCTTAATACCTAAAACATACCAGCATTATATAACTTCTACCGTCAATGTCCAGTCCGGCAATTTCAGTCAACCCCCAAAGTGCAACCTGGTTGGCTCGTTTTATGTTCGCGCAAACTGCTAATGACTAATCAGTAGCCAACTGCAGTTCAAATTAGGTCAGTTCTCATGAAATTACAGAAGCAAATTTATTTCTCGAATATATAAGTGCAATGAATTTAATGTTACTTAGTGCTAGAACATTTTACTTTGCCTCCGGTAGGGGTGCGAAGTATTACAATCACCGCGTCTGTGTGTATGTTTGTCTGTTTGCTCGTTTGTTCGTTCGTCTGTCCGCTTGCATATCTCAAAAACCGCATAACCACATTTCACGAAATTTTCTTTACATGTTACCTGTGACCGTGGCTCGGTCCCCCTCTGACGTCAATGCGATACGTTATGTACTTCCGGTTTTCTGGATGACGTCATGTTTTCATATAATGGAGGGAATAAGCCAGAGTCAAAAGACGACATGTATGTTTCGTCGAGTTCGCCAGGTGGCGGATCCGGAGGCGAAGTCTGCCATCTTCGACTGCATCTTGTTATGATTAGACTTAATCGGGAGTCTGGTAGTCAAAGGAATTCTTTTTCTACGCTTTGGCGTACGTGTCTACGGACGAAGTGTTGATTACAGATCGAGCGTCGATGAGACTTGCGAGAACACAACGTCGAACGGTCTAAATCACGACTTGTCGAGACCCGTCAACGATCATTTCCAGCCACCCGCGTCGCCGTCGACCTGTCGACTCGCTCTGTGATTACTGCTCTAGTCCAACGAAAAGTATTCTTGTTCGTCCAGTGTCATTCTTTCGGCTGCATGTGGTTACCTCCGTCACTTTTGGCGGGGGTACCGTTCTTACCGCCCTGTCTGTTTGTTAGCATGATAATTAAACAAGAGTCTCCGCTGCCGCTGACAGACCCGAGCGACGCGGTGCCTCACGCTGACTGTCCGTGCTCTATACAGTACTGATGTCGACGATCAGTGTGATAAATCGGTGACCGACGACCGTCACCGGTTTATCATACTCACCGTGCATCTAAGTCGACAGCACCTGATATGATCGACGTGAAGTTGAGAAATTTTCTAAGTCCAGAGTTTGGGTGAAAGTTCTAGAGGGAAGTATGCTTATTTTGGAGATACCCGAATTCCCTCCCAACACAGTGTAGGATAAGCCGAGGGAAGCCTCTGTGCCAAAAAAGTGCTCGATCTGTTCAGCCGTGTTCGTACAGTGCCGGCTTGTGACGGAAATGGAGTGATATTGGGTAGTTAGGGGTCACCCAAGGTTACTGAAAATAGTGCCATTCGATAGATACGAGTTCCTATTAGCGTTACACAGTAATTATGTCCCTATCTTGCACCTTTTCTGAGATATAGCGAGATATTGGTCGAAAGTCGCTGATTTGATCTACCCCACCTCTATTTGGCGCCCCCGTTGAGCGTAACTCCGTTGGAATTTCGCCGAGATCTTTGGCATCCGTAAACCAGAGGCTCTTGGCTATCGTATGGCATTGTTTCTACAACTTTCATGGTCCTATGTTTAGTCATTTTGGTACAGTGCCGGCTTGTGACAGACAGACGGACACACGACGACAGCATATACCGCGCTAGCATAGCGTCGCTCGGTAAAAAGTTATGGGTGGGTTTTCTTGAAATTTAGACAATACGTAGGGGACCAGAGAAGTGTTGGTTAAAGTTTGGGAGTGAACCAGAACGTATTCTGGAATCTGGATATTTTATAACGTGTAGGAGGCAGTATTGTTTTGCTCTCTGGCGTCTATCGTCGACTGTCATCGTCTATCGTCTGTCGTCGTCTGTAACACTCCATGGCGGGCATATTCGCCAGCTGGCGGGCCAGTAGAGTTTCGTCCCGTAAGGGCGACACCTTGTTATGGATACTCCGATTGTCGATCAACTGAAAAGTGAAGTTGGGGGAAACCAGTTACGGCGTTCTTGCCGATGTACCTATAGACTACTTACCTAGGCCTACTGCTCGGAGGTAACGACACTGTGCCTATTTCTATGTGGCGTGGCGGAGGTGTGCGCTGTGCCGTGTGCCGTCTACTTTACTGTTTTCTGTAGCAATATTGTCAGTTGTTGCTGCGACTTCTTTCTGCTCTCTGGCAATTTAGAAACTCGGCCTTGAGAAAATCTCGCTCAGACAATCTTCGAAGGTTTCCTTTTGGTCCTATGACCGCGATGACCATGAAAAATCGGCTAGTTAAACAAAAATGACAGTATAGATATTGTAGCAACTATCAGTTATTAGCTGTTTCGCATACAAAGCGATTCGACTTCGCCGTCACTGACATTTCGTCATCGTTTATGTTGACGTGTTTTCCTAAAGTTTCTTTGTCGTTAGCATTTTTGAAATTGCAATACAGCGAAAATCGACTATGGTAATAATCAGTAACCTAACTGGAAACGCAAATACTAAGCGTTGTAACGACGTTAATTTGTAGAGATTTACAGCGAAAAACGCTTACTGTCAGTTGTTTTTAGTTTTTCCTTGTTTTAGTTTTTCCTTAATTTTTGTTTCTGTGCCGTGCGCCAGACTAAGCTGGCCATTTTTTCAGCTTTTGAGCGCACGTAAGTATATCGTATCGTATCGTTGCCAGAAATTGTTTATATATCTCAGATATACTGCTAAAAGTTGCTAACGTTTTGGTTTCAGGTTTGCAACTGTTGTCGACTCAGTACTGCCATGGAAATTCACAATTAAAGACGGTGACGAGCAAGTGTCATGGTTTCATTAACTCAGTTTCCTTTGGCAGAACCGTGCCGTGATTCGAAGTTCGAGTGTCCGTCACTGCCGTCCTCCGAGATGCTGTCTGCCAGACATACTCAGTTGCAAGTCGATATCAACTGATGGAGTACAGAAACGAGACAGTTAGGCCTATACATCGCCTAAAACGAGATTCGTTATGACATTTAAAGCCTACTTATTGTGCGTGTGACATACGATTCAGGCAGAACTGTCGCATGGCATACATCACCGCTGTCAACATTTTTGTGTAACCGCGTTAGTCTTACTTTCGTTCAGTTTATACGGACTGGCTCCAGCCTGGACAGTGACATCTTGAACTGTAGATTTCTTTGTACAGTTACTTTAAAGGTAAACACCGTCTTCTAACGAGCACACATGCATTGCGGACAAAATTTTGTAATGGAAGCGTTTAGCCTAACTCTAATAGGCCTATCTATACAAAGCATAGGCCCGATTTCCCAAACAGTCTTCAGGTTGTCTTACGTTTGTCACTGTCCTAAGATTATGTTAAGATCTTTTGAAAATAGGCCCTATGTCTATGTTTAACCGGCACTTTGCGCGCAGCGCAAAGTGCCGGTTATTTAATTTACTCAGAGGCCGATTTTGAGGATTTTCGCCCCGCAGGGGCCACACGTAGCACCGATGGAGGAGAAATTTGGCACGGAGGAGGGGACCGAAGGTCCCCTCCTCCTTGCCAAATTTCACCCCCATCGGTGCAACGATAAGGGTATAGGACCGTTAAAACTGAAATTTTTACTGATATGTGGCCAAAATGTGGAATATAAACGCCCCGCAGGGGCGTATCCCTTATGCGATTTTCACAAAATTTGCAGAATTTGTACCTTGTTTCAGGATGCGTTAGCGGTTAAAGTTTCGTTAAATTTTCTCAAGGGGTTATGGAGTTATTGGTGTTTTAATTTGACGGGGTCTGATTACCTCCAAATTTTCAGTGCCCCCTAGCGGCGAAACTATGCGTCAGACTCCCAAACGTTTTAGAGGTGAAAGAACGTGCTTGAGGTCCTCTATCACCATGCCAAGTTTGGTGGCGATCGGATTTTATCCGCCACCGGGGCGGAGAAAAAACGTTGAGTTTTTTTTGTCTGTCAGTCACGCTTTTTCTGTCACGCTTTTCCTGTCACGCTTGTGACGTCACGCTTTTGAACGTCAGAGTTTGTGAGCCCGATTTCACCATGAAGACGTTGGAGTACAGAAATGATTTTAATGCCGTTGGATAGGGGAAGGTTTGTAG
>Ga0209780_1003635_pt1 | contig 11590 bp, 5 predicted proteins | sample WorMetexBAHAMAS2_FD_187384 | JGI IMG/M metagenome (GOLD analysis project Ga0209780, IMG submission 187384) | Marine gutless worms symbiont microbial communities from Max Planck institute for Marine Microbiology, Germany - Inanidrilus exumae... | ecosystem: Host-associated > Annelida > Digestive... | reverse complement strand
GGTTATGACCTAGGGGGTTATGACCGGGGGGTTATGACCGCCAATCATCATCATCATACCTAAATTTGTAGTGGGCCTGTTAGCCTACAGAGTCGATCATAGGTGTGTCCAGTGCTTAAAGTAGTTTGAACAGCTGGGGGCTCCCTCTCACCACTTACCCCTTTCCCGTATCCCCTCCCTCAATCTACCACTTCACTCCCCTGAGCTGGGGGGCTGAGCCCCCCGAGCGCCTCTTACTTTAAGCCCTGGGCGTGTCGCTGCATACATGTTCTGAAACAGCCGACTACGTCAAACGAACCACAAGAACGAAGTTCATCGAACGTGGCTTCAGCTATTGCGGCCCCGCGGCATGGAACGGTCTACTCACCACCCCACCTACGAAACATATCTGTCACTAAACAACATTTAAAATCATTTTTGTTTACAGACTCATTCTCATAGTTTTGTTAGCGCCCCTGGACAAGTTGTATAGCAATGCTATACAAATTATAGACTGTATTGTATTATATTGTATTCTATTGTTGGCGTACGTTCGCCGTTTTCTGGCCGATGTTTCTGCAACTGTTCGTCGCTTACGCAATACATCGACGGCAAGCTCTTAGCCGCTACAATATACGGGTGTAGTTCGTTTGAAGATCGAAATATTTGCGAGAAATTAGCTGGAATAAAATAAGGTGTCGCCCTAACGCAACGTAATACTACTTGCCCGCCGTGGAATGTTGCCCGCCGACCGTTCGCGCGCCCGGCGGCAGGCGGGCGGCAGTGTTACAGACGACGGCAGACGACAGCGAGGAAAACAATACTGGCGCATTAGGCGGGCCAGGAACAATGGCCACAGCGTGCAAGCAGGAAACTCTAGCGGCGGACGAGTGCACTAGCCTACACGGGGGGTGACAAGTCGGTGGTACGGCTGCGTGACAATTTATACCGGACAATAGCGCGTGACTATGCAAATAGTACGAAGCTGCAGAAGCTGATGGCGAAGTCTGCTGCCCCACAGTACATCTTGTTACTGGCCCGCCTAATGGGCCGATATTGTTTTGCTGGCTGGCGTCTGTCGTCGTCTGTCGTTGTCGTCTGTAACGCTGCCGGCGGGCGGGCCGGCAGGCTCCGGGCGCGTGGACGGTCGGGCGGCCGACACTTCACGGCGGGCCAGTCGTGTTACGTCCCGTTAGGGCGACACAGTGTTTTACTTTGTACGCAGCTTCCACCCGTTGTGCATCCGGGGACAGCTCACTGTAAAGCCCGGTCCACACTAGCAACAATGTCGAAGCACCGTTCGACTTTGTCGAAAGGACGAAATTTCAACGCAAAACTCGTTCGACGTTGTTGCCGTTTTTGGCAACAAAGTCGAACGTTGCTTCGACATTGTTGCTGGTGTGGACCGGGCTTAAGGCAAACAGAAGATAGCGACAAGCCGTTGTAGACGCTATAGTCATAACCCCTCTAGTTCCGGCGCAATGTCCACAGCAGCACGCGATCATTACTCATTAACTGGTTAATTAGAGAAAGCAGAGCAGACGGCGCCTTGATCAAGCCGGGCGGCCCAGTGTAGTCGACGTCTTGTGTGGCGTAACTGCATGACGCCGACATCGACCGGACCAGAGCACAACGGCCACAAAGTCCAGCGTCTCGATTCCACAGGACAGCCACACTAATTACGCAGGATGACGATACGCGATCACAATGGATGACTTGGACCTGCAGAGTAGCGACCGTTCAACAGATTCTAAACTATGAGACAAATAAAGTTATACAAATGAATGAAATGTATAGTGATTTGCTAGTTCTTATTAAGTTGATCTTAAGTTTTGCGTAAGTTCATCTTAAGTTTATCTTAAGACTTTCATAAGTCACACTTTATCCTAATTTTTCCTAAGTTTGTCATAAGATTTTTTTGTAAATCGGGACAATTCAAATTTCCTGTCTAGGGGCCTACGACAAGGGGTTTTGATAAAGAATTTTTTTCAAATCGAGTTAAGACTATATAGCAGCTGATGTAATAATGTGACGTGAGACCGCGACAGAACACGGAAGCTGTTTAGTGTTCATTATGAAGCTGACATAATAACGTGTTGAACGCCTTCGTGTTTGGAAATGTCAACGTTGTCTCTGTATGTTGCTAGGCACGTCAGCTGACATCGCTAAATCCACAGTAATTTCTTAAAGGTGCTTATGCATAATGATATTCACTGATCGCTCCTTTTCTCAAGCCACACCTACAGTAAACAGATTTACCACAGCACGCCATTACAGACCTTTTCAGTCTAACAACATTCAAGCGTCTGCAGGATGGCTCATTAGATTCGTGGATAAACGTGTGGGTGGCAGGTAAAACTATGTGAACCCCGTGCCATTCAGCCCGGTTGTCACGCCGCTGGCGACTGTTCGTTGGGTGTAAGCGTCTGACGCACTGCATTTCATTTGCATTTTATTTTCTGTTAAAACTGAACTGTACAAACGATCAGTTTACCGCTGATCCGAGATGTAACCCGCACTTGCGACGCCCCTTTCAGGGATGGTTTGCCATCCGCGGGCTAGCACTTGCTACCATCAGCCTACCTAACAAGTTTGAAATCTCTGTCGCCACGCGTACTACCAAGATATGAAAAGCGATACAAAATGTCGAAAATAAGGTTGTTTGGGGTAGTTAGAGTCATTCAAACTGGCATCGAATAGCCTACTCTGTGCTGATGGCGCCGTTAAGAATCTACTCACTCACTAGGGTCATTCAAGGTCACCGGAAATAGCACCAATCGATAGAGCACATACGACTTCTTATTAGCGTTCCATAGTAACTATGTCCCTGTCTTCAATTATCTTGCACCTGCACCGTTCTTGAGTTATAGCGAGATATTAGTCGAAAAATCGCCGACTTTTACCTACCCACTTCTATTTGGCGCTTCTGTTGGGGTGACCCCGTTGGAATTTCGCCGAGATTTTTGACATCGGAAAACTAGAATTCCTAGGCTATCGTATGGTGTTATGCCATCCTAGGTTTAACCATCTTTGTAGGTATCCGACTTGTGACTGACAGACAGACAGACAGACGGACGGCGATATACCGCGTTAGCGTAGCGTCGCGCGGTAAAAAATAGTTAAACTGCCACTTGACTACTAACTACTTTTCCAGTTAACTACTTTAAAGGTAGTTTACGTAGTTAGCTACTTAGTAGTTAACTACTGACCTTTGCTGCACTCCAGCCCACTTTGAATCCAACTGAGTCATGAAAATTTGCACTTTTAAAATTCTAATATGGCTTATGGCCCTTACTTAAACATTCTTAAAAATAACAAACGCCATTTTTCCACAAACGTTGAAGCTATTGTAACAAAATTTGGCAGGACGACGTATAGGCCGACTCTGAACCCGAGTAACGCTTGAAGATTAGAATTTTTGTAATTCAAGATGGCGGACGGCCGCTATGTGAAAACTAAATATTAGAAAATCACAATATTTCTGCAACGGTTCAATCTATCGCAACTAAATTTGGCAGGAATACGCCCAGGACCACATTGAATACCACGACACTTGAAAATTAAAATTTTTGCAAACCCATAGTGATAGACGGCCGTTATTTAAAACCTTTAGTGGCCATAGCACACCTGGTCGTGGCCATAGTGATTATACCTGGGGCCGCTCTTCACTATAATCCGCCAATGCATAGAAAATGGTCAATAAGGGTACTATTCATCGATCGGACTGCAAGCTCTTTGTAGTCCCCGTCCTGAAGACCATTATTTTACGTAACTGACGTTTTTTCGCAATGTTCTGCCTCGTCTCGTTCAAATTACTTGTGATATATAAGACATCCGCCATTAATTTAACACCTCTGTATCAATTTACGAGCGTTCGTAATCCTCATACCTATGTGTCAAATGACGTTGTTTACAAAGAAACTCATGTATGATAGGTTGTATTGTGCAAGATACCATCTTTGAGATATAGTATTTTGTATCTTCAAGATCTTTTTGAAATCATCTCGACAGAAGTAAAGAGATTTTGAAGCTACTTTTTCCAACATACTTTTCACCGAAATAATTTAACGATGCCACATTATTAATCCCAGCTCTTTTTGATTCGCAGTGTGATACTAGTTAGTTAAACTAGTTCTTAATATCTTGTTTCGCAGCTATGTCAAAACAATAAACCACTGCTTCGAGGAATTGCAGATTTATGTTGTAATATTAGCAGTATCTGATTCCTCAATAACCATCACTTTGTGGTTAGTAGATAAAGATAGTAAATTTTAATACCATTATGTAAAATGCACAAATATATACACATAGAATAAGTTTCTTCTAAAGAGAATTTTCCAAAAAGTATCTTCAAAATGTATCTTAAGATACGATCTTGTATTGTCAAGATACTTTTATAAAATATCTTGCACAACACTGTAGGGTTCCACGAAATAAAGAAACCCTTATTGTACTATCTGACAGAAACACTGATATCATTTACACTTAGCTTGAAGCCATTGGCCATTGGGGGTCGTAGCAATGGATATTCTACTGAACTTGATTTTGAGGAATCTTTGAGAGATTGAAGGACATTTTGCTGTATATAGTGAACAGCTCTAAGTTGCATCTCCGATCTTTTTTGGAGAATATTTTTTGAGGAAGAAATTCCCCCCGAAGACGCCTTGAATAAACACTTGTCAGTAGACATTGGATACCTGGACTTACGGTTATTATACGCCGTTGATAGTAGATTGTCACACATTTCATCGGTCACAGCACGTCCGCTAGGGACCAACCTAATTCACAATTTCACGGCCGTGACATTTTCCTTGAAATTGGCAATCTTCCGTGAAATAGGCCCATTTCCGTGAAATTCAGTGAAATCTGTGATTTAACGCTTTTACTTTCATTTACGAAGGTTTCCATAGTTTTATCAACAGCTTTGCGCGGATTTTGCTGTTTGCTAACTGATTGCTGATGAAGTATTACACTTCAGCACTGACTAGTCGGAATGTGTTACCTACTTACACACCCCACCACACTCACTAGGTCAAACCGCTTACTTCTGCACGTCAGTGGGGCCCGCGAAATGTCCGTGAATTTTTCCAACTCTTCCCGTGAATTTTCTGTGAAACTTGGCATATTTTCAAAACTTTTCAGTGAAATGAAGCATTTTCCCCCGTGAATTAAATACGAACACTAGCTATCGCTAGTATACCACTATGAGAAAAAGCCTCGCGAAGGCAGTTCGATGCCTGCTGCCACTGCCGTCGTCTGCACTGCTGCGACAAATCTGCAGGAAATGTAATGCAATCCAATATACGACCAGCACTTTGTATTAATCATCCGTCACGCATATCTTGTTGCAGCGTGCTTCGACAATATGCGTGATCGAATCCCGGCGTGTGTTAAGACCCATTCTGCTCGCATCATTCCATTGCATGGTATTGTGTTTTTATATTTTACTTCCATTGTCACGTCTCAGCTGTAATAATAATAATAATAATAATAATAATAATAATAATAATAATAATAATAATAATAAACATATTTGTTTGTACGTTTGATACGTGTTTTATTAAAGATCAATCAATCACATCCGCGTTGCATTATCTTCTTCGTGGTCTGTCTGTTTGTCTGTTCGTCTGTGCGTTTGCTGGTCACGTTCGTGAGACCTGCAAAATCGGCTGAACTGATCGAGATGCCGTTTGGCATGTCGTTTGGGGGACTGACTCGCTCGGGTACAAGGAACCATGTATTATAAGAGGGTCAACGTCGGACGAATCCAATCGCATCTGCGAGGGTGACAAGTCAACGATGCGGCCTTTTTTCAACGTTCTTTGGCCATTGGTTATTATTGTTTTTATTGTAACCCCAAACGTACAACGCAGCAGATAGTCAAAAGGTTACGAATCTATTATATGCCGCTTATGCCGGGTGATCGTCCTTCAGAAACCCGCTGTGTAGCAAAACAACGTTGAACCGCTGGACAACAACAGAAATTCTCTTTAACAGAAAGCCCCGAATTCCCTTCCGGAGCTTCGTCCCCGGATCCCACTGAATGAAGGCTTCAGCTCCAGACTCTCTGATCCGCCCCCAATCAGAATCTTGGATCTACCGCTAGCTTTAATCGTAAACCTAAAATCCATACATCACTGGAACACAGTGCAAGTCGTCAGCACTATACGTGGCGTATGTGACAGACAGGTCAATTACTGGAGGCTTATCGGGCCGTTGACAGCGCCGATCCGCCCAGCCATCGACCAATCACGGTGATAATAGACCGCGTCTTCCGCGTGTGCTTTGATCCGCCATTCCGCAGCTTTGGCGCATTAAGACATTAGCTGACACGAGAGAGGGAAAGCCTTTTAATAAAAAAATGACTGGGAAACGACAAGGCAAATTTGCTTCCTAAATTCTGGCATATATGTCGTTTTGAGCATTTCTGTCTGTTACACGCGTTTCTTCAATACCCTGGTTGCCTAGAATACATGTCAGCGAGCGCCCGTTATACGAATAACTAAGTAAGTAACCATAATAGTCAGGATGAAGACAGGGCCGGATTATGACCAAAGCATTGTAGGCAAATGCATAGGGCCTACGACGTGGAAGGGATCAAGGAAAGACTGCTGTAAAATATTTTGATTGCATACGTTAGCCAATCAAGCGCTAATTTTGTGCATTATTATAAGCACTAAACTGTCGACTATTGCACTAAAACATAAATTTTACCTCATCATTCATGACCTAAGACTACTGCATTTGACGTTATTTGAATACACAAAAAATGTCGCATGCGATGCGTCTTTATTTTCTGTGGAGAACCGTTCCGTTGCGTCGGTTGTGCAGTGCATACGGTGTCTTCCCGTTTCGCCGAATGCCATGTAAGCTTTTCTTTCCGTCTTTTTTATTTTAAATTCCTTTCATTAATGCGATACAACCTTTTCATGGGTGTCAACGAAATGCGCGTAAAAATATTACCGTTACTGCTTCGGTTAGGGTCAGTGTTACGGTTAGGGTCAGTTTAGTTTGACGTCATCGGCATTTCCTTTTTAGGAAAATAAGTAAATTACACGGGTTTTCGGCGAATTGGGATTCGGCGAAATGGGGTATAACCGAGCATACGGCCTACACTAACGTTGATCCGGGCCTGTCAAACGACCTCACACGATTGAGGACAAAATTATGGCCTCGGTTCGTAGCCGTAGTCGGCGCATGGAATGCTTTCGTGGATGTCAGCGTTGTTGTTGTCGTCGGAATTGCTGTTCGAGACGACGTTATCTTGATGACACCTGCTCGCTTTGTTCAACGGTTAGGCCTACATACTGCCTTAAGCCCCGTCCACACCAGCAACAGTGTCGAAGCAACAGGCAACGTTCGACGTTGTCAAAAGGTCGCAATTTCAACGCAAAACTCGTTCGATATCGTTGCCGTTTTTGGCAACAAAGTCGAACGTTGCTTCGACATTGTTGCTGGTGTGGACGTTGCTTTACCCACCCGTCCACACCAGCAACAATGTCGAAGCAACATTGTCGAATGCTGCAAGTCGAACGATTCGTTTGCCAAAGTCGAAACAAATTGAACATGTTCATTATGCTTCGACTTTGTCGACAGTACGAAATTTTACGATAAACTCTTTCGACGTTGTTGCCGTTTTTGGCAACGAAGTTGAACGTTTCTGCAACAAAGTCGAACGTTGCTTCGATACTGTTGTTGGTGTGATCGGGACTTTTCTTTGTTGAGCTTGTTCCGTCTCACATTTTTTCCATCCGCATACCTACCCAATAGCCGAGCTATCCAAGTCGTGTACAGTTCTAGTGCACGGTATCTTACTTTGTGGATCTGGTCCCGCGTTTTCCGTTCCGACGTTTATAGCGTCCCCTCGAGCGTCGGTACTACAGACCTTGCATTTGACACAATGTATAGTCATACACATACGTCAGAGGAACTGGAGAAGTACGGTGAAATAAGAATGGCGCCTCTGCAATCATCTAGCAAATTTGTCACAGCACTGTCCCTACCGCGGATGGTTCCGGCAGTATTGACGAAAGCTCTTTGCGTCAGCTTTCCTGGAACTCACTGTAGATCATAGTCGAAACAGACGAAACAGTGCGCTAGTTTTGTTTCGGTTTTATTTCAGTTTTATTTCACATCTAAGCGCCGCATTTTGGAGTTGTGGTTTCACGTTCCGCTCGACCCACAATTTCGGAGACGTTCTTCCATGCATCCAATTTCAGGGCTTGGTACTGAAAACTAAATCTAACGCAACAAAAACAAGTATGCATCCACAACAAAATGCACTATGACACAAAATAAACCTTCCAAAGAAACTAAAGCCAGGATTGATCGCCTCTTACGACCTCCGGCCTGGAAACGGAACGGACCTATTCTTAAGCAAGTAAATAAGTAAAGAAGGAAGTAAGTAAGTAAACGGTATATGTCGCCGCAATCAAGAAATGAATCATGAATTAGGTGCGTACTATATTTACATCCCCGGTGCCCGCGTACGGCTGCAGTAAATATAATAAGCTTGAAGGTCACTTTAGGTCATAGAAAATGGCGCCATTCGATGTGCCATATGCGTCTCGTGTTATATTCATTATCCTACAAAACATTTTGGAACTGTGGTTAACATTAAAAAGATATTGATTTAAAGATCCCTTATTAATCCATATTATATATAGTACAACGGTGCAACCTACCTGCACAGTAATTCAGCGGGACTGTACTGCAAATCATGGAGTAATGCACTCAACAGACGATATTTCGTTGCCGTTCTTTCGCGTACTTACACGCCTATTTTGCCAACTTTTTTACAAAAAAATAAAAAACGTTGACAAAACAAAAAACGTTAAAAACCTAAAAACGTGACCAAAATAAAAAAAACGTAAAAAACGTTTCTACATATATGGTCTCTGCACCAAGTCAACCTCTCAGTCCTGTCTACCTGCTGTCCACCAGACCACACTTGGAAACGTCAACCTGGTCGCCCAAGTGTCAAGTACACTCTGTCGTGACAACCACAATATGCCCGTCGTGACTATCTGGCGACGATTTGTTGGTAATGGTCACTCGTGAGCGACGGTGCTCGCTGACTCGTGTTAACGACGACGACGACGACGACGACGACATAGCGGCGAAGATACAAAGTCAAAGACGGCTTCACAACGGAAACCCGTATCTGCCGACAGTAGTGTAAAAAGCACTATACTGACCGTTCACTCTCATTGGTCGAAAGCATTCACGTGACCACGCCCACTGAACGGTGATTGGTCCTGGTCAGCGGCAACGTAATTTGCATATTAGACCACGCCGTGTGCTTCGGTTAGAGGTGTTCAGTGAGTTTCCGTGTTGATTACTGGCAACGTCCAGTACCTGTTTCCGAATGCACGTTTCGTTTCGCTAGAAATAAACGTGTAATAAACTTTCTAAAAAGATGTCATACTCATAAACGGACAGGCAAATGCACTTAAATCTTTGAAACACAGGCGATTGTGTGGCGACATGATAGACGTATTTATATTTTGTACAATTTTTACGACCCAGAAGTATCGTCAAAATTATGCCCCAAAAAATGGTGCCACTGTACTTTTGCCCATAACTTTGCCAAATGATGATCGATTTCCAAAATTCTTTCACTGGCAGACTTACCTGTGAATTATTAGTGTTCTGGTAATTGAAGGTCCTACGCTAGCGCTGTGTATGCTGTTGTCATGTGTGTGTGTGTGTGTTTACCTGGCCATAAGTCTTTTTGTCAAAAGTGATTGACAGTGTGTGTGCTGATTAATAATGTACATAGCTGTGAGGTGTCAGTGCAAGGAAACATAAGTTGCAGTAAAGTTGCTGTTTATAGTTTGTTGCGTGTGTATTGACATATGTTTGAATTAGGCGGAATTATACGGATAGGAAGCTCTGAGGCTGGGAAGGTAACCGCAGGCCTGGCGGAAAGTAATGGCAGCCTGAGCCTACCGCCGGGTGGATGACTTATAGTCACCTGCGGGCTGACTGCCTGTACACCGGGATCAGCTCCGGGCCCTACGCTCGGTAACGAGTATGGGCAGCCAGTACGTTTATCTTTTAGACGGGTAAGCCGACATTAAAGTTAGGAACTTGCAGTAAATTGTGTAGCAACTACTAACTATGTAGTTACCTTTTAAAGTAACTAGTAACGTAACTAGTTACTTTTGGCAAACGGTAACTACGTACAATAAATAGTCACTTTTTAAAATATATTTTGTAAGAAAGTTTTGCGTTTTTTTGGAAAAACGACCCCCTGCGGACTGCGGTAAAATTTTCAGAATTCTATTCCGAAAGTTTTCATCGCGACACCGATCGACGTTGTTGTACTGTCACAGTACTTGCACTAGCCTGCTTGAATGTTTAAATGATGTTACACTGAATATTCAGGACAAATGTCAGACCATCGTAATCTACATTGATTTTAGTAAAGCCTTTGATGTTGTTCCGCATGACAAGCTGTTTACAAATTTACATGTTTATGGTATTTGTGCTGTATCGCTGCAGTGAATAAAAACTCTAACCAGTTTTGTATCGATGGTATGCAATTACCTGTTGTTTGCACTTACCGTGACCTTGTTGGTCACGGGAGTTTTAAAATTTTGCCGTTTGCCGTGATGCAGCAAGTCGCGCGGGTTCGTCAGCAACCGCTGAGCTACTTGTTATACTTGATGTAAGATGTGTGTCCTACTGTGTGTAGAAATAGGCCTGAGGTACTTTCCTATGGTGCATAATCCGAAACTCGAATGTTTGTCGATTTTTCGTTTTTTTTTCGACACACTACGTACAGCGTCGTTAACTTAGTTCCACGTCGCGAATTTATGACATCAGGTGTCCGCCTCTGTTTACAACACGTCGACTGCGGCATAGCTCGATCTGCTACAGTCGAGTCCATTGTCAGAACACGTGGACGCAGTAGTACCAGTTGTATACGTATTGTGGCTGAGAAATGTGCCTAAAGCCCGGTCCACGCAAACAATAATGTCGAAGCAACAGCCAACAAAGTTGTCTGTTGCTTCGACATTGTTGCTAGTGTGTACCGGGCTTAATGCTGACGCGCGACCTGTTTATAGCTAAGTTTATTGTTAAGGTCGTGATGTACATACAACAACTGCAGATTGTTTCCTGTCTGTTCCATTTAGGACGTGTTAGTCCTCTGTGGTGTGCAAGTGAGTGCACACACACTATAGTCTTGTAGCCTACTTGTGGACAGAAAATTTTTGTGACGAAGAATGCATTCACTTAAGCAACAAACTGGTTTGCACGAACACGCTTGCACCACGAAAACCCACTTTCCCACTCAACCAAATAGCGGCACATGAGTTGTTTGCATTTCTTTGGCGCGATGAGTAACACAGCAAGAAAATTCATCACGCAGCAGAACACACCATTTCCAGCGTAAAAATTTGATTTTTTTTTGTTTGGGGGGGGTGGGGAGGAGCACAGCCCCTTCTCCAGACCCACTACGCTAGGAATGAGGCGCCAAAGGCGCCCAAGGGATAGGGTGTGATGAGCGGGTGTCCCCTCTCCACCGGGAGGGGTCGTGGGGAGGTGGTAAGCCCCCTCGCCAGAAATTTTTCGATTTTTGAGCTCAAATTGGCAAGTATTGGTG
>Ga0209780_1003634_pt1 | contig 11595 bp, 10 predicted proteins | sample WorMetexBAHAMAS2_FD_187384 | JGI IMG/M metagenome (GOLD analysis project Ga0209780, IMG submission 187384) | Marine gutless worms symbiont microbial communities from Max Planck institute for Marine Microbiology, Germany - Inanidrilus exumae... | ecosystem: Host-associated > Annelida > Digestive... | reverse complement strand
CGGCTGGAGCGGTTACGGTTCCGCCGGCTTGATAGCGGCTCATATATCAGTGTGGCCCTCCCTGTGACAGGTCGCATTCTTCTCGGAGAACTGTATCGAACGCGCCGCGGTCCCAGCAGACCGGCGCGACAGAGCGGGCACTCGAGCGAGAAGTCGTCGTCGGTCGGGTCTAGGCGGTGAGCGACGCGATCGCAAGACGAATGGGCACTTTACGCGGCGGCCGAACGTCGCGGCGGACGCACACTGTTTACGGCTCGGATAAACGAATACGATGCTGTTGTGATGCTATACCGAAGTAGCAGCATCTGCAACTGACGTCACTGATCGTCCTCCTGCATCAGCAGCAGCAGACGCTGCCAGCCATCACGCACCTGAATACACCTGAAATAGTCTCCGTCCATTTCGACCACACAGGCCCGGTAGTCTAGTGGTTAGGGCGTCGGACTGGCGACTCAATGGTCGTGAGTTCGATCCCCGGCCGCCACGCTATCGGTCGGTTGGTACTAGGATGGGTGATCATCTTCAGGCGGGCATACTACCTCGGTATGTAACCAATCACCCAGGCCAACTCAGCCTCCTACCCTCTGGGATGAGAAATGAGTACCGGCTAAGTGCGGTGATGCTCTGCGGCTGGGAGTAAAGGCAGGATGGCTCATACCATTAGTGGATAAACGTGTGGGTGGCAGGTAAAACTGTGTTATCCCTTTAACACGTGCCATATCCTGTTCGCTTTAGAGATGAGTTTCATAATTAAGCGCTATACAAATCTACGCCTTATCACACCGGCTTACGTCAGCTGCGGACTGTTTTCGCTGAAAATATGCACGAGTAGTACGCTGACCTATGCAGAGTGCACAATGTCCAGAACAAAATGTTTGTAAACTTTAATAAATTGTACTGCACAGCAAGCAGATTCATTTGTACCTTTCCACTGGTGAAACTGCTACAGTATACCATTTTACTACGCTGGTCGCATGTAGCGGAAAGCGTAATGTAACGGTCTGGTGTCCGTCCGTCCGTCTGTCTGTCCCGTCGGCATACTCACCTTGACTCACCAGGGGCAGCATGCAACGCGGCCAGCGTACATTTCAGCCAGACAATAAGCAGGACCGATGTAAATGGCTTATTATCATCGCAAAACGACTTAACTCTAAATATAATGTAAAACGACTTTATTGAATAGGTTATTAACTAAATTTACTACCATCTCGCAAGTAGGACAGTCCATCCATCCATCGTCAAAAGCACGTTAAATTAAATTTACGCTGGCAGAATCAATAACTATAAAGCCCTCACTTGAAGCGACACCGACCACATTAACATCATTTTTCATCCTGTTAACGTGAATTTTGACCTATTACCTTGACCTTTGAACTTGACCTATATATGGTCAAGATGAACCAGCACGCAAAACAACTAGGTCAAAGGTCATTTAGTTCAAAAGTTATTGTCCGGACACACAGACAGACACACACACACACACACCGGCCCGACTGCTCTACATGGACCACTAAAGTGGTCGGTATAAACACCGGAACCTAGTAGCACGATATAGAATTCTCCATAATGTCTGCATCAGTCACCAGTCGCAGAACGCGCGGTTTTACGAAAACAATTTGGGATCGTATTCGTGCGCGAGAAGTCAGCTTATCATTTCGCACTACATCACAAACGCGCCGACTGCGTCTGACGAACTGTAATGAATTCATTCGAGACTTACCGGCAACGGCGGCGATCAAGATGGCGACGGTGGCGACACGCCGCGGCGTCTGCGCGCAACGCGACGCCATATTCAACGCACGCACGGCACGGCGACGAGATCCTGGCTGCTGTAGCGACGGCCGACCGGCAAAAGATCTGCACACCTTCGCCTCGACGAAACCGGTGCCGGATTGTGCCGGACGCTCAGTTACTGCGGCCAGCGACGAACCCGAGGACGACAGTCGGATGGTCTTATCGCGTGAGCTGGCAATGAGAAATCTACGGCCGTGCGGTGCTGTGAATCATCATTGGCAGGCGCCGCTAGAGCAGCAGTGCCAGCAGCAGCAGCAGCAGGCGCAACGGCGCACGCAGCCGTCTGTCCACGGTGCCGGGCTGACGACCACCGCCCGAGTCGGCACGGAGGCGTGCGTCCATACCACCGCGGCCGTCGACCGAGCGTATTTCCGGGATTCTTTCGAACGCTTGTCGACGCCGGGTCCCGAGACCAACGAACCGACCGAGCACTTCCCAGCAACGGAGCGACCCGCCGACACGGCCACGGAATACCACGACCGGTCGCGGGCGAACCGTAGAAAAACATGCGTTTGGCATTACGACAGCGGCAGTTAGACACTGACCAGCTGGCGCCGTGGAAAGATAGGTTGCGATCACGTTTCATTCGTCCTCCAAACCTCGCTGATAGCCGAACGCATTTCTACAATCTCCTCACGTACGTTGTTGGTCTTGACGGTTTATCAACGCGCTAAAATCTCAGAAACGCCACATCGGCGCTAGATGATGTTCGTCGTTTCCGCGAATATGTGTTTTCATTAGCGCGCGATGCTATGTTGACTGCGGTAACAGACACTTTAGTGCCAATTCTAGATTTATTTTTACTGAGCGCATTATAAATAAACCTGTGGAACGCTGTCGCCGGACACTGTAAATTTTAATTCATTCTCTGATTTTAAGTGTTCCATTAAGTTAGTTGACTTCTCTGGTTTTCTTGAATGTTTTAACCATAATGCATTTTTTTCTTTTTCTTATCTTTTATGGGCATCCATAAGTGCTGCTATCCAGCACGGTTTGTCCAGATCAAATATCTTATTTGTTATAGCTGTCATTGCTACTTTATTTTTTAATTCATTTGAACAAATAAAATAAAACTTCATAGTCATTTTATTACCGTTGGCGCCAGTAAACTAGAGTCCCTGGACGTGATCCTAGGTTTAGCCGTCATAGTAGAACTCGGACTCGTGACAGACAGACAGACGGACAGACGGACACGCGATGACAGCAAGTACCGCTCTAGCACAGCGTCGTGCGGATAAAAAAGCAGCTCGAAGGGCACAACATAATCGTTCAAACGTGGTCGTCATTAGGCGGCCGTTGTGTGAGTGAATGAAATAATATAAAGCGCGTGAATACGACCCGGATGTAGCTATTAGGAAATCAAGTGTTTCGATATTTCGTGAACACGTTTGCACCGTACTTGTATTGAACCACTTGCCGAGTGGACGGACGTGCTAGTTCCGGCCACGTTTTAATAATCTATATTTTAGTGTCGTTTGGCAGCAACAATATATAAGAAGTTCAGGTTCTCTTCTGAATAAGCTTGTAAACTAAACTGTAATAATTCACAAAGCGAATGCTGTCAGGTCTGACAGCTTTACCACAAATACACCTTATAACAAGTCTCAGCTGTCGCAGACAAACCGTGCCATGTTCTGTGTTACGTCCGCGGTGTTGTAAACATACGTGGAAGCTCAGTGTGACAAACTTAAGCAGATCGAACTAAGTTGATAACTCTTGCGACGCACGTCGACGCTTCTGCTAATGTTACAATCTATGCAAAATGTATGCAAGAAAATGGCTGACAATGACACGCTTTTTCCGTTTTTTTCGACTTTTTAAAATACTTTGACGTTGAAATGTATAAAATGTCTTTTTCGCACTTTTTCAGCTAATCTTTTGCAGTCCGTCATAGTTGTTGCGTCATTACTCACGTCATATCGAAGAAATAAGGGGAAGAAAGCAAAAGCATAATATCTCTATGGGACACGATAATGAATTAGATTCAATAATTCCATCACCCAGGATATTCTGTTCCTTAACTACGGTAGTACTGAAAGAGTATTTAGCAACGTCTATTCGAACTGTTCTTTTACTGAACTTTAATGCAAATACATTGAATGCATGTGCAGATTTGTCCACGTGCACGATTTCCGCCGTCCCATTGGCTCTTGGTCGTGCGGCGTATTGCGGCACGTTGCGGTATGTTGCGGCAACGACGCGCAACACGCCGCGCGGTGCCTGATGGTGTGAACGCAGCTTTACTCTACGCAGATCGGACGGGGACTCCGATGTAATAGCGCGTCAACGGCGGTGCTCATGTACCACCGCATACATGATCGACATCATCGAGGTCAAAAAACATGGTCGTTAACGCCGACTGTCAGCTAGCGCGTTCGTCGGCGACTCTGCTAGCTGCAGAACCACGGAACAGCGGAGTCAGTGGCAGCACTGATAATAGCGTGTGTTAACGGGACAAAAACCACTACACGCGCTCGCAAACATTGAGCAGGATCAGCCGCCGACACCTCACGAGTCCTGACCGCTCCGTGTCTAGAACTAGAGAGCTGATATACGGGCGCTGCAATAGCCGAAAGGTCCAGTGGATAAACGTCTGGGTAACAGGTAAAACTGCGTGATCCCTTTAACACATGCTATCCTGAGCGCTTTAGAGATGAGTTTCATAATTAAGCGCTATACAAATTTACCTTTACCTCTACACTTATCATGCCGGCTTACGTCAGCCGCGAACTGTTTTCGCTGAAAATATGCACAGACGTCAGCCACAGCCAGGCTGACTTAACGAGATTTATCTAAGTCCAAGGAGTTTTTTTGGGGTAGGTCGGTGTTAACGTTCAGCAATGCTTTTAAGTAGTTAGCGGCGGTTTGGCCCAGTTGCAATGGCGTTGGTCGCATCAAGGAAGTTACTGTCGTTGAGCCCGGTTACTTCTGAGGTGGATGACCGTTCGCGGTTATACCGTCTCGGTATGTAATCAGTCAGCCAGGCCAACTCAGCCTCCTGACCTCAGCGGGATGGGAATCAAGTATCGACCAAGCGGCAGTGGCAGTTCTCTACGGCTGGGAAGGTAACCGTGGGTTTGGCGTCGCACTGACCATGCGTCACAGCCTTTGTGGTGTATCCACCTCCGGACTCAATAACCTGAGAAAGGGGTCGAGATGAGCTCCTCTTCTATCGTCCTTTTACTGTACTCAAGAACCTAAATGCCGTCGAAAATCTTTAAAGTCGGAGTATAGCGATTTTTTTTATTTTCGTTGTTTTAAAATAAACTATTAAAAATGGCTAATGGTGTGACTTGAATACTTTCATGTGAAACATAACTACAGAAAAAAGAAAGTATTTTTCTCTCAGTAATGAACAGAATTTACGATATTTCATTAGGTAGCAGAATAGGATATAAAACAAAACAAGACAATGGAAATACTTAAATAAAGAAAGAAGAACACACAAAATTACACGTGAGTAGTATACTTAATAAAATTGTTATCAATTAATGCAACCTTCGACAAAAATCGAGACGTCCGCTGACTTAGACGCTCACTCGGCAACTGAAAAGAGAACATTTTTGACATTCATTGATAACTGCAATATTACTAGATTTAAACAATTTCATGAAAAATCTATTAACAACAAAATCGATGGACGAGAGCTGGCTTCTAACCCGTACAATAATACTGGAATGCATTTAGTTCGGAAATGCTATCCACATAAAAATAATGTGAATACACGTAATTATCGTTGAGGTGAGATCAAACTGAACTGCGCAATGAACATCAGCAAAGACATGTAGTAGCAACCACTTCTAAGAAACGTAATTGAGAGACGATATGGCCCTTTACGTAATACAAAAAAGGGACAAATATAGAAAATCCGGCCCGATCAAGTTTAGACATTATGCCCTAGTTTAAGAATCAGTGGTAAGTTGCCAACTCCCGTTGTATATATGGCGGAGGAGATAGCGTATGAAAATGGAAAAATTTCCAACTTTGAAGGGCTCGTCACCTTGACCTTGACCTTGGATCGGGTCATACTGCATACCGTAGTGCATCACTCATCGACCTCTACCTACAGTCCAAATTTCAAATTTCAATGAAAACGAAGAAACTTTTTGTGGACGGACGTACGCACGTATGTACGTACGTACGTACACACGCACGCACGTACGGGCGGACGGACGGACGGACGGGCATTTGAGACTGGCTTTATTAGGTCGACCCTGTCGAAGAGTCGATCTAATACTGAATGATCTAGCAAATAACGCCATTTCTGATGACCTTGAGTGACTTTTAAGGTCACTGATCTACTGCAAGCCTATTCAAATGCAATTTTTCGTTTTTTTTTCGTACAGTCGTCAATATCAATGTCAATCAGAAATTTTTAACGTGGCTAATAGCAGAACTATAAGTCCACGAAGGCGTAGTAGAGTCACAGTACTATATCGGAAAATGACTGACGAAAAAGGAATGTTTTAGGCGTTGACGGAAGACAGGCAGAGAAGAAGATGATTGGATGTCAGATGTCAAGGAGTTCCATAACAGTGATGCAGCGACTTCAAAATGTACGTCGACGGACGATTGTCAGCCGGAATGGTGGCACAAGCAATTGGTGTGACGATGATGAGTGAAGGCAGGTCAGCAACACGAACCAGCTGATTCAGGTGGTTCGAGACCGTGCACCACACGGAACACCATGACAGCCACCTTAAAGTCAACACACGCTGTGGTAGACGCAGCCAGTGCAGAGTTGTGCAAGGGCGTCCGTGACATGGTCGTAACAACGTAGTCGAAATACCAGACAAGCCGCAGCGTTGAGAACAGACTGTAAGTGTAACTAGGCGTATAATTTGCAACATTTCAGCACTGCTGCTAACGCGCGATCTTTTGCGATAGCTAAGTCTGTTGTCAGTAGTGTTAACTTGCCGACTTTTAGACAGAACCCTTGATGGAATCAGTGGATCGACTTATCTTGCGACTACTGGCTTCAGAGTGAGCTCGTTGCTGTGTTCGTGCTGCCATCTGTCGAATGTACTATACTTAGGAATAATTAAGGCGTTATTTATACATATTGTCGTTATGAATGCAATTAGACTCAGTATTCTCGCAGACTAATTCAGTAAAATGCAGCAACAACTAATTTGGTTAATGATAAACGTTTGACATGAGATCTCCAGCATGGATCCCGGCCGTGTTGGGCGAGCAGAGCATGCAAATGCAATACAGCTTTAAAAATGATCGTTCCTTTCGTCATGTTTCACCTTGTCTGTGGAATCAACTCCCTCTATCTCTTCGTCAACATCATTCTGGTACCAATTCCTTTATCTCCGACTCATCTATTCATTCACCCATCAATTCTTCCGCTTCGGATTCACCACTCTGCTCATCCATTACTCCCTTTTGCTTTCACTCCCAGCTTAAAACCTACCTGGTTCACAAGTCCTACCACATAGTTTCACTTGTTCCTCTCACGCCTGCCTTCACGGACTATTGCCCGCAGTGACCGGACCGTTTCTTCTGAGCTGAGCTAGTCGGTTTTTGTTTTTAGTTTTTCTTCATTTTGTGTTTCTGTGCCGTGCGCTAGATTAAGCTGGCCATCTCGTCAGCTTATGAGCGCACGTTAATCTACCGTATCGTATCGTAATCCTTTTGCCTACTAAGCTATTTCTACAAAATGTAGTGTCTTCTTTTTAACGTCAAGCTTTATGCATAATCTTTTTCTAGTCTCTTTTCGATTTTCAACAAGTCTACAGTAAAATAGATTTAGGTAAGATTGCAGCAAATAATATTGATATGATATCATAACACTGAACAACTTGGCTAATATACTACGTGCTCACGACAATTCAGCCTACTGGAGATATACTATAACTTGCCACAATTAATATTATTAAATTGCATGTAGTAGCCTATCATCACTGAACATTTACTACTAATCCCAGAAAAGTACTGATCGCCCCACAAAACTCAATACTGATCTAGCAGTGGCGCCGCTAAAGCGAACGTAGCCAAACTGCTAATCGACGAGGGGTGTAGGCCTACATCTTTGCCTCTCCAGTCCTAAACGCCAGTGTTACTGGACCGAACCGAAGTGCACCAAAGTTTTACACTATGTAGCCAGATCATTGCAGATGACCCTTTGAAATCGGAATTACGATATTCTACCCCTAAAATTGGAGCCTAGCGTGTTGCCTGCGCGGCATAGCAGTGACGCCCTCTAGCGAACAGCTGAAACAACACTGAGTAGTGATCGCCACAGAAAACTCAGTACTGATCCCCGCAAGGTCTAGCAGTGGCGCCACGTAGTCAAATTGCTGATCGACGAGGAGTGTACACATTTGCCCTTCTTGAACTCCGGAGTTAATGGACCGAAATTCACCAAATTTTTACACGACATAGCTAGATCATTGTAGATGAATCTGTTGAAATCGAAATTGCGATATTCTACTCCATGTAGGTATGCCAAGGCGACGAATGAAGGAGAGTCGGCCGATTTCGCCCATTTCAACCCAAAAATTGATTACCACGGCAACGTTCATTGAGCGATCGGCGATCGCAAAAAAGATGGTCAAATCAATTGTCTATACGATGACTTTACTGTACCCTCATATACCAAAGATCTTTACAAGAGATCTTTCATGCGTTGTTTGTTTAAAAGTTTATGTAATAATACCATACTCAGGAGTTACTGGACCGAAGTTTACCATTTTTTACACAATGTAGCGCCATCATGGCAGATAAACCAAATGTGTACCAGTATTATTATATGGCCTGGAAGTTTGTTCACCCACCAAAGCCCAGATAAGGTCGATGGACTATGCCATTTCTTCATGCTACAGGAAAAGTTTTAATGTTTAATCAAACGAAAATGTACGGCTTTGTATGGACATGCTTAACAGTGTCGATGTTGATACGATGTTGATGAGGCGACGGCAGAAGTTTTTTGATGGTTATGAACATCTGGACAATTGTTGTGCCAAATAACCATGTCATGTAACTAACTGTAAATAGGCCGATCATCATTTTTATTATTATCTTTTGTTTTGTTTTATTATCTTATTATTTTCTATGTTGTACTGCAGTCTTGATGACGAAATAAAGATGTGTGAAATCGGAATTGCGACATTCTACTAGTACTTAAGTAGTTAAGTAGCGTGTTTTATTACTCCGTTCCGGTATGCCAAGGCGACAAACGAAGGTGAGTCGTGATGCAAATTGGTCCAGTAAATCCTGAGATCGTTTTGCTTAAAGAATCACTAAAAAGAAAGCAAGCACATTATCCCGCGGCCCGCGGGCCATGCATGCCGCGCGGGCTAAATGATGTTGATAGTGAAGCCTCCTTTCGGAGTTTAATATCAGCCTCTTAAGGCATGTAAATAAATACACGGTCACAGAAAACCCAAGTATAATGATTACACAATAATGTCGTCCATTCACAGATTTGTCAAGTTTTTTTCGGAAGAATAACAAAAACTGTGGTATTAATATGCCAAAACTGACCTCAACCTATTGCATAAATAACAAAGCTTTTGACGAAGACGATTCAACACTGTATCCGGTTTGCGTATTTACGTGACAAAAACTTTAAGCCAATTACTTTTTCATCACAATTCGATTCACTTGCTGCTGGAATGAGCCGTGCTGCAGATTCACGGAGGGGATTTTTATGAAAGCGCAAACGGCAACAAATAATTAATCATGAATGCGCAAGTGTAAACTACACTCAAAGCACGCCGACGGAAGCGCAACTCGCAGTTTATTAGGTCTAAAGCCCGGTCCACACCAGCAACAATGTCGAAACAACGTTCGACTTTGTTGCAAAAAAGGCAACAATGTCGAACGAGGTTTGCGTTGAAATTTCGTCCTTTCGACAAAGTCGAATGTTGCTTCGACAAAGTCGAACGTTGCTTCGACATTGTTGCCCAAAACGGCAACATTGTCGAAGCAACAGGCAACAAAGTTGCCTGTTGCTTCGACAATGTTGTTTTCGTCACATAATGTTAAGTTCGCTGAAGTCATAAACTGTTATAAGCTCAACCTCTGTATGTGTTAGTACATGCATCATCGGCTGAAGAATGGAGACGTTAACGAATAAGGGAGTAACATGTTTCCTACGTAGTTTGCCCTCTGTCTGCTGAGATTTTATGTGGTACTGTGTGTTGTTTTTAGCTTTCATTTTATTCAGCAACAAAGGACCAAAAGGCCTCTTACAAGTCGCGACAAAATACAATATTATACAGTGCATACATTCATACTTGCGTATACACATCACACATATAATGTACATATTCGCATATACACACGTTATCGCAACATAGGTGCTGACAACATTATTGTTGTTATACTTGTGCAGTATTTGCGCTTTGGTGTCAATACATTTGCGATTCCGTCTGTGTTTTATTTGCGTTTTCATGTGTTATTAATGTGCAGCAATTTAGGCAATTTTTTCGCTTCCGCGTGGAGATACGGCGGCGCGTCGCAACACAACGCAACGCCGTGAAATCTGCCGGATTCGATTGATTACGGAATCAGGCAGCCGCCGAAGAACAACAAAGTAGTTATCGCGTGTAGGCGCGTTCGCGAAACAAACTGATCCAGTTATGATTGGCCATGAGAACGTAGCCTCGATGTGCGGACGCCACCGGCGACGTCGTAACGTCGTTTCCTCGTTCCACAACATCCGCAACCGTCGACTTGGACATCCTACGTACGTCACTCACAGAAGCGCTCAAACGCGTGCTGTCGACGTAGCCCTGAAAAACAAAGTAGAACAACAAGAACGTAGCTAGAAGAAGCCAGCACTCACAAGAGTGCATAAACCAACGCCGACACTTTTTTGTGACTCGTGACCTTGATCTTTGACCTTTTGACCCCAAAATAAATGGTTTCCAGGAGACCAGGACTCATGGTTGAACATTTCTATGTCAAGTTTGGTGATCTTAGCAAATGCATCGGTTTTTACCCGCGCGGCGCTATGCTAACGCGGTACTCGCTGTCGTCGTGTGTCCGTCCGTCTGTCCGTCTATCATAAGCCGGCACTGTACCAAAACGGCTAAACGCAGGATCACGCAAACAACGCCATACGATAGCCCATGGACTCTAGTTTTCTGAAGTCAAAAATCTCGGCGAAATTCCGACGGAATCACCCCCACGGGGCGGCAAATAGAGGTGGGGTAGGTTCAAACGGCGATTTTCGACCAATATCTCGCTATATCTCAGAAATGGTGCAAAATAGGGACATAGTTACTACAGAACGCTAATAGGAACTCGTATATGCTCTATCCATTGCTGCTATTTTCAGTGACCTTGAGTGACCCTAACTACCCCAAACCACCGCATTTCGACATTTTGCATTACGCCAGTCAATTGAGTACCACTTTTGGCGTTGTAACCAAATGAAGTATCAATTTAAGTAAAGGCGATGAGGTAAGTTAAAAATAAAGCAGCAGAATGTGTTGCATCTATTGCAAAAATTGTACGAGACAGTATAAGACGACATAAAACACGTATAATTTTTATGCAGTTTATATTGTTTTACAATACATAGCAAACTGCTTATAAATAATTTTCTTCATTTTCCATTTTTTTAAAGTTAATCTTCGAAATTTAACGTATCAGGAGATCTGCAATTCAGTCAGCGCAGATGTACATCGACCTCGACTTCGCTCAACTGACCACGGCGACCTGGTCGTGCCGCGCGCCAACACTGACAGATTCGGTCGGCGCGGTTTTTCTGTGTCCGGGCCGAACCAGTGGAACAAGCTGCCACCTGACATTCGAAAAGTGTCCGATAAACCAGAACAATTTGCT
>Ga0209780_1003633_pt1 | contig 11596 bp, 3 predicted proteins | sample WorMetexBAHAMAS2_FD_187384 | JGI IMG/M metagenome (GOLD analysis project Ga0209780, IMG submission 187384) | Marine gutless worms symbiont microbial communities from Max Planck institute for Marine Microbiology, Germany - Inanidrilus exumae... | ecosystem: Host-associated > Annelida > Digestive... | reverse complement strand
ATGTTTATTATATTTACCGCTTAAAATTTTGGCTACGTTAATTTGGTAAAATTTTGCGATGCATGTTATACTTATTTTTGCTGCAGTTTATTGTATTATCCTACAACGTAGACGTTCTCACAACTGCCTAACCTCCATACCTTCATAACCTCATCTCTACTCAACGTCCTCGAAGTACTCGCTCTTCGTCCGTCGTTACTCTTGCTCGGCCACCTTCATCATCCTCTCTTAAAATAACTGATCGCTCCTTCCGTTATGCTTCACCTTTTCTCTGGAATCGGCTCCCTTTGTCTCTTCGTAAACCTCACTCTGGCATCAGTTTCTCCATTTCCTGCTCATCTGTTCCTTCACCCATCACTTCTTTCTCTTCTGATTCACCATTTTGTACATCTATAACTCCATCTCTCTTTCACGGCGGTTTAAAACTTACCTCTTTCACAAATCCTACTCTCTTTAGCTTCACTTCTTCCTCCCGGACTGCCGCTACGGACTTTTGCCTGCACCGTTTCTTCTGAGCTACTCGGTTTTTGATTTTAGTTTTTTTCCTTATTTTTCGTTTCTGAGCCGTGCGCTAGATTAAGCTGACCATCTCGTCAGCTTTTGAGCGCACGTTAATCTACTGCATCGTATCGTATCGTATCGTATTGTATCGTATTTGCCAATTAATAGCAACTTTTATTTGTTTTGTACTTTACTACACACTGATCACCTTAGGACGTTGTATGAAAACGATGTAGACCTAATTCCTTAATTAACTGTTGAAGCTCTGCAAAGTGGTCCTCTATTGTATCCTACATTTGATTTGTACTGTACTGTATCAGGCCTACGCGAATTTGATACTCAACATGACATAGGCCTACTTAGCCCGCTGGAGCGGTTGCGACGTAATGTGACGAGTACGTCTGTGTATGTGTCTGTGTGTGTGTGTGTATCCGCGAGGATATCCCCGGAACCATCTTTACCACATTTTCAATGATTTTGGTGCATGTGTCCTATGTCCATGGCTCGGTCTTCCTCCTTCAGAGTGACGAATCTTAAGGGGAAGGGGCATTGTACAGTATAGCATTTGAGACCCATACAAAACCGGCTGAACCGAGCGAGATGCCGTTTGGGATGATGATTGTTCTTGGCCCGAGGAATAGTGTGTTACGTGGGGGCAACAATCCCCGAAGGGGAAGGGGCAATTTTGGGGAAAACATGTGACCGACAAGCCTAATCCCCTATGAATTGCGAATTGGAGTGCTCCATGAAGCGGCGTACACAAGACAGGGGCAGGCGCTTGATTGCAAGCGTTGGACACGTCTTTTATTGGCCTCGAAGTGGGTGGAATTGCTTACCGCGGTCGAAGTCTAATATCGAAGATTACCTTGTTTGTTTTGAAATAAAAAAGCCGGATTATGATAGGCTACTACTGAAGGCACTTGCCGAAATGACTCTCAAATTCTAGGCAGTAATACAATTTTGATATAGTAATTTTAAGTCTGGTTTGGCGTGCAGGCGTGTCAGAAGACGTGTTATCAGCGTCATGTGATTAAGCGATGTGGCTGCTTCGACGCTTACTACCCGGCAGACAACGCGTCCGCTTTTAACTACGTCACCGTACCTGTCTGTTCGATCAAGAACATAACTCAAGGTGCGTTGTTATCGTTGTCACATCTAAACTATCTAGTCTGAGTCCAGCTAACGCTAACGCCGCCGAAAGTAAATTGATTTGGATTAAATCCGGAGCATTACGAGTACATTGTCGGGGGCTGGCCCAGGCGGAATTTTGTTTTTTTTTGTCAGGTAAGCAACGCACGATTTCACCGATTTCCCGTCGGCCAAATTTCACGAAATTTAAACACAACACGTCGATCGGTGTCGCGATGAAAACCTTTGGAACACAATTTTAAAACTTTTACCGTAAGGTGTCGTTTTTCTAAAAAATGCAAAAATTTCTCAAAAAAATTACCGTCTGGCGACTTCTGGTCGCCACAACTCCACAATGATTATAGATCTCCGGAAATTCGCTACCAAACAAACTCTCTAAAGAATTTCTCGTTTCTATTTCAAGCGTTGGAATCAAATCACAGTCATTTCCCTGGCCGCTACACTCCGTATAAGATATCTCCCCAAATTTCCTGCGACGTTCGACGCGCGTTGACAACACGGCAGATAACGATGTTATCAGTCGTAGGCAGCCAATCACCATCGACTATTGAGTCATGTGACACTAAGCCTCGTCTAATGCAGGAAGTAAACAGCTTGTGCACAGATAGCCCTGACCTTCGAGCCGAATACTGTATTGTGGGCATTCCACACAATACATCCATCTGGTTTACACATAACACGCTAACGTTCTAGGCATTTTACTAACACCACTCACCTCGTCCACGTTAAATCGTTCACGCATATTAGGAAAAACATGCGTAATTGGATTTAACTGATTAAAAGTAACTTCTGGTATAAATATAATGCAAACGCACATTGTTATACGGCAAATCATAATTATTTCTACGGAATACCGTCAATATGCGATTTTAGGCCTACGTGACTTCTTTGACTGCTACGATAAAAAGATATTTCATTGCGCATTTTAGCAGATTGTGTTGTACGACAGATGACTGCAAGTACATGATGAGTCGCATGTTTGCTCAAAACAAACTGGATTGCTATTGTCCTCCTAGATGCACGTAAGTATATAGACTATAGTCATTTCATGTAGCACGTACATCGGTAAACGACCATTTTGCAGTTGACCATGTATTGCCAGTTTTGCGCCTTCATTTTCCTGCAGTTTCTCCGAAAGACAAGACTGCAAAAAGTGCAAATTTGCCCCGGTTGGCCCCACCTAGCGATCTCGACCAAACGAAGTTGTCTGTCGTTTGACTGGTGCCGCTAGCTGGCAACATCGGGATAACGTACCCGTCGTCTTTGATTATGGCCCATTCGCTCCATTATGTGATAGCATGACGTCATCTACAAAACCGGAAATACATAACAAAATTTATGGGCATTGTAAAACGGTGCTTGACTTTGAGTGACCTTGAGTGGCCCTAACTATACCCAAACCATGCCATTTTGTCTCGCCTTTCATATCTCTTCGTAACCGATGGAGTTAGAGACTTTATATTTGGTGGATAGGTTGACTTAGTATGTCCTAGCCTACGAATGACAAATTACCCGGAAAGGGGGATTCGTCAAGGTCACGTGGCCCAGTTTAAATTTTGGGGCCCCGATCATATCTTTACAATGGATAAAGCTAGGCATTTCAAATTCGGTGTGCAAAACTGACACTGACAAGTACTACTATTTGATCAAAACACATACTGTTAATGCTAGTTTAGTTTGTTTTGTTATTATCTGTTGTTCATTTCATGGTAGATTACCCCCGGAGGGATATGTTTAGGGTCATGTGACCACCCTTAAATTTTAGAAAATACCTGATCATATCATGGAAACGGTGCAAAAGACGGAAGACTAATAAGAAGTCGTATGTGATCTATCGAATAATACCAATATCGATGACCTTGAGTGACCTTTAAGGTCATTTTTGATGTCTAAAAACTTTTAGCTCCCACACCTCGCGAAATACAGCATGCGTTATTCTCCCAGCAAAAGAGAGGAGTATGTTTTACCGGCGTTGGTTTGTCTGTCTGTCTGTCTGTGACCACGATAACTAAAAAGATTATGGACGGATTTGTACCAAATTTTATGGGAAGGTTCCTAGGTGGAAATGGAGGACCAAGTTCGTGTTTCGTTACGATAGGTAGAGTGATGTGGAAGTAACGGTCAAAAACTCCGTAAGCCGGTGATTGTTTACATTTTATACTTCTAATAGAAAGTGTGAAACGTGTTGCCAAGTGTTGGCGACAAACCCCCAAATTTCGCAATTGGGTAGTCTTGGTGCTATCATGCGAACATACCGAATATACAAATTCATGAATCAAGGTGATTGGTCGATCAACAATGCGGCAGCGGCTGTTACATTAACCGCGCACCCCCCATTGTGGTGGCAATCCGCAATAGCTTTCGCGACGAGTTGTACTCTCTCACAGTACTTTCCATCAAGTCTATTATATGTTTACGCATAAATCGTAAAGCGCATGTCTTATTGAAATTGAATGACTTCTTAAAATTGCATGCAGTCATACACACTGTAATGTGGCAATATCTCAGAAACGCTGCCATACTGATGGATTCGATGTTACTACAGACCACTGATAGGAAATGATATATGGCCTATCGATTGTGGTAATTCCGATTACCTTGAGTGATCTTTAGTTTCACTTATCTATTACAATACTTTTCAAATGGTATTTTTGTACAGTCATGCAACATTTGACAAGATTTTAACTGGCATAGCGCGTAGCGCGGTTTATCTGCGATAGCTGAGCTTCTTGTTCTTTACTTGAGCACAATAATGTTATAAAAAAATATGGGATGAGATGACAGACATCTCTCGGTATGACCAATTTTATTTAGATCTGTCCATTAATCGATAATGATTTACTGGCGACTGTCGTAAAGCAATCAAAGTACATTAGTAAGCTTATGTCATTTTTCTCCTATAGGTTATCTCATGCATAACAACGCTATAATACAGTTACATTTTCATTTGGCGTTACACTTGACGGGAATGCGCACATAATTAAGATTTCATATAGGTACAGTGTGTTGCTGAAATATGTGTTAGATCACGTGTTGTCTGTAGCAGAACCGCTTATTTAAACAAAGTCTGACATTTGCTTGATTTCAGCAAATATAGACGTATGATGTTCTTTGTTCCAGAGAGAAATTATTTCATCTTGACACCACGTCATCCAATTGGCCTCCAAAGCCATCGATGGTAAAGTTGATTGACCTGTAATATCATTTTCTGCTATTATTCACATTAATTTTGCGGTCGTTTTCCTCTTACTTTCATTCTATTCGATCAAGACACATCCTGTTGATGCTAGTTTAGTCTGTTTTCGTTATTATCAGTTTTTCATTTCACCCTCTCACAGCATGTCTATCACGGCACATTAAAGTTGCAGCTATTTTACGTTCGGTATCACAAAAAGTCAATAAACAAACGGCAGATGTTTTGTGTTAAAGGAGTAGCAGTTTTTATGACTCGAACTTTTATGACAACATGACAGGCGTGACACTTTTTCTTAGTTGTGTATAAAATGACTGTTCTGGTGCTAATTTATGTGGCAAGTAAAATATGTCTATTTATCTGTCAATATTTAGACGGTATTGGCGTTTCGGCAACAAGTTTTGGGCCTTTCTTTGGGCAATTGCTTCAAAGCTTTCAGCTTTAAGGGGCTTCACCCCCTGACCCCTGACCGGGGGCTCTGCCCCTGTGCCCCACTAGTCTATAACAGTCTGCTCGGCGTTGCATGTATAATCTGCTGCACTGCAGCTGTATTGTCCATGTGTTTAAATGAGTCGTATAAGTAAGTAAGTAAGTAAGCGTTTTTCAAAGGCGCCACATATCAAAAGCCACAGAGCGCCAATGAATAATGGTACGTTTTTGTCATCATATAAACGTTTTCCGATTACGGTTACAGTTAATGGGGTTAGGTTATGGTAAACACGAATGCTGCTATTGTAGGCATCAATTCTGCAACGTCTCAAGCCTAAACTGGGTCCAGATTTCAACGTAAATGACCCCGTCCATGTGGACAACAATCTGGTGAAATTCCAAGTTTTCTTCAAGGACATCGTTTACAAAGATTACACCGAGTCGCCCAGTTATTCGGTAAGTTCGATGCCTGAAACAAACTTACAAGTGGCTATTGCGATTGCGTATTTGATTTATCACCGTCATCAATATTTATTTTTGCACATGAATAATAATAGTGTAAAAGGACATTATCCAAACAACATTAGCCTATATCGAGATAGACTGCTGTAAAAATGTTTTTAGTACACGAATTAACATTTTAAAAGTATCTCTATTACTTTTGGCATTTGGTGAAGTAGAGGAGCCAATGTATTATAAAAATTCTGTTTTATTATGAAACTATTTAGATCCAATAACATTCAAACTGTCAACAGCTGCCCGTTATATTTTAATTTTTAATTACCGCGCGTATTATGGTAACAAAGAGTTAAAAATTCGATAACAAGTTTGACTTATTTACTGATAATTTGTACGTACCATAACCTATTGTATTGTACCAATTTACATGTAGCATTTCAATGCATTTGTTAATTGTGTTTCATATTATGCGTTATGCTATTCTGCTGGTATTGTTTTACGTTATCTGTAAACAATGTTGAAAGAAAGTGATCGTTATCTGAGCGACCATTGACATGCATGTTCGCACGGTAGCCTTAGCTTTATAGTTAATTTGTATAGTTAATTTGTATTGTTTTTGTTTTGTTGTTTTATTTATATTTGAACATTTGTAGTGTTTTGCTGATGATGCTGTGCACAGACGATACAGTACGTATCGGACCTTGGTGGAGTGTTCGGCCTCTGGTTCGGCTTCACTCTGTTGGCATTTGCCGAACTCTTCGAGCTGGTCACCGATCTCATCCTGCTTGGAATCTGGCATCTTCTTGACGCCGTCGGTTATATTTAGTGCGAACAGTTCGTGCGATCACACCGTCACGGAGGACGGCCACAAAACCCGTAGAGTTCGTAGATGTGAACAGTTGCGCACGGTAATATACGCGTTAGAGTAGACGTTTCGCATGTACCACGACGAACTAAATGAGTATTTGTTGGTTTAGCGAATGCGTTTAAGAAAAAGAGTAAAATGACACATTTACCGCGACGAACTGTAAACTGCGATTGCTTTGTTTATTTAGAGAATACGCGTTGAATAAAGACTGTAACATAAGCTGTTACATAATGAAAATTTGCTTTAAATGCTAGAACATTTGTGTTGTGCGCTTAATGTATAATCTTTATAGTCTACATTTTATCGTTAACATAATGTTAGTCTGTTTAGCCTTCATTACCTGGTTGTGCGCCGCCTACTTTGTATAACAACATAAGACGATGTATTGCACATTTTTATTTTATTATTATACAAATTTTATTATATTGAAATCTAGCGGTTTTTATAATTTGCTATTGAAACAATAAACTTACTTTCTTACTTACCTTCGTTGCAAAAACGGAATATTTACATGCTAGTCAATTAAGCGTTGATTATGTGGTGCAGTGCTGAATACAGTGTTTATCTATCTAGGATTTCAAGCTCGAATTGCTTTGAAATCTTTCCAATAAGAAATTGTGTTTTTTCTTACGCAGAAAAATACCTTTTGTATAATAAGCAAGTTTATTATACTAGAAGCTCAGCTACCGCCCAGTGACCTCGGGATGACCTATGCCAGTTGAAACCTCGTAAACTGCTGCATAACTCTACAAATATTCTAGAGGGCTTGCAGTAGGTGAATGACCTTGAAGGTCACTCAAGGACATTCGAATTGCCGCTATTCGATAGGCCATATATCACTTCTTATTAGTGATTAAGTGGTAACAGCCTATCCATTTTGCACTGTTTCCGATACACCGCATGTACCGTGTGAGTGACCACTTGTGATCTTGAGAAGTGCTTCATTGCATGAAATTACAAGCCACGTGCGCTTTGCCGTTCCATTTGTAAACATATCGTAGTTTATACATGCTATATTTTCTCAGATATGGCAGGAAAAACCGTTCCAGAGATATCATTGGGGCCAAAATTTAAAGTGGGTAACGTGACTTTTACCGCCCCCTATTTATGGGTCATTTGTCCTCAGTATGCTGGGACTTAACATAGCCTACATGTGCACAAAATTGGACCACCTTATCTCGCTTTAACGTGACTTCTGCCATCGGTTCTGTCAATCTCCTAGCAAAATGATATTTGCCGTTTTAGAGCAATGACTTTGTCGCCCTTACACTTGGTCGTTAACTGGCCTGTTTTTACCGTTTTATATTTGCTGTTTTATTACTGAGATATAACTTCAAATGTCTGTTGAAAAGATTTTGAAGAAGGTCGCGTGGGAATTGCAGAGATATTGTAATTCATGGATTTGAAAACAACAGCCGTCGCAAAATGGTGTAGCCGAGGGGTAACGCGGAAGGCGGGGGAACGCCGTTCCTCTAAATATTTTATGGGGACGCCGTTCCCCAAAAGTTGTCAGGACAAAGGGAACGGTAATACCGTGATACACTAGCGTTCCCCAAATACGCTTGCAAAGAAATACAAAGTATATTGTAAAAGTTAACAGTTCTGTCATTAAAGTAAAATGCCTGATTTGGTGTATCGTAATTTGTATTGGTGAATCGGTTATTTATCAGTTAAAATTGAATATTGTAACAGCTCTAGTTTTTACTACTTCTACCTCACGAATTTATATATTCTATCCTCCTAGCTCACGATTCACGAAGTGCGTAAAAATGACGTCATGCGGAAATAATTTGTGACGATTTTGTTGTTAACTTAACATGTCCAGTGCCCCGCTGTGAAAAAAGACTGAAACAAACTTGTATTTCATTTGAACGCAGTAAGTATTCTAAATGCGTCGAAATGCTGGTTGAATAAGGATTGTACACACAGTCATAGTGCTGATTTGTTACGTGGCAAACCAGTATATAGTTAGGTATTAATTCTGCAGTGTTTGAACGAAATTTATTAAGTTGATTCGCAGGAAAATCATTAAAATTGTTGCCATCAGATTCATGTTTTGTAGCTAAAATGCATCATCGCTCCCAAAGACCCACTAGCTGGATTTAACGGGTCCTACTTCTAAGGGAAGGGAGAAGAGGATGGAGGGGAAGAAAGGGTTAGAAAGGGGAGAGTAGAAGAATGGGAAGGGTTGACAGGGGATGAGAATGAACAGGAAAAGAGAAGATGGAAGGGAAAAGGACAGATGGATGGGAGGAGAGGCGAAGGAAAGTGATTTTCAGAAGTTTGAAATTCTAACTGAGTTATAGCCGAACGCTTGAACACCGCCAAATCTCGCCCTAAAGTAATTCCAATATTCGCCACAAAGCATGGCTTCGAGGCGAATAATAATCCAACGGCCGCCATATAGAAAGCCGTTAAATCTCTATAACTTGGCAACGGTTTGACCTTTCGCTACAAAATTTGGCATGGTGACACATATTTGCCATCTGGATTAGCTTAACCCTATTGGTCGTCAAAATTAGATTATTTAAAAATCCAGAATGGCATACTGAAAGTCGTTAAATGGACGTAATTCAGCCAAGGTTTGGCCGATCCCACGAAATCTGGCACGGTGACGCGTACTGACTCTCTTAACTTAACCGGTCGCCAAAAATTTAAATTTCAGACTGCCTGCACGCAATACACAGACGCGACCTATTGCGACATATGTCGCACGTAGTGTGATCTGTGTGTCTGTAAGTCTGTCTGTCTGTATGTCTGTTGTTGGGCATACGTAGATCTGTGCAAAAATGGCTGAACCGAGCGAGTTGCCATTTGGGAGCTGTCTCCTGTGGGCCATGTATTAGACGTGGTCCAGATCCATTATGGGAAGGGTCATTTTTGACGGAAGCGATGCGGCCTTTTGCCAAATTACTATGGACAGTATTTAATATTTACTAATGATTATTTTATTATTTTTTAAATTTTAATAACTAATATGATAATTATCTTAATAATTAAGTCAGTCTACGTTTTACTAGTAATTGTGAAGTATTTAAATGTGCTAGTGTTGTATAAATAACACAAACCGATCCCGTGTCAGCCCGAGGAGCACTTTCAGCAAGCAATTGCCACGTTTTATTCGGCTACCTGCATACTTCGTTGCAGTAAACTCAACTATCGCAGAGAATGCATACATACATGTAATGGCGAAGAGAGCCGTGTCATCAACAGACTTCCATACAACCAACCTTGTTGTTGTCAATTGGACCGTAAATGTGATCAACAAACTTCGACTACCACCAACGCTGTTGATGACACCGCGTATTGCTCCGCCAAAACCAAATTTTCGGCGGTAAAACGTCTGAGCCGGAGACTTGTTGACCGGTCGAAAAACAAATTTTTACCTACCCCACCTACGTTGGCGCCCCGGTTGGGGTGATGCCATCGGAATTTGGTGGAGACCTTTTGCATCATTAAACTAGAATGCATGGGCTATCGTATGGCGTAGTTTGTGAGATCCTATGTTTAGCTTTTTTGATACATTACCGGCTAGTGTCAAACGCATGGACGGACAGACGAACGGACAGACACTCGATAACAGCAAATACCACGCTATCATATGAATGAATGAATGAATGAATAAAAATGCGAGGATTTTAAGTGCGTTTGAAAACCGACTGAGAGCCGGCTTTGTCTAACACACTATGTAAACAAATCAAGCCGTTGAGCGTCGCGCGGGTAAGAAGTAATAGGAAATCATGTCGATTGGCGCCAATATCAATGGCCTTAAAATACCCTCAAAGTCATTTCAGCTGTTTGAGCCTTTCGAACTTCCATACTTCGGAAATGTAGCACGTCATTATCTAAGATATGTTTAAACAGGAATCGGACAGCATTTCTTGCTGTGATAATGTAATTGTCGCACAGAAACTGGCAGACTTCTCAAATTACAGGCAATCGCATACACTGTGAAAGTTGTAGTATTTCGTATATGGTGGAAGATGTAGACGTTGCTACTACACAGAAGACCACTAATAGGAAGGTATATAGCCAACCGAATAGCCCTGTTTCCGATGACTTCAATGACTTATGATGATGCCGATATTATGAGACAAACAAGGTCGCTTTATGACTTTTAAGGTAATTCGCCTATAACAAAACTTTTCAAATACAACTTTTACGCTGATCGCGTCTACTGGTAAGCGTAGAGCATCGGTCTGGCGTCCGTCCGTTCGTCTGTCTGTCCCATCTTTTCCCACGTTAATAAAGACGTTGCTAATACTCGACGAGACTCATCAGGGGGCAGCACGCGACGCGGCCAGGATTTGTGAAACATGTAGGTTTTAAGCCGGCAGTGAAGGAGAAGGAGATATGGATAAGCAGAGTGGTGAAACAGAAGAGGAAGAAGTGATACGTAAAGTAGTGGGTGAGTCGGAGTTATATGGAGGACCGAACTGGTACTGCTGTGCAGCAGTTGGTCGATTTTCAACTGACGTAGAGAGTTGCGCGGTCTTTCGGCGATAGCTGAGCCTTTCGTGTCAGCAATTTTGTCTACAGCATTAATGAGAAACATCAGAGGTTGACGAGTGCACACTGCAGTAATTCAGTTTAGAACATTGCTTGTTGGTTATTGATTACCGACGCCTAGAAAATTCAGTGAATAACTTGTGGACAATTGGCACTTAACAATCGACAGCTCGGCACATCATCAATATGATACAACAAGCACTATTGTGTTCTATCGAACTCGGGTCTATCAAATGCAACCTCGAAATGGCCAAAATTGGCATTCTTTCGTGGGAAAATATGTCCACCAAAATCGCGATACTGCCAAAATAAGATTTTGCACATCTACATTCCTAAAATCAATTTCTATTTCATGTTTCATTGATACTCGAGATAAAGTCAATGCAGATTAGTTTTAAATCTGTTTGAAGTTTTGTGACGATCCGTGGAAAAACATGGTAAGCGCAATCGGGAAACTGCCAAAATCGGACTTCGCACACCTCTAAAAT
>Ga0209780_1003632_pt1 | contig 11597 bp, 7 predicted proteins | sample WorMetexBAHAMAS2_FD_187384 | JGI IMG/M metagenome (GOLD analysis project Ga0209780, IMG submission 187384) | Marine gutless worms symbiont microbial communities from Max Planck institute for Marine Microbiology, Germany - Inanidrilus exumae... | ecosystem: Host-associated > Annelida > Digestive... | reverse complement strand
ATCGCGGATACTGGTAGTATCGATAGTTGTGGTCGACAATGACATGGCCGGACCCGTTCAAACAGAGTCCGACATCCACCATTGGCAAAAGCAACTAATTTGGGTACTAATGCTTGCCAATAACTTTGCGAGCTAAATAAACGTTGCTAAAGTACTCATAATTGCTAAAAACTGGTTAAAATCTAATAAAATCTCACGAAAAATAAAAAAAACACGTCAACACCATCATTTTTGGTTGGATAGTTCTAATTATAATTTATCTAAATTTTTTCTAATTGGCCTGGCATAGTACTAGCATGATCGCCGCCAACTCCGCTTTGCAAGCCGGGGACTTCTATACTTTGCTCGTTACAACATGTCAAACTAAGGCCGACGCGCGTTTTCGTACGCCGACCCTCACGCCTGGAACTTACTTGCTGAAAATGTGCGGAAATCGACATCTATTAGCCATCTTCAAACGCTCTCTAAAGACGTTTTCATTCGAGCAAATATATATACGCATTCAGCGCATTAGAGACGATTCTTTGTTTAATGGGCTATATAAGTGTACTTTCTAATTCTAATTCTAATTAATACGCCGCCTTAGTGGTCCAGAAGTACAATATATTGCAGAAAATACAAAAGGGTACTTGCAAACAGCATAGAAAAACGACGATGACCGCGACAACTTGGATGCCGAAGTGCATGGAGCAAACGGATGTGCAATTATTCAAATTCATTATGTAGTCGTTACAGCATATTGTACAAATAAGACCCCTTGGTTGTTATGCTGGTCAATAGTCATAGATTCTGAATGAGTTCCGACTTGAATTTCCCAATGCTGTCTACTGCTCCTGTCGAGATAATTCATCAACCTGTTGCGAGCGAAGACGCAAAACACACGAGTATATTTGCACAGCCACAAGTAAGTTACCACAGTCGCGTATTACATGACCATCAGCCAAGTGTAATGTCTGTCGCCGAAGGGATAACGTATACCGTCGCTTCCGCGTATTCTGCGCGCGACGAACGGGAGTAATAATGAACATCGGCGAATCACCGTCGTCCTTAGCGCACACAATAATTGGAGTCGCCGCGATCGCGAATAAAACGATGTCTCATGCTCCAACGATCTCGTAGAGTACTATGGCGACTACCATCTCTCTTGGACGTAATGACATTGGGACCGGCGACGTTCGGCCTAGTGCACATCAGCTTCGGTCTTAGAGTCACAATCGTGTCTTTTTGAGATCAACATTTATCGTTAGTTCATTTTCCGATGCTTTGAAGTCAACTTTGGCAACAGTCTGACGTGTTATTTCTGAAGCATGGAACTTATGACTTTTCAAAAAACCGTTTTTCTAAACCATGGGCACTGCAGAAAATTTTTCAAAGAGGGCAAAATTCAGTAATTGTGCGACGAGTTTTGGAGGTGGAACCCCCATCATGCAATAAAATAACAGTGTAAATTTAATCCATGTTTCTGCCAACAATTTTTAAACGACAAAACATTTTTTAAATTAAAGCTTATTTCTGAGACAAGAACTGAGTTCTGTCAAGTGTAGTTTTTTTCTAGTTATTTTTATTCAAGCGGATCAGTGTACTCCATTCTATTTTAGGAGAGTTTTTTTCAGTTCAAGATGAGACCGACGCGTAGCCATTACAGCTCAGCAGTTTTTATTTTTTGTTATTAACGTTCTGGATGTACTACCGGGGGTGAAAAGATAATGGTTTAAAACGCACCGATCCCGATCACAACTTCATAACGTCTTATTGCTTCCAGACGTGCAACCGTCGTCTGCACCTCGCGCTTCCGCGCAAAATCCTCGCATTGTGACATTCCGACATCATTGCTCGGGTCCCAATAATCACATCGCTTGCGGGCGCGGTGGTTGGCGCGCGCGCACTGCTCTTCCGCGACGTGACGTCATCGGTTTGTGTGCACAGGGCGACAGACCGACCAGTGGGAACTGAATGCGATGAACATGGACGACGTCGCAACGACCGAAGCAACAGCCGCAACGGCGCCTTCGGCAGCGGCGAACGCACCGACGAGAATAGGTAACATTTGGTTCGCTTCCATAAGCAGTTACCGACACCGTTAGTGGTCCAGACAGAGCACTTGGCCGGATCTGTGTGTGTGTGTGTCCGAACAGTTAACTTTCTAACGAGATGACCTTTGGTCTAAGTATTTGCAGCGTGCGAGTTGACAGGGGGTTGAACCGCCGTGCTACAGTCGATAGCCCCTTCCCCAGCTCACTTAATTTCTGGCCCTCTTTGGTGGCGTAACCCCCTTGCTGCTAAATTGAGGGACTTCTGCAGTGTAGCGTATAGCAGAATAAACCGCATGGAGACCTCAAAATGCAGGAAAATCGTTGAGCTGCTCTGTCTGGGAGCTTATAGCGATACCCAGACCACACCCAAGAACCAAACCCTACTATCGGTCCTTCGGGCCTCAATCTTCTGCCCTTCGGACCTCAGACAACATGAGCATAACTCTCTTGACCCCTTGCTGTTATTTTCTAAAACTCGCACGCTGGATGTTAGGCGTGGTCGGTGCCACCTCGAGTGAGGACTTTCTGGTTATATTTACTTCCACGAAGCGACGCGGTAATGAGATTGGTTCAGCTTTTGTTGTTTTTCTGTTGTGTACGCATTTTCATGAAATTTTGAGTAGTTGTAACCTGTTAGTTAGATAACAGTCCACTGGATTTTGGGGGTAGTCCCCAAAATCGAGGGTTCTACTTTTTGATCTCTGCTGCCATAAGCAGAACAAAACTACCGCAGATATTTCGAGCGAAATATTGATATCGTTTTATATGAATCGACGATTAGTGTCTGCAGTCTGTGGTGGTGCTACGTAGCGACATAAAAAACAAAATTGAACACGGGTGAACAAATACAAACCTTCCCCTGTTTAATACTGTTAAACCATTTCCATATTCGAAGGCCTTCGTAACGAAGTCATTAGCACAACTCTACCGTTCCAACGTGTGACGGACAAAGTAACAAAACATCGCGCGAAGTCCGAGCCACACCATATGCGGCATAGTGATAGAGAAGGTCTGTACCATTTTGCACGTCCAAAACTTTTTCGGATCCGACATTCATTGTCGTCGCTAGGAAGGGGGCGCTTCAACCTAACTACCAAATTTATAGCCTCCAACTTTACTCACTACGAAGATATGAAGGCGATACAAAATGTCGAAAATGGGTAGTTTGGGGTAGTTAGGGTCACTCCAGGTCTGCAGAAATAACGCCATTCGATAGAGCGTATACAAGTTTCTACTAGAGTTCCATAGTAACTGTGTGTATATCCTGTATGCAACTTTTTGAGATATAGTGAGATATTGGTCGGAAAGTGATGATCTGAACCTACCCCACCTTTATTTGGCGCCCCCGTTGGGGGTGATCCCGTTGGAATTTCGCCAAGATCTTTAGCAACAGAAAATTAGAGTCTTTGGGCTATCGTATAGCTTTCTTGCGTGATCCCAGATTTAGCAGTTTTGGTACAATACCGGCGTGTAACAGACGGACAGACGGACGGGCGGACGGACAGACACACAACGACAGTATATACTGCATCGCGAGGTAAAAACAAGTCTCTGCTGCCGCTGACAGACGCGCGTGATGCAGTGTTTTAGGTCCGACATGTTGTACACAGATTTCGACGGTCACAGTGATAAACTGGTGACCGAGACCGTCACCAGTTTATCACACTGATTGTCCACCTAAGTTGACAGCACCTGAGACGATTAGCCGTTCCAGAGATATGGTTGGTGCCCACAAAAATTTTTATGCTTCACGTGACTTGACCACGCCCCTTTCAGGGATGGTTTGCCACCCATGGACTAGCACTTGCTACCGTTAACCTACCTGCCAAATTTGAAGTCTCTATCTCCACTTACTACGAAGATATGAAAGGCGAAACAAAATGTCGAAAATGGGGTGGTTTGTGGTAATTAGGGTCACTCAAGATCACTGGAAATGGTATTAATCGATAGAGTGATAGATTAATCACACACGAGTTTCTATTAGCGTTCCATAGTAACTATGTCTCTATCTTGCACTGTTTCTGAGATATAGCGGATATTGGGGGCGATCCCGTTGGAATTTTGCCGAGATTTTGAGCATCAGAAAACTAGAGTTTCTGGGCGATCGTATGGCGTTGTTGGCGTGATCCTGCGTATAGCCGTTTTGGTAGTGTGCCGGCTTGTGACAGACGGACGGACAGACACACGAAGACAGCATATACAGCGCTATCATAGCGTCGCGCGGTAATGACTTTGCGTCGACGGCTTTATAAACTGTCTTTGCTTGTAACTAATTAACCTTTATAAATCAGTTATGCAGATATTTATCGAGTCTGTCATTCTAAAAAAGTCATTCAACAAATAAGAAACCACGAATCAGATCGCGGTCGTCGCTACCCATGACTCTGTTTTGGTACGAGAAAGACAGTATAGCCAGGAGGAAATACAATGGAAGATGACAGCTCCATCAAAAATACTAATGACGGCGGAAGTGTTTGCATAGCGCAGCCGAGGGCGGCGGGCAGTGCACGCAGCAGGACGTTAATAAAATCTGAGATTGACAGTCCACATGATGAGTTGTGACAATAAGAGGAGTATAGAAGAAAGCGCGTTGCTGACTTCAACAATTTGAAACGAATTTAAGCTATTGGAACTCAACAGAGTTTGGTACAGTAACAATTTGCGAAATCAGTGACTGAAAATAGAAATTTGAAGCTGCTTGATTAGCTATACGTACGGTGAAGCGACGTCACAGTAATCTATGGTCACGAATGCGATCTCCATATTATAGGCATGATGTTGTACAATGCGACGTTAACTGGTGAAGATTTATCGTGTTAATTCAATAAAAGAAGCTCAGCTATACCCGCGCGACTCACTGTAGCAGTTTAAATGTTGCTCTACTGTTGTACAAACTTGCAGTGCATCTGGAGACACACTGCAATGTAGGCTCGAAGAGAGCGTTTCCCACCTGCGTACTCGACAGGTGACACAACTGGAGTGAATCGTGCGTGTGATCAACAGACCTAACTACAACCAACGTTGTTGGTGTCAATTGAACCGTAACTATGATCATCAACAATCTTCTACCACCACACCACCAAATTTGTTGATCACACCGCGTATTCCTCCGCCAACGCACCGTCGTGGACGCGGAACGCCGTGGCCGTTAGACACAAATTTTCGGCGGTAAGGCGTCTGAGCCAGAGACTCCGTCGAAAAACGCAATTTTACCTATCGCAACTGTATTCGGCGCTCTCGTTGAAGGTGATCCGATAGGAATTTCGTAGAGATCTTTCGCGTCATAAAACTAGATTCTCTGAGCTATCGTGCGGCGTTGTCTTTGAGATCCTACGTTTAGCCGTTTTGATACAATACGGGCTTGTGGCAGACAGACAGACAGACAGACGGAAGGAAACACAGGCGGATACACGACAGTAGCATATACCGCGCTAGCGTAGCGTCGCGCGAGTAAAAATTTAATCAGCAGATTTAAGAAAAACTTATTGCTGTAGCGCCAGATCGGCAATCTGACTGCAAGTGCTGCGAAATGCTTACATTTCCTTGCCCTAGCTGCTAGAACATGTGGCATAGATAGGAATGATGGCATTACCTCACTGTTACCCTATGTACATATATACTGGATTTTGTTGTTTTTAGGAAGTTATTAGTTAAAATTGTTAGTTAGTTTGATTCAAACGTATCGGTCGGTGATCGACTGGCCTGAGGCAAACCCTTTTCGTGGAAAATCTATTAACTTGCATGTTTTTTTCCGGTGCAGTAATATTCATTTCGTTATCGTCGGCCGTTGCTGTGCGGTGAGCGACGGACGACAAGACGAGTACGGAGCTGGGAATTTGCTCTGCCTGCCAGAGACGGTGAATGCGCCGTCGCTGTCGGACGTAATTACCTGAAACTGGTTTGTCTGCTACAGCAGCTGGTGACATGTTAATGCCGACCGTAATTGGCTTACGCGTTAAGTAACGGAGCAGATTATAGATCTTAGCAATCAATCTGTATCATGCGTTCGCTGCATCACACGAACTGGCGACGGCATTAGTGCAAGGAGGCAGTTCAGTGCGTACACCGAAAACGCGTTAAGCTAGTGAACTACTTACTAGCTGCTACGATTTCCTTCCATAGGAAAGTCGTTCTTCACGCTAGCTTCCCACAGCAGACGTTCACGTTCACGTTTATTTGCCAAAAATGACAATATATGCAATGTAATAAAACAATAATAGGTTGTACAAGCCAGGCTAAACGCTCTTACAGCCGCCCTGAAAAAAAGAAAGAACACACACACACAAGTTACAATCACCGTCTCAGAAACTGAGTAAACTACTGTGTCAAACTCCATTTGTTGTCGATTAACGTAGCAAGCATAAAAATACTTGGCTACGATCTCTTGGCTATTGTTATCGCTGTTGTTTTGGGCGCGATGAAAAAAAATTGCGACGCATTACTATCGTTTAAATTGTATCTACCGAGATCCTCAAATCGTTATTGGTGATTTTTATTGTGTGTAACAGTGACATATTGCTATGTTATTAATTTTGTGTATCGTAATTACCAAAATAGACAACCGTAACACCTTTAACGGCTCATAGGAAGTCGTAGGCTGTATCTGTGATAGTCTACGACTTCCTATGGGCCGTTAAATTATAAGCTACGATAGCAGTTGTTAGACAAGCGTAGCGTACACTACACGTCCCTGTACATCGCTGACTTCCGTAGAAACTCCATTCGTCTCGTTCTTCGGACAACAGAAGACAAATCGGTACGTTTTCACTTGTCACCGGTGCTCTTGGCGTCTCGTGCATCCGTTCTCGTCTATATTTCATTACTGTCGACGGCGTATTTAGAATGTTTACGCTGACCGAGTCCTTAGCGAAAGCATAATGTAATGGTTCGGCGTCCGTCCGTCCGTCCGTCCGTCTGTTTGTCCAGTCGGTATACTCACCGTGATTCACCTTGGGACATCATGAGACGCGCCAGCGTACATTTTGACCCGACAGTACATTGGGTGACAGTGAAGCAATTTCTTTATTCTTATAGAATATCTATGCCAGCTGTTCTGATCGCATGTTGTAAACACTTTAAGTCCTGTTAGTTTGATATTTATTTAATTGTTTTGGCGCGAACACTAAGCTTTTCTCAAACCTACTAATTTAATTGTAGACAAATAACGTCACAAATCTTCGTCCGTTAACTTCGTACAGTACGACGTCATGCCCTACGACATGGAGATGGTATCGTGACCATAGATTACTGTGACGCCACTTCACTCCCTGTATAAGGAGGACCTACGTACTTGTATAATTCAAATTTCTTACTTCATGCTCTCCACTGCAAATGACTTTTGAATACGAATTTGTCAACGTTTTAGTGATAAATTTCTGAAAACTTTTCAAGGGGCCTGCGATAGGAACCCCTAACTCCCTAATGCGCCACTGATTGCCGTCATTTGCATTTTACTTTTTGCTTCATTGTCCGTCAGAATGTTCTGAATGTAGCTTAAGATTGTTTTTTGCTGCCCCTCAAAGAGAAATTCTTCATTTGCCACGTTCTTTTTCATGGTTTATCGGACACTTTCCGAATGTCAGGTGGTAGCTTGTTCCACTGGTTCGGCTCGGACACAGACAAACCTCGCCGACCGAATCTGTCAGTGTTGGCGCGCGGCACGACCAGGTCGCCGTGGTCAGTAGAGCGAAGTCGCGGTCGATGCGCATCGGCGCTGACTCAATTATAATATACTATGTAGTTTTGTCTAAGTATAGAGAGGCTTATTTATCGCAGTAGGCTATACTCATTCACGTTCTACGCAAGTAAAGCAGGCCTACCTAGCTACTGTCTCGTACATTTTTGGATGTCATTGTCATGAAATAATATAATAATAGACTTCTATTGGTTGCAGAAAAGAAAAGTTCCTAAAATCGGAAAACGAAAAAAACAACCTTCGGAAAATTAAAATAGTTAAAAACCTGTTTTTTCTCGAAAGTTCAGAAGCTTTCGAACGTTCGAAACAACTGATTTATTGCATTATAATCTTGTGACGCACACCTCCGCAGAGACGGCGGTTGACGGAGTTATTTTACATACAGTACAGCGTGGCGATTTGGCCGAGAAGTCGATTATTATATTATTTCATGTGCACATGGTGACATCCTCTGACAACCCCAAGCGCCTCTGGCAAACTGTAAACAAACTCTTATTCCGTAAATCCTCTTCATATACTTTCCTCTACTCTAGGTATCTCTCTCGCCGACAGCTTTGCTTCCTTCTTTACAGACAAAATATCCAACCTCCGTTTGCCTCTCTCTAGCAACCCCATTAAATCGTCTCCACACTCACTCTCTTTTCCTACAACATCTCCCGGTTTATCCTCTGTCATACCTCCTGCTTCTGAACCTGAAATCCTCAAGATTTTGTCTAACTGTCAGTGTCTTAACAAGCAATCTGATTCTGATCCTATCCCCACTTGGCTTCTCAAGGAATGCGCATCTGTTCTTGTCCCCACAATCACTAACATCGTCAACTTCTCTCTAACCTCTGGTCAGTTTCACCCCATTGTCAAAGAATCTGTCATTTTTCACCGCTTAAGAAATCTATCTTAGACAAAGATGAGCTCTGTAACTATCCCCCAATCTCTAACCTTTCTGTCATACCTAAAATAACAGAACGCGTTGTTAGATCCCGCCTTTGATAACCTCACGTCCAACAAACTACGCGTAATCCTCACCAGTCTGCCTATTCTAAACACCATTCCACTAAAACCTCCTGCTTTACATGCATGACCGTCTCATCAATGCAACAGGATGATAAAAAGTATCACGCCGAAATAACTAATTCGTAATGCATAAACTGCAAAATGGTAGATCAAATGCAATGTATGTAGTCCGTGCTGGTTCTAACAGTCTGTTATACCGTTTTGATAGTCGTTTAGTGCGTACTGTATAAAGGAGCAATAACGTTTGGTGCGAGTGAACACCCGAGGATATTTCTCGTATAGGTCCTGAGCCTTGGAGTAATCGAGTGTTCTCTGGTTCAGGGAGGAGGTGATGCTATAACAAGAAGTAGGCTTAGAAATGTCCGAAAAAAATTTCTAGACATTTGCTTTCTACAACTGACCAAAGTATAGTCAGATTTGCTGCAGATAGCATAATCAAGTACGGCATACCCCCAAGATTAGTGGTTTATCAATGACGTCAGAAAGGGAGCTGAAAACGCCCCCTTCGTTCTCGTAAAAGAATGACACCTTTACCTTTACCTTACTTAGCCGCCGCTGCTGCTGCTGCTGCGGCATCTGTTACTCTACAGGACGTGTTGATGAGACGACTCACGGACATCTACGTCCGTTCATTAACAGAGAAATCGATAGACGACCGCCACTGAACGTCTCTTGATGACGCAAACCTTCTAAATGATGAAAGAGATGCAGCCGTTGTCGCCTGCACCTGATCACGGTGTCCGCCACCCGGTGTGTCCCGTTGCATGCGACAACGGAATGGAAATGCTCTAGGCTTAGCACCGTCAACAACGACGAGACGACAACCTCACGCTGTTTGACATATTTGTCGCATACTCGTGCCGACGATTCAGCGCGAGTATGCGTGCAATAATAAATGACTCGACCGCCGCTACACGACGATGTGCCTCACGAAACGTAGTACTACATTTGGCTTGCTACAGCTTCAACATTTTGATAATTTGTGGGGGAAATGTTACTGAGGAAGTACAGCAATCAGAAGACGCTTCCTTGCTTTGTGCTATAATGCTTTCGCACCATCTGGCGAAACAGGAAATCCAAAAAATGCATCTTTTCAGTTAAAAGCTCATGTTGCTTTTTTATACTGTTACCTTTATTGGTGAATTACAATTAAAGAAAGATTCAAATTATCGCCTGGTCCACCCTTCGCCCTTGATTCGAAAAGCGATCGTCTGCATCATGTACCGCATTCGACACAGTCAACAGGACTAAGATCAGGACTGTTCGGAGGCCAGAAGTCCAGAGGAATGAATTTAAGTGTTTCACGTTGCTTGAAGATCGTGAAACGTGCCCTGTCAGTCCTTTCGAACTAAGCTTAATAAAACTATTAATGTTTCCCAAGGTAGTGTAGCAGCAGTATGTAAGTGAGGTGGGTAAATATATAACTGTTGTGTTGCAAATTAACTCAGTACACTGTACGCCAAATATGATAAAAATCGGTCAACATCCGTAGAAACAGTCATATGAATAAGGGGAGTGGGCGTTTTTTGAACCACAGTGTATAAGTGACTCATAGTAAAATACATACAAAAGCAAGAACTATCAGCTGTATGGCGCGGAGAGAGCCTTGCTTTCAGTTTTCAGAAGTAACGTTTATCATACTGGTTTTCTTATACTGTTACTGAGGAAGTTTTCTACTAAAAGTGGCAGAGTATACGAGCAGGAAGAAAAGCAGTATAAAGATAAGTAGGCTGATAAGTAACCAAGATTTTAAAGTTAGCATGACGATCTTAAACCCAAATCAAATCAAATTTATTTGCAAGCACAAAACATTAAAGAAAAAGCAGGTGATAAACAAAACGTTGAGCAAATGGGAACAACAAGTGGAGTGCTAGCAGGACTCAAAGGCAGAGAAACTGCACTACAGTGTAACATGAGCCTTTCAAAACAGAAAAAAGACATAATATTAGAAACTACATGCAGCTTACAACATAAAACCATAAGTGAGTTAGTACGCACATCAACGTAAAATTCAATTATCACAATAATCGGAAAAATGCAATTTATTAACTGTATGTCCGAAGGCTGCAACAGATTTAGACAAAACAATACAGTCAGGGAAAGAATTCCACACATTAACAATACGTTTAGCAAAGGAATGACCATCGCGAACAGTTAAGACATGGGATTTGTCTAACGTTCTGGAATTACCCCGGTGTTAGTGGTTATAGACGAAAAAGTAGGAAAGAAAACAATTTGGGTGGAAGTATGATTATGAACAATTTAGTAGCACATAGATAGATACATCAGCTTTAGTGCGACGACAATGCAGACTATCAAGTCCATGATAACGTAGTACTATACGGTAAGTTGTGAAGGCCCTTCAATCTTTGAGCGAATCGTCGTTGGACTGGTTCAACCTTTATACATTATATATTTTATCGTCATCAATAAAACATAGGTTACATGTACATGAAAACACTGGCCGCACAACAAGATTGCAAAACACTTACAGTTGCCTGCTTAAAACATAAAACAGTAAACTAAACAATCAACAAACAACTGATTTTGATTTTGATTTGAAACTAAACATTAAAAATCTGGAAAAGTCGACGGAGTTGAGCGAGCTTTACAATATCTTGGTTAAGTAATGGATTCCAGACAACAGAACTAAATTCCAGAATAGATCGAACAAAAAAGCCTGTGCCTGGGTAAGTAACATAGGATCACGTGACTGAAAGCAACTAAGAATTAGCTTAGCACGCAATGAGGCTTTGGCTACAATGTTGTCGACATGTGCCGAAAACTTACTGAAAGCCAGTCTAGGTGAATTCGTCGTGAATGCGCCAATAAGCAGTCCTGGCGACGAAGAACACTAC
>Ga0209780_1003631_pt1 | contig 11601 bp, 10 predicted proteins | sample WorMetexBAHAMAS2_FD_187384 | JGI IMG/M metagenome (GOLD analysis project Ga0209780, IMG submission 187384) | Marine gutless worms symbiont microbial communities from Max Planck institute for Marine Microbiology, Germany - Inanidrilus exumae... | ecosystem: Host-associated > Annelida > Digestive... | reverse complement strand
GAATACAATACAATAGTGGTTAGTTTAGTGCCCAGCCTACAACGAAAACGGAACGGCTAGGCATTACAATGTTGATAAAAACTTAAGTGATAAAAGCCAATTAAAATGAAATGTTGAACAGATAAGTTTTTAGCTTGCGCTAAAAACTAGAAAGAGTCTCGGCTGATCTAACAGACTCAAGCAGACTGTTCCATACTGTCGGACCGGCAACAGAGAAGGCTCGGTCTCCAAATTTAGTTTTCCTCCATGGAACAATGTAGTCTAGGCTGCTGGCAGAGCGAAGACGTTGACGTAATGAATTGCTGCTGACTGGTTGAACGGATTCACTTAGATACACGGACAGCGATTGTCATGTACCATAAACTAACGCAAAAAAGCATCGAAGTCACAATGGCAGCGTCTTGTGCTCTTCAGTGCCTCAAAGGAGATAGATGTGTTTTCAAACTGCTAGAAATATTTAGTGACGGACTAATGTTGTGCACAGCTAGTGACAACAATCAAGTTGTAATGTTAATACAGCCTGCACTGTGTGTTATGTTATTAATATGAGATTTTGTTTGCACATGCAGTCCACTGGGATGCGATTTGTTTATCATGTTCTCTGTAGTGGGTAACCAAGTCCTTTGGTGTATAGTCCAGCATAAGTCAGTTCCTGAGAGGGTTGCGGCAGGAAGGGGATCCATTGTATACAGAGGCGGTGGTGACTTAAGTTTCTTGGCGGCCAGTGGGATCATCAATGTGGATGCCTCTTTAAGTCTGACTTGTTGCGAACAAAACCAGAAACATGACGATTCCACTCAGCAGCACCTTGACTACTCTGACTGTTCAAAGCATGCTCCACGATGACGGCCATGTGATGTCTCTGACTATAGACGTGCGAGAACATCGCATCTGTTGGTCGGATTTACAACGAGTGGGTAGATGTTTTTAGGCCGCATCGTCTGCACGCAGTGAATAGATGCGGCCTTTTGCTACCGATGTTGCACGTAGCATGATCTGTGTATTTGTCTGTCTGTGTCTAGCATACAGGTGAGCTGTGAAGAAACGGCTGAACTGATTGGGATGCTGATTTGGGGGCTGACTCATGTCAATATAAAGGAGTCATGTATTAGATCCCCCACTGGAAGGAGTCCTTTTGAGGAGGGATGTCTGTTGGCACATTGTAACTTACCTACGCATGAGTGCATTTTTGTGCACTGTTTATCTGCCGCCGCTGAAATGTATTTGCCCAGTGCACATGGCAGACGAATGCATTCACTGCCATGAGGGATGACAAGACGGGGATGCGGCCATTTGTGAGAGTACTTTGGATACTTGTTTTTTCAGTTTTTTGGCATTTTTATGGATAAAAGGCATAAAAGTTAAATGCTTGTAGTAGTAGTAGTAGTAGTTTGTTAACATCAAAGCAAACACTTATAAATAACAAATGAGAAAATAAACTGTTACGATGCAATTGTGTTGTTTTGATTGTATTTTTATTGTTTACTCTTCTACCATATTTGTTTGGTGAATAAAGATACTCAATAACATGTCAAATTAATCAAGTACGGTACAGATATACGATAATAAAGTGGTGTTAAATGGTATGGTTGATAGAAGAGAGAGAACTCTCTGTTAGAACTCCACCACCCAAAATTACAATATGATAAATTTGTTGACAGTAAATCTCATTATGGTAACAGTAAGGAAAATAAACAAAAATATCAAAAACAGAATAAATTTTGTTGTTGTGTTCTTTGCGGGTTTCTCGTGAAGCTGAGTATAGTTAGATGGATGTCGCTCGATATTAAGTGGACTTGGATGGAGATGGAGTTGTTGTTGTTATCGTGTGCATTACGAGCCACGTGACATCAACTGTTGAACAGCGGCATTTTCAGTCAAGTGAAGCTGTAGTAGTAGTAGTAGTAGTAGTAGTAGAAAGTACTGATTAACGTGGCATAAGCTAAGTAGCTTCTAGGACACGGTACAAAAATATGAGAAAGTAATTTAAAGTGATGGGAAAGATTTGGTAAATAAAAATGTTTTAAGTTGTCTCTTGAAAGACGGTAGAGAAGTTGATGCAGTGACGTTGGTAGGAAGACTGTTCCATGCTTGTGCGACAGTCACACGAAATGATCGATCGCCAATGGTGCTGAGCCGAGTTCGAGGAACGATCAGGCGTGGTTGGCCATCCTCCGGCTTGGTCTGTGGGCAGCTGTTGATGATATGAAACATTGTTTCACGTTTGCCACACTGGCACTTGTCACCGTTGGCAAGGCCCCACTTTTTGTGGCATGATGCAGTGACCTTGTTTAGTCCGAAAATATTTTTGATCAGTATAATCGTGGCAGATCGAATCCTGGTTGCCGGGTAGTGGGGTCATCCACAAGTGAAGAGTTGACCACCGAGGCCGACTTCCAGTCATCTTGCCATTGACTGGCGACGTCTACAGGATAAGTGTCTGTCCAGAGGGGTCTGCGTGATGGCAGACAGTTGCAGGAAGGAGAAAGCACACATTTGTGTAACGGCCAATCTTCACATAGGGCTGTCTTCTCCATCAGCCTGTCTACTGGTGCTTTGAGTCTAGAGCTGGAGACTCGATGTTCACCAGTACTGATAGCCAGGGCAACGGTGCACAGCGTAAGGTCCCGGTGATAAGGTGATCGTGGAATTTTGATAAACATCAACAAGATCAAGATCGGTGTGTGCTGAACGTGCCCAGACTGGGCAGCAGTACTCTGCCACTGAGTAGCAGAGGGCTAACACCAAAGACCGTCAGGTGTTTGCGTTTGTACCCCTGCTGGAGTCTGCAAATTTCGTGAGTAGGTTGTTATGGCTGTTCACCTTGTTGGCTTTTGTAGTGAGGTGCTGCTTGTAGACAGGATGTAGTGAGGCTGCCGTGGTGGTCGTGTGCTGTACAGAGACAGTACGAGGGTCGCGTGGTGCTTCGTGTGGCACACAGCACCACGCTTGTAGAGAGGATGTAGTGAGGCTGCCGTGGTGGTCGTGTGCTGTACAGAGGCAGTACGAGGGTCGCGTGGTGCTTCGTGTTGCACACAGCAGTCGTCGTACGACCCTTATGTGTCGCGGTGAAGGCGTCAAGCCTTGTCTTGAGTTCAGTCAGTCTCAAATCAATTTCGGTGCCGCGGTGCCGTACTTTGCTGTGGAGGAGGAGTTGACCATCTGCAACCCTTGCAGCTTCCCCATCGAGCTGTATAGTCTCGAGTTTGACCAGATGCATCTTGAAGATGAGAAGGTACGGTACTGGCTTGCAGTTTCAAAGTGTTAGTTACTTGCCAACGAAATTAAGCATTTTTGACAGCAATACTTCGTAAAAGATACAATGCTTGCTAGCGTTATTACAGTTTCGATTGTTTAATTTGATTTTCTGTGTGTTTCAAACAAAATTCAGTTCAGTTTTCATTCGGATTTATTCTTTCCTTTAGTGAGCGACATGATGATATTTTGCATGCTAATGTATTGGTTTTTGTGTTTTGTTTTTGGGTTCTTGGGGCCAGGTAGTCGGTTTTGATTTTATGTCAGTTAATTGGAACAGCAAGCACTAGTGGTAACTGTGACGTGTCTGGCATACAATTAAAACAAAACCAGTTATCGTTTCAAAATGCAACGGGAAATTGCTGTGCAATTTACAAAATGTGGAGAGGAGTAACACGCGGTATTGAGACTAAACAAGTGCCATTTGTAGAACATGTCCATCACTACAGTCATGGCTAGAGTGATGCCAACAAAGGTTGATGCTCATAGTGATAAACTTGTCATGGTCAAACTAAACTTATGACACTTGCAACGGTCAACATGCTGTGACAAAAGAAGCAGAAAAATCAGCTGAGTTCAGAGTTTTGGACATGCAAGGTACCAGAGGGAAGTACCCATATTTTTGGAAATACCCAAATTTTCTTATAACATAGTGTAAAATAAGCCAAGGGTAGCCTTTGTACCGAACACTGGGTCTGTACGTTCAGCCGTTTTTATAGAACACTGTCTTGCGACAGACAGACAGACAGACAGTCGCCGGGCATAGCAAATACCACACTATTCATATATGTTGCTTATGCATCACGAGGTAAAGACTGATGTCTTAAATGATGGTGTCGATATGTGAAATATTACCTCATCTCCTTTTCATTTCGTCAAATTTTCGGATTATTTTACCTATTTTTCTGATAAATATGTTGACAGAACTTTACTGTTGCTTTGCATTATTTTGGCTGGCATCTATCAGCGTGTACAGTGGATGATGTTTTACTCAGAAGTGGAAGCTCTTTATATTGATGCTGATGTGAAGTGTACATACATCCGGATAATGCACTCTGACTGTGTGTGTATAATTGAAGATGTGTACATGTGGAAGAAGTGTGCAGGAAGTGTATCTATGAGTAATGTGTCAGCTTGCTGAGGCTGATGTGAATGCAGATATTACGAGTGATGGCTGGTGGGGACAAATGTGACGTCATCTACCTTCCACCACGTAACGTTGGGGACAGACTCCCAGTTGAGCTGCAGGATGCATACGAAGGTTAGTACTCTTCGTATCGCTTTAAGCAACATTTTAAACTATACTGCCACTGCTGTGAATATCTTTTTATTTTTTCGTTTCTGTGCTGTGCGCTAGATTAAGCTGGCCATCTTGTCAGCTTTTGAGCGCACGTTAATCTACCATAGCGTACCATATTGAACGTCACAGTAGACAGTTGCATTCATCACAGTTGCCACCACAGTATTCAGTCTTGTGCACTGGCTGCATTGCTACTCCCTTACTGCACTGCCTTGGTACACTTTTTTGTCCACCCTCTGTATACAGTAAAGGAGATAAATGCTTTCGGGTTCACTGAACAATAATAATAATAAATGACGATGGTAAGTGTGGACGGTAAACCTAGTACAATACTGATGTTAATGATGCACTTGTTTGGCCTGCCAGTTGGCTGCTAGACTGTGAAGTGCAACTTATGGGTATTTCTCGATGTCCATGTTAAAATATCTTATTTGTCGCTGTAGTAACTTGTACCAGGTGGCGGCGTGGTGTAGTGATAGCGTCGCTGGTCTAGATAAACGAGGTTAACCTACGCTGAGCCCGGTTAGTACTGAGATGGGTGACCATGTCCGGGTTCGACTCCCAGAGGATGCACTTTATTTCGGTATGTAACCAACCACCCAGGTCGACTCAGCCTTCTACCCTTCGTGGGATGGTAAAATGAGTACCAGCCAAAGGGCGCTGATGCTCTGCGGCTGGGGAGTAAAGGCAGGCATGGTGTAATTTGCAGGTAAAACTGTGTGATCCATGTCTCAGCGCATTAAAGGTAGTTATGACGATGTGCTATAGAAATCGACGTATATTTTACTACAACTGCTACTTTACTCGTCTCCATTAGCATTCCACTCACTGTAAGTGTTGCTGTTGTCCCTCTTGCTCCCTCAAAGTCCGTCTACACATTATCCTTTCCGTTGCAAACACTGATGATGATATCTGACGTTGTGAGGCGCGTTATTACTGTACTTCAAGCGCGAGTGATGCTCTGGACAGAACGTGTGCGCAAGTTCGAGGAGGAGGAACAGTTGAAGAAGATGGAACAACCCACTGAACAAGCTGCTGAACTGAACTCCGACAAACTGGATGAAGCCATGCAGCTGTTTGACAAACGTACGGGTATTTCTGCTCGACTGCCTTCACGTATTACTGCCCGGACCGTTTCTTCTGAGCTACTCGTTTTTCGTTTTTAGTTTTTCCTTATTTTTCGTTTCTTTGCTGTGCGCTAGATTAGGCTGGCCTCTCATCAGCTTTTGAGCGCACGTAAATATACCGTATCGTATCATATCGTATCATAAACATGGTTCGTCTTGACGTTGTCTGTCTTCTTAGGTGTTTCTGTTACTAGTATAATTAGTTTGCTGCGCCCAGATAAAAAGTGGACACCTCTAGTTTTTGCAATAACGTCAAATTTTGACCGATCTAGATATTTTGCGGTACAGAAGTAGCTTAATAAATTTGCAACACAGTAATATGCAGATTGCCCACCGCACCGGTCATTTATGTAATTGTTGTACCTTGCAAAAATAGACCATGTAATATTGCATGTAAACTTCTTCAGTCATGCTAAAAGCATTAATACTGTTTGTAGTAAACGCGTTACTCTACATGCTGAAGTGTGTAGTTATCTTTTATTATTTTTTCACATACTGATGCAGACAACCACCTTAGGTGTTGTTGTGGTTGCAGACGACTCTAAAGTAGGCCTAAACATTGTTTTTAAACACTGAAGATCGTATTATGATTAACAACTGGGATGAGGTGTGGGCACTGTGCAGAGAATTCCCAACAGAGGCTGAAAAGTAGCAGCACTGGACAACTGAATTGACTGATTGTACATGACTGGGAAGTGGCTGACCTCGCAGTGCACGTACTGACCACAACATCAGCATTGTCGACAAGTTGTCCTGAGTCACAAACATACGCCTTGCATCACACCATTCGCCAGATCTTCACATAGACGAGCCTGCATCTCAAAGTCTTCTGTGATGCGTGTGCTTCACAGCAGGGTTCCCGTTAGTGGGCTGTCCGGCGTCCCTGACTCCCACAAATCACGCGGGATGCCGATTTTTGGCATGCCTGGCGTCCACTGGATATTGAAAAATGATCAGTCCGGCGTCGCTATTCGGTCTCGTAACCGCCAATTTGAAATAAACACTTACTTATTTAGAAGAAATACCACCTGATGTAGCAAAGAACGTTTAACAGTGCTTTGACACTTATGGTTGGGTGGCAGAAATGATCTTTGGCCCGTAAAAATCCCGTTCCACTAATCCCAGAGGTTCTCTTCCAGAACAGGTTGAGGAGGACCTGAAGGGAAGTGGAAAAAATTGTAAGTAGCAATTGTTGTAGTATTGGCAATATTGAAATTTGTTGTATGCAGATGTAGATGTTTGTTGTTTCCATTACCATATTCACTGTTTAACTTATTATGTGATGCTGTGCATTTTTAGCTGAAAAATCTGAATCAGATGATACATTGGCATTGCGTAAAAGCGACAGTCGACGGAAGAGCGAACTTCTAAGCCGACGCAGAAGTGACGCTGGTCAACGTAAAAGTGATGCTTCTCGCAGCTCTCATACCAAACTGAAGGCTGATCGGAATGAATCAGTTATGAGAAATAGAAAAGGTAACGGTAAAACCTGAACGCTTGTAGACTGGTAAGCGGCCGCTGTAAGCCGCGCAGCATTGTTGCTATGCTTGAATTCTTACCACGCCAACTAAATCTTAACTTATAACCAGCCGTAATAAATTCTTCTCTTTGGCTCATGAGAAATCACTGTTGTTGAAAGTAATTGATAAACAAAATTTATTGCAGTTACTTCTGAGTGTACTGAAACATGGCAACTGCTTGGGCCTTTTGCCAGATAAAATACTGTACATGTTTTCACCGATGGGACACTGTCAACTATGTAGTTGTAAATATGCGTTGTGCCTCCAGGTAAAATCACTGCTTTTGTGAATTAATAGATATGTTGTAACATTGTACAGTCATAATTTGTGGCTCCAGCGCGAGGTTACAATAAACTAATTCGTTATAAATTTCAAGATGTTGCATGTAAAAACTTGAGAAGATTAGACTACCGGTAATTAATATCAAATGCCATTAGCAGACACCATGCGTTGTTATACCCATAAACCGTAACCATCTTCTGTAAAAATTACTCATCGCTCCTTTCATTATGCTTCACCTTGTCTCTGGAATCAACTCCCTTCATCTCTTCGTCAACCTCATTCTGGTACCAGTTTCTCCATTTCTGACTCACCTATTTCTTCACCCATCACTTCTACCTCGTCTGATTTACCACTGCTTATCCATAACCCCATCTTTCACTCCCGGCTTAAAACCTACCTTTCTTACAAATCCTACCCCCTCCCGTAGTTTCACTTCTTCCTCCCTGACTGCCTTTGCAGACTTTTGCCTGGACCGTTTTTTAGCTACTCAGTGTTTGTTTTTAATTTTTCCTTATTTTTTTGTTTCTGTGCCGTGCACTAGACTAAGCTGGCCATCTCTTCAGCTTTTGAGCACACGTAAATATATCGTGTCGTATCGTATCATATTAGTGAGAGAGCTTTTGTCCACAGATGTGGTCTTTTGCCGTGACTGTTCTACAGAATTCGCTTGCAGTGATAAGTTACAGAACGTTAGTATGCAAAATCTGACTGTTCAGTATAAGTAAGTGAATGAATAAATTTATTAATTGTATGACATCGATATTGCATGTGACAAGTAACATCTCAGTTTCTGGAGTTTTGTGCTGAGTGCTGGCCATAAGAATGAACAGAACTAGATACTTGCTATAGGACTAGTCACAAGGTGATCTTGACCTGGGGCCCGTTTTAGACAAAATCTTAGGACAAACTTAGGATAAAGTGTGACTTAGGATAATCTTAAGAAAAACTTATGATGAACTTACGCAAAACTTAAGATCAGCTTAATAAGAAAAATGCAATTTCTCAAAAATAACTTAACATTTCTTCACAGAATTGTCTGCATGTATATAGGAAGAACTTAGTAAGTCATAAGACTGCATTAGTAAATTACATATAAAAATGAAAATGAAAATCTTAGCTTTATAACTTAGGATAAACTTCAGATAAACTTAGGAAAAACTTATGCTAAACTTAGGACTTTTCCTCAGATTTTTTGTAAATAGGGCCCCAGTTCTCTCAGCTCTCTATTGAGATTATGTGGTTAAGAACAGTGCTTGAATTACCGGGGGATGGGGAGGTTTTTCCCGCACTGCGGTTGTGGACCCCCATGTAATACACAGCGTCGAAGTCTCGGCGCTTTCGGCGCCTCAGTGTTGTCCCCCACTACTTTTTCCTTATTTCGACCACTGGTCAAGAATACTCACGCATGTTGTTTTCTTTCACTGTGTAGAGTTGTTTCACGTGCTAGATGTTTGTCGCGGTAAGCTGTATCTTTTGTGATTATTTATTATTAATAACATTTAGTAGTTATTACAGTGTGTTGATATGCTTCAGTTTTTACCCACGCCCGCGGTATAGCCGCCGGCGTGGAGTAGGGCGTTCAGTTGCGTCTCTCTGTTTGTCCGTGCTCTAAAAGGAAAACGGCTTGAGTTATCAGCACCAAAGTCAGTACACATATATATATAGTCCATGGCAGGACCTAGGCATGCACTGACCCTGAGGTCAATAGGTCAAATCCTAACCCTAAGCCTCCGATTAGGGTTTTAACCTCTGCGATGGGGATGGGTCGGGATGTGGAGCAACGTGAGTGTGCATGTCGATACGACTGCTCATTTTTCTAGTTTAGAGTCTGCTGCACTTGTGCTGCACGTTGGTTCTCTGATGTATTGCAAACCAAGCTAAGACTTATTGCTCGATGTTGCTTTGAACTAATACCTTTAATAATTGGCAAGTCAGTGTGTGTGTGTCGTCGTGTGCTGTGCAAAGAACAAGGCGAGTTGTCGGATTTGATTGACGAGGACGTGGAGCCGGAGTTGGTACCGTCAGTGCCGAGCCTGCCACTAGCCACTCTTCTCTACTCGCCGTCTAACACGCTCGCTGCTGAACTGTCCGACGTCAGTCCGTTGTCTGCGGCTGTGGCACGGCACATGGGCATCAACCTGACACCGGACGGCATTGCGGCTAGGAACCGTCGAGGAGTTGCTATCATCATCCACGGTGCACCGCTGTCTGGTACGCAGCCTTCACTGTCGTTGAGTGATGTCAGCCACACACTCAGTTTTGTTTATTCGGCCTTTTTTCTCGAGTTACTTCAGCTTGAGTGCGGTCCTAAAGGGAATCTTTTGGGGTGTCTGGAGTTTTTGCAGGCCGAATGCCATTCGTGTCAGCTGTGTAAAAGCACTGAACGCAACTCAAAACAGTGACTTAAACCACGGATAAAACATGATGCAGTTGGAGACGGCAGACTTCGCCCCCGGTGCCGCCACCTGGCGATCACAGCCAAACAACGTTGTCTGACGTCTGCCTGATGCTGTTGCCTGGCGAACTGGTTGAGACGTGCTGTCTTTGATTCTGGCCTAATCCCTGCATTATATGAAAACATAGTGTCATTCACAAAACCGGAAGTACATAACGTATCTTGTTTCCGTCAGAGGAGGACCGAGTCATGGCCGCATGTAACATGTACAGAAAATTTGGTGAAATTTGGACGTGTGGTTTTTGAGACATGCAATCGGACAGACAGACAAACAAGCAGACATACAGACACACTGATGACAATACTTTGCTCCCGTCCTGGGGGCGAAATAATTACCCACTCACTAGCTTCGCTTTTTCTTCATCTGTGAGCTGACTTCTGAGGATTGGGCTGTCACTGCCTTTGTGAATTTGTGTCACAATGTATCATCAGTTGGTGAGTAATAATAGTCAGTTGAAGGTGTGTATTGCAATCCAGGTAAGACGAGGCGTGCACGTGCATTGGCACACTACTACAACATACCTGTACTCCTGGTTGACGATGTTGTCACCGAGGCACTGTATTACTCCGGCACATCTGCTGCCGTAGCTGCTAGGTTGATGTGTACTGAGGCTGCATCGCATGCTGCCGAACCGTCTTCAGTGAGTGAAGATAAACCAGACAAACCTGGTCCACTGCAGCGACCAGTGCGTATGTATTAACTTACTGCTGTTATCCACCGCTTTCGCTGGACTTAGAGATCAGTAACGACCGTACAATATGATATGGAATGCACTGCATATGCTTGCAAGTTGATGACTAGTCAGCTTAGCTAGTCAACTTAGTCTGTTATACTAAAGGATTTCCAACAGAAAAAATGCTGCAGTAAAATATGCTGTTGCTTGGATGACACACCACGTTTGTTCATATTTTAAAATATACTGTATTTTGGGTGTATGGTTGTAATGTGAACAAGAACTACTGTACTGGTAGTACTGGGTAGTGATATATTCGTTAATGGTAGTTGAAACTGTAATCAAATTATTAATTTCAGTTAACTGTTAAGTGTAGCGAAAGCACTTTTTATCTTTTAAAATGATATTTTTAAATTAAACTGAAATTTGTTTTCGCGAACGAAGTAATAATTGAAATTATTGTCATATGTGAAGGGAAATGGAAATTGTGTTTCATTGACACATACGATGTCATAATTATTATACGAGACTGTTACTGTTGGATGTAGCTGACTGGGTGTTGCACTCAGTGTTTAGTATTAGTTCATGTTTTCATTTTCATATCCTGTTTACTGTTTACTGCTGACATGCATCCATAATGCCGCCAAAGTGTTATTTGAGTTTAGCTAAAACTTTTGTGGGTAGAAAATGTTAAAGTGTGATTTGAAATTGCTTTGACTGCAATCAACGGACGATGAAATCGAAATGTTGAGTTGTTGGTACACAAACTGGAAAGGAGTGCCAGACATAGTTTGCAGGAAAAATTAATGGAATGTCTTGTGGTGTCTGTGGGTCAGCACAGTTTCTGTTGTTTAATTTGTATGAATGTTCAATTGTTTATCTACTGTGAGGTTTATCACTGCATCTGGCAGTTGATTTGTTAAATGTATGGAGTGTTGTTGAAGAATAGGCAAAATTAAATAGAACTATTTGTGAACTGTAACTGAAG
>Ga0209780_1003630_pt1 | contig 11602 bp, 4 predicted proteins | sample WorMetexBAHAMAS2_FD_187384 | JGI IMG/M metagenome (GOLD analysis project Ga0209780, IMG submission 187384) | Marine gutless worms symbiont microbial communities from Max Planck institute for Marine Microbiology, Germany - Inanidrilus exumae... | ecosystem: Host-associated > Annelida > Digestive... | reverse complement strand
CCTCCTACGACCTCACGCCTGGAAACGGAGTGGGACTATTCTGGTAGAAAGGGATCGGATGGACAATAGAAGAAAATAAGTAAAGTGAGCGAGAAAAGGAAAAAGGGAAAGTAATAAAGAGCAAAAGATGAGGAAGTGAATAGACAAGGGAGAAGCAAAGGTGGAAAGGGGGTACCCCGGCCCCACGTGGGGTAACATCATTGAGGAGAACTTTAGTACTTCCTCTCTAATCTGAATGCACTAGCTGCCACCAGCAATGGCATCCAGACAGTAAAATTTGGCTTTAACAAAATACTCCAGTTCTTAAACGCAGGGATGGGCACGAGACATTAAAGCCCGTGACCGAGACGAGACCTTCACCTGCCGAGACTGAGACATTGGCCTCACCAGCCAAGACGAGACGTTCAAATTTTGAGACGAGACCGAGACGAGACGTTTGTAGGTCACAAGACGTCACCGAGATGTTAAAGTAGGCCTAGGCCTACACGTTAAAATTAATTTTACTTGCAATCGCAAACGAACACGTCAGAACCATGACATCACTTCATCAACCTGAAACTTCCGTCAGTAAGTAATACATTGACCTATTCCCTATTCATGTTAACACTGCCATAAAATAATGACTGCTGATTTGGCCCATTTTATTAATATGGCTTGCAAAATTTGGGCAAAATAACGTCTTGGGCATGAGACGCAAACAACTAAGAACAAGACGTCAGCCTACCGAGATCAAGACGTTGAAAATTTTTGTCGAGACGAAACCGAGACGAGACGTTGGTGCGTCTCGAGACCATCCCGAGACCGAGACATCAAGACCGAGACAACATCCCTGCTGAAACGGGATGCTGCATGCTGCTAAGTTGCGTTGACCTGTATAATGGCCGTAAAATGGCTGCTGTTGTTGTATGAGCATTATTTGTTTAAGTAACCATTCACAGCATCACGTGTACTAAGCAGCCTGGTGTAGTTACTTTATCACGGGCTTTGTGGAACGACTGAATGCGCTTCTTGCTGATGTGTCGACTGCGTGACTTGTCTTGAGCAAGGCGCAGTGCAGCTGCTGTAATCTTCTCCTGTAGTTCTACTTCGACCTCCAGCTGTGTCAACTCAGTTGATTCCTACACACAGAAGCAACTGTCACCTCTACTCCAGTCAGTGCAGCACGTCCATTACGTTCAGCCACTACATGTTTCAATTTTTTAATGAAAAATATGCAGCTACTCTGTGATCTTTGTTGTGAGTCACAGAAGCATAGGAAACAAAAAAAAGCTCTAGAGTGCTTTTCTAAACTCTGAACAAGTCAAAGAATTCCAATGAATGGCTGCATCACAGGGGAGCAACTTTGTCACAGGATAATGTGACATCAACCAGTCAGGACATCACATTCGGCTGCAGCAGTCCCACTGTCATGCCGTTACTGAAGACTGAATGATCCCTTTCCTTGCACACACTGCAGCAGAGAGTTCCAACGCTTTTCAATTGGCTGGACAAACCTCAAAATTCACCATTCCTATGGGGGATAATGACCTCCATCTATCACATGGTTCCTTGGGCCCACAAGAGTCAGGCTCCCAAATGGCATCTTAATCGGTCCAGCTGTTTTTGTACAGCACATCCCTGTGCCCAACACACACAGACAGACACGTGGATGCTATGTGTAACATCTGTAACAACGACCGCGTCTCAGGCAGTTCATCCGATGTGGCCTAAAATTACATCATTCTCATTAAAACTAAAAGCAACGTATACACCTCACAGTAGTCTGATATATGGCATTGAGATCGGGCCGACGAAAGTGAAGCTTAAGTTATAGAAAACTGCAATGAGCACAATCGGACGAATTTGTGGGTTTATGCTAAAAGAAAGAAAACTGTTGAGACTGGAACCAGTCAGTTTGGTGACTAACAAGGGGTGGACTGAGATGGAACATAACAGACAATGCTAACTGGATCAAACGTTTTACATACGATCATGGTGAGAGAAGGACACAGCATCTTAGAACATGGCAGGATCGTGTCAAACAAAATATGAAAGGTTTTGGTCTGTCCCAAGATGATAGATTCGGAACAAGGGCACGAAGAAACTCTGGAGAAACTGGCTAATGGCAATTCACTTGTGAAATGGCTGTTCAAACAATGTGCGTGCTTCATACCTTTGACAGACTGCACTGGTGGACAAGTTTTGGCGAGAGTGAGAACGAAGTACCCACTCGTCGTCGGAGGCGTGGAACTGGCTCACCAGGTGTCGCCGGGTACTCCGGTGGTAATTTTCCTGTCAATTCCTACACATTCATGTGTAGCCAACCACATACACACAGTGACAAACATTCCGTACACACCGTGGTAGCAGTGGTAGTGGCAGTACTAGTGACATTATGATCATCACAAATATGAGATTACACTGTCTGAAAAATAGTGTCAACACTACAGCTGTACTGCTAATATTACACAATTTAGTCTGTGGCCTAATAGCAATGTCTTTACTCTGTCTACTAAGTGTAACAGCACTTTAAATTTTCTGTCTATACTGCAGGAAACTGCAAACAGCAGTATAGGTATAACTGTCCAAACTAATTTGGTAAAAGACCGCATCCCCATCTTGCCACCCCATCGCAGCATCCAATATATTCATACGTCACATGTATTGGGTAGGCACATTTGCCTGTGGCAGCAGGCAAACAATGCACTCATGTGTAGGTACATTACAATGGGCTGCACACATCCCCTCAAAAGGGTGCTCCTTCCCGTTGGAGATCTGGACCCACATCTAATAATGGCTCCTTAGACCTATGCGAGTAGCACCCCCCCCCAAAAAAACAGAATCTCGATCTATTTAGCCATTTTGCACAGCTCACCCATGTGCCCAACACACACACAGACCACACTACGTGTGACATCTGTAGCATCTGTGTTAATGGATACAGTTTAGTGCTGAGAGGTGATGTTGTTTTCTAGACATCTAATCTGTTGACCACACACAATCAACCTCCAGGAGGCCCACTTCTCCTACTTAGACAACTTCTATTGTGGCATCATCAAACACTAGTTCTATGATGTCTCATTCATCAAGTGCCTCTGGGCACTCCGTCATCACGTGCATCAGTGTCTCGTCAGCCAGGCTGACATTGACATCTGACAGACTGTTGATGGTCATGATGGCAATTATATGACTTCTAGAATATGCAATTCCAGTGTATGTGTTCTTGCATGGAGATGTAACATAAGTGCTCAATCTCTTGATGCAAGTTTCTTTGTATTGACATATCTTGCTTGTGCCACTGGAGTTTAGGCACTGCTGTTCCACTTGTTATCATAGAAGTATCACGTACAAACTATAGTAGTATTCAGAACATGCGGCAGCAAACTTACTAACACAAAAGGCAACCTCAGTCAAACAGCATATGAGAACAACTGAACAACAAATGAATATGCTTCACGATCAAAAGCAGTCAATGCAGAAATATACAACTACAAACCGCTTCCTGAAGACAAATTTTTCTGAGTTGCTGAATCTTATCGCTGAGCTGCTGTTCAAGGATCTGTCGTCGTTCCAGCAATGCTGTGTACATGTCACAATGACTTGACTGACAGTCCGAAGTGTCAGTTGATACTGAAACCACATCACAATAAACCTGCACTATGCATCACGAGACAAAAACGTGCTCTCAAACAATACACCAAGAAGAAAACGAAAAACCAAAAATCACATTAAAATAAAGTAGACGTGCTGCAGGTCTGATTAACTGAGTTGCATGCAGCACACCAAAACCTGTGTTGTTACTTACTTACCTACTAATAACTATGGAGTCCTCTATTTCCCATTGTTTTAACATAACGGGGTGGCGCAAATACGCCCACCAGCAGATAAAAAATCTTATACAGCAGTAAAGCTACTTTGCATATCTATTCACACACCAAATTTGAGCTTTCTATGTTAATTACTTAATGACGTATGAGGGGGTCCCGAAAAATCCAACATTGCGTTGTGGCGTTGTAAAAGCGCCACCTAGCGGAGAAGTGTCAGTCAGGTGGCCAGGCGCTGAAGAAGTGCCAGTCAGGGCTGGCACTGAATAAGTGTCAATCTGGGCTTAGCCAGACAGTAGGCCATGCCTAGAGGAGGTTCACTTAGAAATACCTGACAAGCTGCTCACGCCTACTGTTCCTTCCTCCACTCTACACAACGTGAACATACACCGCACACACCTACCAATTCCCCTCCTCTCCATGGGCTGGCATATTGGACCGATATAAAGGTCTCAGTGCTGGGGTAGAGAATAGGCTGGAGCGTTCCCGCAAAGAACAAACTAACGATGGTTCATTATACCACCTTTCTATGACTTTTGCTGCTCTGATGTTACTCGCTGTGCATTCCATAAAAATAAGTGTAAATACATTTTTTATACTCAAACATTAATAGAAATCAGGATTTTCATCAGTTGCAACCAAATAAGTATTGCAGATATATAATAAAAGAAAGGCAGCCAGCAACTTACACTCCAACTTGGAACTGCATGAGCTTGGAGGCACAGACAAACTACGCAGACTTCCAGGCTCACTTGTACTTGACAAACTGCCTCCATTTGAAGACAAGATATCAGCAATGTCACTCATACTCCGCACCACTGTCAACTGGTTCTGCAGCACGTTGTCACGGCACAACAGGCTTAATATTAACAGAAAAAAAATAAAAAACTTAGCCCCGTACGGGACTGACGGTCGACTCCTCACAAGTGACGTTTGTGCCAACTTCAAAGTCACATCACACAAAAACTATCTAGGCCAAATATAAAAAATCCGACCCCGATAAGCTTTAGGTATTGTGCCCTAATTTAAGAATGCGTGGTCATTTGCCAGCCCTCGTTGTAAATGGGGGAGGAAATAGCCCTTCAAAATGGCCGAATTTCCGACTTTCAAGGACTCGTGACCTTGACCTTGGATCGGGTCATACTGCCCACCATCACGCACCACTCATCGACGTCCACCTACACGCCAAATTTCATTGAAATTGAAGAAACTTTTTGTGGATGGATGGACGGACGGACATACGGACGGACATTTGAGACCCACTTTATTAGGTTGACTCGGAAGAGTCGATCTAAAAATTCACATTTCTTTTTGGTTTACTATGCTTTCAGTTTTAACAATGTCAGGATAACAAAAGTATCAGAATTTTTATCCACAGCAAAAGTCACGTCAAATGGCGAATAAGCAGCAATAAATTGCAATACTAGCCAACACGGGACCTGTAGATCTGCTTCCAAATTTTACGTGATAAAATTACACCAAAGCAACCTTCTCCTCAGCCTCCTGAATACAACAGTTTACTCACTGCCTGGAAATACATATTGAAAATGTCTGTTACACAGCTTCCTACTTAAATCGGTCAACGTTTTTCATCGGCTGAATGCACACAGATATCAAAGCTACCTTGTCGATCGCAGTAAGAGTGAACTCGTCATTATCTCTTATATCATCATCAGCTTCAGGTTAAGCAGGGTCCCACAATTACCTGTTACTTTAGCAGGACCTTTATGAACTGTGACAGCAGGATTTTTTGCAGGCTGAGCGGCCTAGCTGACACCAAACTAACAGCGTGGAAGACCCGAAGGAGAGGATAAACTGTCAGACCTACTGGTGTCTAGTGCCGTGGAGGTTGGTTGATTGATTGGGGTTTAACGACGCTTTCAACACAATTCAGGTCATATCGCGCCTTAGCTATATTATAAAAATTAGCCCCATACGGGGACTGACGGTCGACTCTTCGCCACTGACGTCTGTGCCAACTTCAAAGTCACGTGACACAAAAACTAGGCCAAATATCAAAAATCCAACCCGATCAAATTTAGATATTGTGCCCTAGTTTACGAAATCCGCTCCAGCTCCCATCGTAAATGGCAGAGAAGATAGTTTTTGAAAACGGCCAGATTTCCAACTTTGAAGGGCTCGTGAACTTGACATTGAATTGGGTCATACTGCATACCGTCATGCATCCGTCATCGACCTTTACCTACATGCCAAATTTGATTGAAATCGATGAAACTTTTTGCGGACGTAATATTGAAATTTAATAGAGACCACAACACAAGACTGCAGTGAGGAGATATGATACTCACAGCACGTTTGAAGTGTGATAGCAGCATCATTATAGCAAAGTGAAAGAGCAAACGTTCAGAGAGACATGCATACAACAAACAGGGCCTACAGCAGCTACTGCCAGTCAGCAAACTAACCCAACACCATCCCGCAGCGTCAGCATCCTGCCTTGCCAACATCCTGGTCACATGACGCACAGTAATTAAATCTACGCTTACAGTTAATAGCTGTAACACACCATGCAGGCTCACATTTGAATGAATAGACAGACGCACAGATACACATAGTGTGACTGCCATTACGATCACAGTACGCTACAATACAGCAGATGCTGAAGCACGCTTGCAGCAACAAAAAAACAACAACAGCAAGGCCAAATTTATACAGAACACCTCAAGCATGTAGCTTACAGCAAAATGCAACAAATCTGCTTCCAGTAATGAATGCAGTCATCAAACAACAAATATAACTGAGCATAGAAACTGCCAGTAAAACAATCAACATCGATTCCTTCTACAATTCAAAACACATCTCTCAAACATTCCGGTTTATCTGAAAAAGTACAGAAAACATCATTCGAACTAGAAGATGGACTTCAACACCCCGGCATCAATGTGAATGTCTTCCACACCACACACTCAAACCATGGTGTGACCTTGACCTTTGATCTCCAAACCTAACCAGGTCATGAGAATGGTCTAGTGGACCTGTAAGTGATGACGCCTGTAAGCAGCGACAGGTTTAACAACGGCAAAGCAGTTATACAGCATTTGAGTGAAAAAAGATTCCATTTTCATGTTTCTGTGTTTTGCCAGGCAGTGCAGAAGCATTAGTTGAGCGATGTTGGAAAAAAAACATCGTTTGATTGCTCACATTCTCCGTAACATTTCTGCCAAAACGTATAAAAATCGGTTGATGTACACTGAAGTTATAGCAAGCCAAGGTTGGGACTTTTTTGAGACACAGTGTATTATCAACAGCAGCAGCATCATCTCACCACCATTATTCTAGTAATCCCAACCACCTCTATCGCAATACTATTTTCATCATAAACCTGCGTTAGCCATTTTCCCCCGGTCTCTTACTCCATTTCTTTTGTAAGAGAACATGGTGGATAAGTTGTGTAAGTTTTTACAGTCCAGATGCACTAATCGTCATCCAAGCACCAAAAGAAACACAAATCCCTGACCCAAGCCAGTGGTTTGGCTTCATCCTTTCTTCATCCACCACAAGACTATTGACGAAAAAGGTTTTGCTCTCTTTACACCAGCTCTCCAACACCAGTACAAGGCACAATTCACACACCTGTATTGGTGAAAGGTCGTAAGTCTGGGTTTTTGAGTTAACAACACAGCATCGTAGGGCACACTATTGGCTACATTTTGGTACACAGTTTACTAATATTACGTTGCGCTTAGTTAGTCAAAAGTGCAGAAAAGCGTCACAACTTTTTTTAACACTTTTGGGTATATTGCTAATGATTATCGTGGTGAAAGCTCGTACATCCATTAGTTACAATCTTTCCACAAATTAAGCATTTTATGGTATAAAACATGGAAGTATGGTCGTAAATCGTAATGGATTGCTAAATGCTTTAGTGAATAATAAAAGCAATGTTGGCCAATCTATAGCATAAGTACTACATATTAATCATTTTGATTATTGTGTAGTTTCAGTGTGTTGTTTCACCATATCAGGTATCAGGCAGCATGTAACATGGTAAAAGGATGAACATTTTCGTTTTTTAAAACATTAATTTAAGAACCAGCGCATGTTTCATTTATTACCGCAGCATGTAAAATCATTCATTATTTTGATAATATTTGAAATAACTTTCAAACAAATATACCAGGATTCATACCGATTCATACCAGTTTTTTGCAAGTATCTCCATTTCTTTAAACCCACTTACGACCTTTTACCAATACAGGTGCACATTCTATTATTAGACTTTCACGAACAACAGACAAAATAAGACAGGAGTACGACGGCTGACAATGAGCTGAGACTAACGGTGTGTGTGACGTCGATGTAGAACTGATGCTGAGCTACGGCGGTTGACCAGACACACTTGGTCATCAACGAGCTTGCAGCAAACCAGCTGTGAACACACAGACTTCCAACACTGCCACTACCTCGACTGCCACTCACTGTATGTCGTCGACTCAGTGTCTTGCCAGTACTGCTACAGTGTACACAGCACATACTTGTTAATCACGAGAACAGCAACAGTGTCCAAACATCACTTGGCCTATCTCTGTTCTACTCATACACTGCACACGGGTCTAAAGAGCAGCCATTAAGACATTGTTATAAACAAACTAGAAAAACTGTCGTCGATCGAGGACCTCATTCGAGGTCAGACCAATCATGTTACTGCATTACCACGCCAGTACGTGCTGTACATTAACCTTTGCCCTTTAATCCCAGGAGAGCTATGGTCGTGACCCACACACAGACTCAAGTTGAAAGGTCAGTCAGTTCAAAAGATAAAGTTGAAACAAACGGACGGACAGATGGATGCCACCGATTGCATTACGTTCCCGACTAATGCAACCATAAATATGTTAATAATGGAGCAGACTAACTAAAAACATAAATGATGTACTCTTTAAAGCAGAGTTAAATGACAAAATTCAATAAATAACTGTTATCAACAAGTACTTAGAACAGCTGCAGTGTAATGACGTTCATATAATGGATTCTGGGAATGTACGGAGCTCTGGTTAGAAAAGGTTAGGTAGCTCTGACATAATAGCTTTAGTGTCACCACACAAATTTACTGTTGGTACGTTTCGTTACTGTGTATACAATAAATATATAAATAATACAATTTGACCTTGAACAATAAAAATGAAAGTATATACCGCTTGCCAGAAGTATCATGCACTTGCACAGAAAACTTCTTGTCTCGAAAATAGATATTTTCCAGCCGTTTCCATGAAAACTCCTGCATATCGTCAAGGCAATCACACACTATTGGTACAACAGTAAAATACAGTAAATTACACCAATGCTGCCTGCGTTATATCAGTACTGTATAACGATAAACAATGGAGTTTCTAAAGCCAATGCATGACTGTACAAGAAAAGCATCAAACATCCCAGTCATGTCATCAGTGAATGCATGCCTGATATGATTCAGTGCTTGGATATGCAACGTCTGAAGCATGCTTGCAAATAGCGAAAATACTGTCAAGACTGAGTCTATGTTAATGACATGCCACCATCAACAGGCAATTTTCCTCAAACTGACTCTGAAAAGGAAATAAAAGTACAAACTTTCCACAATTTAATGTCCATTTTTTTGCTCTCGGCACTAGTAACTGTGATAAATTAATAACATCTGAAATTATTATTACAGGTTGACTCAGCCTTCTACCCTCCATGGGATGGTAAAATAAGTACCAGCCAAAGGGCGGTGGTGCTCTGTGGCTGGGGAGTAAAGGCAGGCACCAGGTATGGTGTAATTTGCAGGAAAAACTGTGATCCATGTCTGAGCGCATTAGAGGTAGTTACAACGATGCGCTACACAAATCGTCGTATACTTTACTTTACTTTTACTACTATGTGTGGAGTTACATCAAATCACAAACCTTTCGTGGAGTTTTTCGGTCATTATGATCATAGACTGTTATGCCTTTAACACTTAGACCAAGCCACCATGGTAGTCCAGCTTTATCCTGAATAACAAACACATTAAAATGCTGCAAATGAAATCTGTTGTTCTTTAGCCTTCCTCTATCCGAGGGCTGGCCACACCATGTATGCACTTTCTCCATTTATCTGTGTCTTCTGCCATTCTCTGTGTACCTCTGCCTTCAGTTCTTGATATCAATGCTTTTGCTTCCCTCTTTTCCTGATTGCTACAAAAGTTTCATCCGATATCCATGTCTTTTTCTTTTGCGAATTCGCACATCAAATCATTTCTCTGGCTACTTCAAGCAGGACTGTCTTGGTACCTTTCCAGAGATCTTCTGTGGTTACCTCATCCTGTGCAGCCTCCAATGCCTTAAACCTGTTGGTCACCTCTGCTGCAAACTGTACTGATTTCTCTTTCTTGAGTTCCTCCAGATTCAGAGGCAGAATGCTCTGCTGTCTTTGTCTTTTAGCCAGCCTGACTTTCAGCGTCGCCACGAGCAACCGATGATCTGTGTCACAGTCTGCACCTGGATACGTGCGACAATTCATCAAACTTGTGTTCCATCTTTGTGCAATTGACATGTAGTCTATCTGATTCCGGGTGTCGCCATCAGGAGAGGTCCAGGTATACAGCCGCCTTGTATGTTGTTTTAACATGGTATTGGCTAAAGTCAACTCCTGCTAAAAGCAGAAGTCTTCTAGCTGCTCACTGGCTTCATTTGTTTCTCCTAAGCCATACAGCCCAATCGCGGATGACATTGCAGACGGTTCTCTTCTGCCGACTTTGGCGGTGAAGTCGCCCGTTATGAACACCACGTAAAATATAAAATAAGAAATTACTTATCAACAACTTAACAATATGACCCAGTGTAACAATGTTTGGGATGATTACAGAGCAACAGATATTACAAGTGGAAAAAAAATTTATGTATATCGAATTCAACAGGTATTTAATTATCTAATTTGTCTCACAAAATTACAGCAAAACAAAACCTGCTAGGCAAATTAATGTGTTTTGAGATGCCAGACAAACTGGCAAGAAATGCAAATGTATTTAAATTCAAGTAGAAAGACGGTACCTTAACATCATAGAAGTGGACTCCATAAACGGGCAGACTTTCAATGATAGCCATATAACTACAACACATAAAATATTACATTAAAATAAACACTATTTCCTTGCACCAACAAAATGGACTCCACACAGCTAATTGTTCTGTACAATTGCAAAAACGAAACAGTGTTCAAACAGACATGATTTCAAAACAGTTAACAAAGAATGCACATAAATAGCAGTCATCATGAAATAATGTTATAATAAGAAAAAAGGCAAAGAGTAAAAATAGCAGTGATACGTACTTGACAATGGCATAACCTCGACCTAAGCCAGACAACTGTTTGTAGAGGGCAATGATCTTATCTTCACTACAACATATCAACACACATGGTAATGTCACAAAGTGTGCTAATGATGCACATCAGAGTTGCTGTTAACAGGTGAATGTACAGAAATACTAATAACAATTGCATAAATTAGTACAAGTCACCAATTAATCTCTGTGCATTCATGCATTATCTACCACAATAAACCTGGCCGTATCAAATCTGTTAAAAGGTTTATTTCAATAAATATCAACTTCACCAATTCAGTGCATTAGCCTATTGAGAAATATGCAACTATAAAGTGTACAGTTTAAAAACATTGCATAACAAGAAATACGATCTGTGGAACATGGTATCTGCCCCATAGCCGAGTTCACAAGTCCATGACTTCCGGTCAAAAATCTGACGTCGCCATCGTGTTCCCCGACCCTGATTTCCTATATGACGCAAACATTTCGGTGATTCGTGAACATTTAAGGCAGATA
>Ga0209780_1003629_pt1 | contig 11603 bp, 11 predicted proteins | sample WorMetexBAHAMAS2_FD_187384 | JGI IMG/M metagenome (GOLD analysis project Ga0209780, IMG submission 187384) | Marine gutless worms symbiont microbial communities from Max Planck institute for Marine Microbiology, Germany - Inanidrilus exumae... | ecosystem: Host-associated > Annelida > Digestive... | reverse complement strand
TTAGACCATGTATCCAAAAGGTCGATCTGGTAAAACATTCACAGAACGCAGCAGAGAGTGTTATAATTAACACTAACCCTAACAAGTTAAGCTTAGTGTTAGGATTAGTGCTAACTAACAGTATATAATTTACCTCCAATAAGTCCACTGTCATATGCATTTGCTGGATCCAAAAACTTGCTATACAAAAACCTCTGGGGGCTAGTGAAATGGGATTTGGTAATTCATCATATTAATAAGCATTAACATTATATACACAACGTTGTGCAGTTGTGCAACAGATTTATTATAATTTGCAGGTAAAACTGTGATCCATGTCTGAGCGCATTAGAGGTAGTTACGACGATGCACTATACAAATCGACGTTTACTTTACTTACTGCCCACCGAGGGGTTACACAGCCTCCTCGTTTGTGCTTTAGCAATATTCTTACTTACTAATAATCGTGTGTTTGTGTGTGTGTACATACATACATACATCCATAAGAGTTTTTTGTATAGCGCATATAAATCCGATAGAGTCACTATTAGTGTTGTTACGGTAACCGAAACCGCTGCTGAAACCTAGGTTTTTCCGAAGACCGTTCGTCGCCGAAACCTAGGTTTTTCCCGCCGGAATTGACGGTTTTCAGGCGGGTCTCTATGCTGAAATTGTCAAGATGAATTTAGTGAATTTTATCCAATAACACTTTTGCGTCAACTCATGTTAGACCAAGTACGTAATTTTCAACCAATACGGATTCACTGATATGATATCGATATGCATAGTGAGCAAACGTAATACAACGTGACTGAAGATAACGGCGTCCGACGCCGCCTCAACCTTTACAATGCGTTTATTATGAGAACCGAAACCGAACCGAAAACCGCGGTTTTTCTTGCAAAACCTACCGAAACCGACCGACGGCAAAATGTTTGAAACCGTAACAACACTAGTCAGTATATGTGCGTGTGCACGTGTGTGGTGTAATGCAGCAATCGGAGCGACGGCTGTGTATCCAATTGACCTCGTGAAGACACGAATGCAAAACCAGCGTCTGACGGCGACGGTGTATGAAGTCATGTACAGGAACAGCTTTGACTGTTTCCGCAAAGTCATCAAGCATGAAGGGTTCTTTGGTCTCTACCGCGGTCTTATTCCACAGGTGGTCGGCGTCGCACCGGAAAAGGCCATCAAACTGACAGTAAGTGACGACTACGTTCTTCTGATTGACATCATTCTGCTCATTAGAGATGTCAGAGAGCTGGCTCTAGGGCTGTTGCCGTCCTACCCTCAGTAATACGTTGATCAATCCAGGGAGGTCCTAGCCAGTGATGGTTTTATGTTTGGAGTTTTACTTTGTGCCTTACCATCCGTTCTTGATTTGGTGAAGGACATCTGTGCTTCAATTACCCATCACGTTTTGTTTTGTGTGACGCAACCCAGTCAGCAGTTTACTGTCAGAAAAGTGGCCACTTTATATGTCAGTCGTGGAGAGGAAATTTACATGTAGCAGGAACAGTTTAATACTGGAGTTGGAGTCCATTGGTCGAAAGGATGAGGCCAGGCGACTGGTTTGAGTCAGAGCTTTGACAGTGTAGGTTATGACAGGGAGGGCGTCCAACTCATAGAACAGCCTGTATGCCCAAAGGTTCTCAGCTGTAACAAATGGAGGAAGAGCATTGAGGAAGCACTGGCTAACCCAGGTTTACCCTGAAAACGGTCGTTAAAATGGACGTAAAAGGAGAGGGAAGGAAGAGTATTTATATAGCGCCATTTATACTACGCATAGTCTCAAAGCACTCAGACATGGATCACACTATCTTAGTTGCAAGTTACACCATGCCTGCCTTTCCTTCGTAAGCATTCACCAGATGGCGCCACCCCTAACCGAGGTAGCAGACATCCAACTGCAGCTTACTACTCATTTATCGACCCCTAAAGCATGAATGGCTGAGTCAGCTGACGTTGGACATCCTCTGCACTTGATTGACTTGCTGGCCTCTCTGTACAGGAAACAGCTCGCTAAGATCAAAGTAGCGGGAACACCGGAACAGTAACAGAATGGTTTCTTGTTAAGAAAGGAGTCCAACAGGGTTGTGTCCTTTCCCTGTACTTGTTCAACATTCTAGCAAAGATGGTGATGAGGGAGACCCTGGATGGATTTCAAGGTGGACTACAAATTGGAGGGCTAATAGTCACAAACCTTCACTACGCTGATGACATCATCCTGCTGGTTACTTTGGAGGCAGAACTACAGGAGCTGGTGGATCGCCTAGACCGAGTCAGCCGTAAATACAGCCTACTCATCAACATGACAAGATTAAGATAATGGCAAGCGATGGTATAGTGTGCAGCATACTCATTCAGAATGAGCAACTGGAGCAGGTGGATACGTTCCCGTACCTTGGGCCCCTGGTTACAGAAGATGGTGAGTGTACGACGGAATTCTATCGTACGGGAGCAGATGATCGGAGCATCACTACAGAAAATATGGAAAAGTTATAGCACACCACTTTCAACGAAGATACGACTAACGAAAGCACTAGTGTGGCCTGTAGCAATGTACGGCTGTGAAAGCTGGACACTCAGAAAGAAGAAACACATCTTGATACCTTTGAGATGAAACGGCTGAGAAAGATTCTGCAGGTTTCGTGGACAGCAAAGAAAATCAAATGAGTGGGTTCTTAACAAAGCTGGAGTAAAGAGGGAACTGTTAGACACTGTCAGTGTCAAAGCAAGGAATCTAGCATACTATGGTCACACCATGAGGAAACAAAGGAGTTGCCTGGAGAAAGAGATAACGCAAGGAACAATGCCACGTGCACGCAGGCGAGGAAGACCACGCACGCACGGCCTGGATGGACAACATGAATACGTGGACAGGACTCCCTGTGGAACAGTCAATGACAGAGAACTGAGATAAATGGAGAAAGTACGTCCATGGCGTGGCCAACCCTTGGAGCGAAAATGGCTAAAGAGTGAGAGTTGGTTAGTGAGTAAGTCAGTTTATACATAGCACATTAAAAACAAAAGTCACTAGTGCGCTGCAGCCTCGCCAAGTAAAAATGTCTTTAAAAGTCATTTGAGCTGCCCGAGTTTAACGTCAGGCTATCGCAACAGAACAGAGCAACAGTTTTTCCAGCTGACAGCATCATGGCACTGAGAGCACAGCTGTGTCTGTGTCCGTAGGTCAATGACTTCATACGTGACAAGTTGTCATCAACAGATGGTGTGGTGCCACACTGGGGCGAGATCATTGCTGGCGGCTGTGTAAGTCTGTTTGTCAAATTATAGGATCAGTATACGTTTGTTGTGTTGTCTGTTACAACATTTTCTTGCTACTTGTTAGCTCTAATGATTTTCTGACTTTTTAGGTCGACCTAATAAAGCCGGTCTCAGATGTCCGTCCGTGCATATGTACCCATCTGTCCGACTGTGTCCGTCCACAAAAAGTTTATTTGATTTCAGTGAAATTTGGCATGTAGGTAGAGGTCAATGAGTGATGAAGTATGACCCGATCTAAGTTCAAGGTCACGGGCCCTTCAAAGTTGGAAATCCGGCTGTTTTCAAAGGCTATCTTCTTTGCCATTTACGATGGCAGCTGGCAACTGACCATGGATTCTTAAACTAGGGCACAACTAAATTTGATTGAGCCAGATTTTGATATTGGGCCTAGTTCTTGTGTCGCTTGACTTTGAAGTTGGCACAAATGTCAGTTGCGAAGAGTCTACCGTCAGTCCCTGTACGGGGCAATTTTTTTATTTAGATTTTCAAACTTGTTAGTTTACTTTGTTGCTTTAAAGGTTACAAACTGCAGCCCAGTAAAATTTTTACTAGCTTTACGTGCTTTGTTTGTCAAGGATACCTGGTGGAGAGCTGACTTAAAGGCGGCAGCTTCCCAGGATTTGTTTGGTGAAACCAGTGGTCGATTTTAACATGGTTGGAGTCAGTGCTTTTGAGTTTCTTTTGTAGCTTTCACGCTGCTGATCTGGTCATCTAACTTGTATAACACCTGCTTCGTCTACCGTCACAGGTTCACTTTTAATGGATGGACCCTGTCAAACCTGGTGTAATGATAGTACAGTGACAACAGGTAGGCTTGTAAAATGCAAATTATAACCCGCCCACGTGCTGACACATCAGCGGTCATTGATCGTCCATCGCTTGAATTGAGCTGTTTTGGAACAGTTCGATGTTAACATTTATTTGTGTTGATGCAACGTGGAATTAAACAAGTGGTCAGAGTGCTGTTACTGAGGATTGAATGATCCGATTCATTGCTTACACCACAGCACAGACACCCATGCTTTTCAGTGGGTCAGAGAACACCCAAAAGTTTCCCATTCCCGTGGTGGATGTCGATCCATGCGAGTCAGCTCCCCAAACTGCATCTCGATCGGTTCAGCCGTTTTTTGCAGGGTCACCTGTATGTCTGGCAGACAGACAGACAGACCATGCTACGTGTGACATCTGTTGCAGTAGGCTGCATCTGTGCGATGTGGCCTAGTAATAGGAGTCATGTTATTAATGATTATTACCACCATCATTATTTTGCCACATTTTTTATCATCATAATTTGAGGGCAGTGGTAACAGGTTGATCGTTATAGTTGGACAAGACTACATTGAATGGCAAAGTTTTGATGTGAGACTGGACAACTGTGAGTGAGAGGCTTTCAAGAACAGTGTCAGGAAAACAGCTCCAGATAACCGTAACAGTTGTCATAAATGCGTTGAAAACATCCTTACTCTGATTGTATGTTAGATGCATGAAGACTATAGTATGTGATTGATTGTAGGCTGGAGCAAGTCAGGTGCTATTCACAAACCCGCTAGAAATTGTTAAGATACGACTCCAAGTGTCCGGCGAGATTGCTGCTACGCGTCGTCTTAGTGCTGTTACTGTTGTGCGCGACCTCGGCATCTTTGGTCTTTACAAGGTTTGTGGAGATTCATGAGTAAATTGTAACAGTAAGTAACTAAAATAAACTCGTAGATTTGTTACTTTACCGCTGGTAGGGGGTGTAGAGTTATGCAGTCTGTATGTATGTATGTGTGTCTATCTGTCTGTCCGTCTTTCTGTGTGTGTGTTTGCCTGTCATCTGAGTGAACCACAAAAACGAGGCTTTTTCCATTTCTTCATTTCTAGCACTTCTCATGCACTTTGGTTCAGTTCTTGGACAGCAAACATCTGACTGTCCAACAAGCCACTTTTTTTCTAGCACAGTATATCGCCAACGGTGCGGCGCGAAATGTCCGTCTTCCATTCTCGGTTGAAGTGGTTAGCAATTTCATCTTGACTTGCCTTCGGATTTCTGTCTTTGTAAGCACATATTTCGCATTTCTGTGTAATACCTAAATCTGTCCTTTTACGTTTTTTATCCATCGACGCAGATGTTAGTTGATTAAAAACAATCGAAAAAGCAGACTATAGACAACAAGACACTGCACTGTAAACAAATGATTTTTGTTTCCGTTGTCAAGATGCACGATAACAGCGCGCAAAAAAACTACTGTGAAATCGCCCAATGACACGGGCTTCAACAGAAGTTTAGCAGGAAATAATTACGGCTGTAGTGTAGTTTGGCGGATTAACGAGTGGTAAATCAATAGGTTGCTATTGAAAACATTTTGGTGGTTGGCGAATTGGCGGATTAACGAGTGGTTTTAACATGGGAATGAATTCGTTCTGTGCAGTTTTGGCGGCTTAGCGAATTTGGCGGATTAACGGGTGGCAGAATAACGAGGGTGGACCTGTAGTTTAAAAGAACTGGCCTATAATTTCAAATAATAAACTATCATTCAGATCCATTCGTTCTGTACTATATTTTGTAATTGTACTGTAAATGATTTCACAGAAATTATGTGTTCAGCAGTCAGCACAACATGTGCAACCTGACATCAAAAATTTTAAAAAAGCAATTAATAACAACATGGACAATGTCAGTAATGCTCTACTCTAATTTCCTTTGAAGCATACTGCATAATGGAATTGTGGGCCGGGCTGAGCCACGTCTAAGGCGGGCTTAAAACGGGCTGTGCTTGAAGATCTTAGGAGCCAATGGGTCGGGCCTGATGGGCCAGGCTGGGCTGGGTCTAAGAATTTTGGCCCATGCAGAATTAGTATTAATCTCTAAGGCACTCAGCTGCATCATATGTTGACAAGCAACCACACAGGTTTGTTTGCCAACCACACGTTTAGTTAACAAGTTGAGTCTTTGCTGCCTGGAATCTGGTCGCCGTGGAAACACTTAATGTGCGATGCTACAGGGTTCGCGGGCGTGCTTTCTGCGTGACATCCCATTCTCTGCTATCTATTTCCCCGTGTATGCCAACATGAAGAAGTTCACTGCCGATCAGGACGGATACAATAACATGTCGACGCTGCTCTTCTCAGCAACTATTGCAGGTGTGTTTACCAGTTTTTGAACACGAGTTGTGGTTATATTTCTGACGTGTATTACGAATTGGAGGGTTATGACCTAGAAATGGACCAAACAAAGCATAGAGAGATGTTGTGGGAAAAACACTGTTGTTCCAACAACTAAACAATGAGTATGCTATTGACCGTGGGAAAAATAATACAGAGATGGGGAGTTAGTGACAAAATGTTTTTTTTCTGGTGGTCCTGGATAAAGAACTGGTATTTTTGTTGTAGTTTTCATTATATTTTTTACTGATTGCTGGTCCATCAGTCAGCAACTCCTTACTGGACAGTTTGAGTAGTTCAGTTCAACTAGTATTAGGCCACATTGCATAGATACGGCCTATTGTTATAGATGTTGCACATAGCTTGGTCTGTGTGTCTGTCTGTCTGTTGGGCACACAGGTGAGCTGTGTAAAAACGGATGAAGTGATTGAGATGTCCTGTGTGGGGCTGACTCTTGTGGTCCCAGGGAACCGTCTGTTAGATGGGGATGGGGATCCCACAGGAATTGCCAATTTTGGGGGTCGTCCAACCCATTGAAAAACATTGCGAGTCTCTGCTGCAGTGTACCCAGCAAAAGGGATCATTCAATCCTCAACAACGGCATGACAGCAGGACTGCTGCAGCTGACTGCAATGCTCCCAACTGGTTGATGTCACATTACATTGTCCCCCGTGAAAAATTTGCCCCTGTGATGTGTATTTTGTCCAAATTCTTTGACCAATTGTTATTATGATAGCACGCAGTTCATAGACAACGCATGCAGCATAAATAATATCAAAGTAAGTCACATATTACCTGTCTAACTATACCATTTCCAGCGACATTTAGTGACCCTTAACCAGTTACATAATTGGTATATTTGATGTGATGGGCGTTGTGCACACTACTGTGTTTCTAATTTAGTTAGATATATTTCTACCTGATATTGCTGGGATCTATCAAAATTTGACAATTTTGTAGCAAAAACTAAAGGGTTCTACTTGTCAACTGGGCCATGTGTGGGCCCCGGAGCAATCCTCCCTTATCCCTTCACTTCCCCACCTTCTGCTCTATCTTTTAGTATCTTTTGCTTTTCCCTTTTTTACTCGCTTCGTCTGTTTTCTTGTTTTTTCATCCCTTCCCATTCTACCAGAATAGTCCCACTCCATTTCCAGGCCGGATGTCATAGGAGGCGACTAAACCAGGCTTTAGTTTTGTGTGTGTTGATATTGTGTTATATGTATTTTTAGTTAAGATGCATACTTTGTCTTATTTCATTTAGTTTTATCTTATGTTGCGATACTTATCTCCCCGTTGTAGGCACTAGCGTAATAATCTAAATGAGCCTCTCGATCCCTTTCTCTATTTGGGTGACTGTTGAACAAAAAGGCAGCCTGGATTGAGGTTAATATATCGCTGGCGTTCCTTCACTGGGTAGGGACAGCTCTCCACCCCTGACCTTTTTTCTCTGATATAGTCACATTTGTGCTGAAAAGGGACATTAAACTCCAGTCCATCTAACTAACTAACCTTTTACACGGCTCTCCAGTGCCCGTACTCTAAAGCACAGTACTAGTGTCAGACTCGTCATGAGTCTTCCCTTCGTCCACTCTATTACAAGTCTCAGCTGTCGCAGACGATTCACACAATGCTCTGCGTCATGTTCAACATGTTGTAAACAAAGGTGGGCACTGAGTGTGATAAACCTGCAACAGTCCAACTAAGTTGACAACAGTTGTGATGGTTAATGTGCTGTGGCATATCACTGTTGATTTTTGGCACACCGGCTACTTTTGGCATATCCTACACTGTGTTATAAGAAAATTAGGGTAACTCGAAAAATACAGGTATTTCCCTTTGTAACCTTGAGCCAACTTCGAAAATTAGCCAATTTTCCTGCATAAAAATGCAGGAAAATTGGCTAATTTCCGAAATTGGGTCAAGGTTACAAAGGGAAATACCTGCATTTTTCGAGTTACTTGAATTTTCGTTTAACACAGTGTAGGATAGGCCAAGAGTACCCACTGTGCCAAAAATCAACTCAGTTCATTCCATCGTTTAGATTGAACACTGCTTGTGATGAACTGACTCTGAGTCATAGTGTGTATATGCTATGCACGGCATTTGCATCGCGCGGTAATTGCGCTGTTGTCAAATGTCAGGTGCCCCGGCCGCATCGCTGACAACACCGGCCGACGTGATCAAGACGAGACTTCAGGTTGTAGCACGCAAGGGTCAGACAACCTACTCCGGATTGCTCGACTGTGCCAGGAAAATCTTGCGTGAGGAGGGCTTCCAGGCGTTCTGGAAAGGTGCACCAGGTACAAGATCCAGACATTGATGACATGATCTATAATCAGCTGAAGACTCACTAAGAAGACTCATTATGTCAATACATTGTTGTCACTGATTGGTAGAAAACCCCGTTCTGCACCCACCTCCGACGGGGCTTTGGCCATTCATGAGGTGGAGGCACCCTTATGTATCATGCGCACGACTCGCATAGTGTACCCCAAACTTTCATAGCGTACCTTAGTTGTGCCTATGGATAACTTGTGTTAGCATTGTTCGTGAGATTTAGATTCAGGCGAGTGGGTTTGATGGTATCCTATATAGTCTGTGATTGTGATCTTTTGGCAATATAGAAAATATTTAAAATATGTTACTAATATTTATATTTAAATATATACATTACTGTTATTATGGTGGAGTGGCACAACGGGTAGAGCGTTGGACTTGCGATCAACAGGTTGTGGTTTCAAATCCTACTCAGGGCAAAAGCTGCATAATAACATTGGCCAAGTTGTTCACACCTATGTGCCTCTGTCACTAAGCAGTGTAACATGGTACCGGCCAAGGGAAGGCATCTGGGAAGGTAACCCCAGGCCTGGCAGAAAGCAATGGCAGCCTATCGCCAGGTGCATGACTTATAGTCAGCTGCGGGCTGACTGCCTGTACACCGGGATCAGCTCCGGGCCCAACGCTCGGTAACAAGTATGGGAAGCCTGTACTGTTATTACTGTGACTATTTGGCCTAGTCTGACTGACCTGTGTGTATGGGAAGCCTGTACTGTTATTACTGTGACTATTTGGCCTAGTCTGACTGACCTGTGTGTATGGGAAGCCTGTACTGTTATTACTGTGACTATTTGACTTAGTCTGACTGACCCGTGTGTATGGGAAGCCTGTACTGTTATTACTGTGACTATTTGACTTAGTCTGACTGACCCGTGCGTATGGAAGCTTGTACTGTTATTACTGTGACTATTTGACTTAGTCTGACTGACCCGTGTGTATGGGAAGCCTGTACTGTTATTACTGTGACTATTTGGCCTAGTCTGACTGACCCGTGTGTGTCTGTTTCAGCGCGAGTCTTTCGTTCTTCGCCACAGTTTGGAGTGACGCTGCTGATGTACGAGTTGTTCCAGCGCATGTTCTACATCGACTTCGGCGGCAGGTGTGAAGAACGGCTTCTGTTTTTGTTATCTTGTCGGCAGGTGTGGTCTGACGTCAGAGAGCTGGTATAAAGTGACCACCTCCCCGGGATCCAAGAGTCCATTGGTAGATGAAGAGAGAGGCCAGGTCACTGGTTAGGGTAAATGCTTTGTGTTTCCTTCAGTGCTCTGACACCATTGGTTGGGTGACTGAATGGACATCTGGCCAATAAAAAAAACCTGTACCACTTACCCACGGGTTCTTTTCTGGGCCTCGGCACATGTGCCCTCGACAGTGTGTTTAACACTATTGTGCTCAACAAGATTTTATATGATTTGCCAGTTTACTTTGGCTACTTGGCCGAGGGCCATAAGGACAGGTTAAGCCGAGTACTCAAAAGAGCCAATCGAATGGGCTTCACATTTCACGGACATGACTTGGACCATTTAAGCGAGACATCTGAGTATAAATTATGTTGCCACAGCTGGTCTGAACAACATTGTCTTTACTGTTTATCTACCATAAAATCCAGGCCATTACGTGCCATGTGCCTTAGACAACGTGGACACGATTTCGTTTACCGAAACATTAGATATGAATTTAACAAGCGCCATTTTATTGCTCATTTGCTTTTTAATCATTTTAAACTTTCTGTGTTTGTTTTATATGTGTTTTTATGTATTACACGATTTTATGTCTCATCCGCAACGTTGTAAATCTACTACTCATATTGTAAACACGTGCGCTTGTCACATGTATTTCTTAATACACCTACATACTTACTAAGTGGAGTAAGAAACGAAGGGGGGTGTGGATAATGCTGGTTCAACTGGAAAAATGGCCGTTGAAGTGGTGCGGTGATAGTTGTAGCAAGTATTTGAGTGCAAAATCATTTAAGAAGACCAAAATTTGCACAATTAAAATATTTCCTTCCTGTGTTCTTTCGTCCATCCGTCATATTGTGATGCCGACATATCGGTTAGATAGTGGCAGAAGATGACGACTGTTGGATACAAATGACACGATTGATCTGGCAGTTGACGATGGAATGTTGCTGTTGTTAATCAGCGCTGTTTTCCACTGGTGTCCTTGAAGTATTGCGGATTAAGAACGACTTCGCGTGCTCTCGATGTCACGTTTAAATATATCGTTCAAATGACATGATTTGCTGTTGAAGATTGATCTTTTGCTGTCTGCTGTCAGAGTGAAGCGTGTCCCACCGTGTCACGTAGTACAGTACTTGTGCAGCTGTGATCTGTTATTTGTTTCTTAGCAAATGTTGTGCGGTAGATAAAGAAAGGATAAGGCCAGTATGGGTGACTTCCATGGTTGGGTGTCAGTTCTTTTGAGTTTTCTTCGGTGCTTTGACACTTTACAGATGATGCGTGCTTGTAAGTGCGATATTCATATATGATATCCCTAAGTCGAAATGTCAAATAACAGCGAAGCATGGTTTATCTGTTTTGTCCTACGACCAGCTACAAAAATTAAAAAAGATTAATTTGAAAAATAATGATGATGTCAATAGACGCTTTGAGTTCAGATGTCATTTGTTACAAGGCGACTCCCAGCATACGCCGTCGTTGCATGTGCCAATAAACCCAACTTATTCAACAGTGTTCGCTAGATGTTGCCTAACATACGACATCTGAACTCACCTACAGGTCAGACACGTCGACGGATTTTCACGCATGATGGCTCAAACGACGCGGACTCGCGCAAGGATGTGCCTTTTTTGTGAATTTTTCACATTGCTCCCCATTTAGGGGGTCAAAAAC
>Ga0209780_1003628_pt1 | contig 11603 bp, 8 predicted proteins | sample WorMetexBAHAMAS2_FD_187384 | JGI IMG/M metagenome (GOLD analysis project Ga0209780, IMG submission 187384) | Marine gutless worms symbiont microbial communities from Max Planck institute for Marine Microbiology, Germany - Inanidrilus exumae... | ecosystem: Host-associated > Annelida > Digestive... | reverse complement strand
TATATATATATATATATTGTAAGCATGAAAAATCTGCCTCTGTTAATAGTGGTGTCGATTGACTTTTAGGCATTACAACAGCTCTCGTAGTTATTATGATTGTACTGGCATTGCGACATATGTCAGGAGAGCGTCTGGCCCAAGAGCTAAGCACTGGTAGCCTACATGTAGTCCATAGCAGCAGAGTCAACAGCAGCAGCACAGTGTCTGCAAATATTTATTGACATTGACTGCAATTCACGACAGCGGGACGTACTTACTGAGTGAGACACTGCGCTGCTCACAATAATCCACAGTGACTGAAAAACATCTGCAATCGATGAATTGCCGTCATTTAACTGGGCGAAAATACACCTACTGCGTTTGCAGCAGCAGCCGGGCCCACCAACCAGGAGCCGGGGGCAAAATGGCGGATAATTCGAGGAGCCGGGGCCGGGCCCCGGCTTACTTTAACCACTGGTGTTACTCTATACTTGTTGCCGTTAACGTTATTATAAACTGCATTTTTAACGTTTATTTTGATATAAAGCGCCTGTTTTTAAAAACAGTTTTAGTTTCTGTGTAGAAGACGCAGTGAGAATGAGAATGTGATGACGTGTGCAGCTGACCATCATGCTATGTCCATGTGAAACAAAAGCCTTCCATGTTCTATTTGACCCAGCATTTCGTGATGACAGCTACATTCGAATAGTGTCTGAATCAGTCGTCGTTGGCTACCAGGAGCACGGACACATCGTCAGTCTTTGCTAATAACTTGTTTTACTTACTTGCAAGGGGCACTCAGAAATCGAAAGTTATCTACTCAAGCATCTTGAAATAATGTTTGTCAGCATTTGTCACTATGGAATCGTAGCCTGTGGATAATAGGTCACAGTGACAGAGTAGCAGCTCATTTTGAACACAATTAAGTCTTTGAGAGAAGCAGTCAAAAAGAAACATTGTGGATTATTAACTCGTGATGTAACGTTGCTGCATGACAATGCGCTATTTCACAATTCAAATATAATTCAGGATGCTACCAGTCAGGAATGCGGGTTTCTGGAGATGAACCCTTTACCCTACAGCCCAGACTTGGCACCAAATAATTTTCTCTTCAGATATTGGAAGAAACATTTGCATGGATGTTGATTTTCAGTGCACAGACATTCAGATAGATACTGGAAGAGCAAGATTCTGCCCAGATGGAATATCACTTCCAACAAAGTGGAACCAGTGCATAGAACTCAGGGAGATTATTTTGAACGTAAAAGACGTTAGTTTGTCCAGCAGTGTTGATCATATTCATGTAGATAACTTTTTGAGTGCCCCTCATACTTGCTTACTTATCCAGTTTATCCAAATAGATTTAAAGTTTGTGATGGCACCTTAAGTATATTGCAAAGTCTAGTGGATTGTTCTAGATGTGAGCAAGAAGGTGACTGCAGCTCTGAAAAAGATTTTTTAAAACATCAAGGTGATGTATTTATGTTGACCAGAGGTGCATACCTGGTTGCTTATTTTATATTACACCTTTATTACGACGGTAGGCTGCAATTATCCCAGAGGTTCTGTTTTACGAGTAATTCATGTTAAACAAAAGCTGCCAGTAGAGTTTTATCGGAGTATGCTGTGACTGCTCAGTTACCCTGGTATGTGTCTGGAGATTGATTATAGTATGCCAGTGATTGTTCAGATGTCAGTGTGATTGGTTCGTTGGCAGGATAAACTGTTGGTGAAAGGTTCCGTCTATTTCCCGAACCTGACGTTTGAGTATGATTCTTTGTCGGTTGACTTTGGCTGCATACTCAACAACCTTGAAGCGGTGCGTTACCTGACAGTGACCAACCTCAGTCCGATGGTCGTCAATTACCGCTGGTCGTTTGAGGCGAATGAACACAATGGTGAGGTGGCTGTCTTTCACACCGACCCAGTCAGTCAGTCATTCAATCAGCTGTTGCATCAGACATCAGACTTAGTTTCAGCTGCGATGGACGATGGCACGCAAGGGTACCTGGTCAGTACAATCAGTAAATTGTTACACGCACTACACATGATTTCCAAAAAATCTGTCCACCTTTTTATTTTTTTGAATAACTTGATATGACAATTTTTTGTTAAACATTTCACAAAATGCAACTGGTGCACTACACTATATTTCCAGTTTTCAGTTTTAAAGTGCAAACTGTATAGCAGAGAAACAGAGTGATTTGGGACAGAATAAGGGGAGTAACGGTATATGATGATTAGTTAAATGATATAGCCTGAAAGTGTTGAACCATGTGAAAATAAGAAACATGTTAATAGCAGTCTTTGAACAACATTCTAATGATATATTAGTTATTATATAGGCGTTCTTCCTGACAGGTGGCGTGGTGGTGCAACGGGTAGAGCATTGGACTTGCGATCAACAGGTCGTGGGTTCAAATCCTACTCGGGGCAAAAGCTGCGTAACAACCTTGGGCAAGTTGTTCACAGCTATGTGCCTCTGTCACCAAGCAGTATAACTTGGTACCGGCCAAGGGGCGGTGATGATCTGCTGCTGGGAAGGTAACTGCAGGCCTGGCGGAAAGTAATGGTAGCTTTAACTAGCTTACGTACCGCCGGGTGGATAAGTGGTGGTGTACAGGCAGTCAGACTGCCTGTACACCGGGATCAGCTACCGGGATCAGCTCCGGGCCCAACGCTTGGTAACCTTTTACCTCGCTGAGTGGTAGTACTCTGTGATGATGTCTCTGTCGAATGTTGTGCACTGTTGTCGATCTCTCAGGAAGCAACTGATGCAGTACGTGGTGGGTTAGTTGTAGTGCGTCTGAAGAGAACTTCGTCAGTGGAGTCAACCAATTCCGCCACAGTTGAAACACCAGTGTCACACAGTCCAAAGAGTCGCTGCATTTGATGAGCTCTTGCAGGCGTTGATGATCGATTGCTCACTTATAACCCTACAAAATGCTAGATGTGTTTAGAATGTTGGCGACAGTGACTGACCTTTGTACAAGTTGATATGTTTGGTGGATTACAATTCCTCAAACAGCTGTGTTTACCTGTATTTCAGCAGCGTGTCTCGTGGTATACCGTACTCAGTCACGTGATACTGTCTAAAGCATCGTATTTGCCGTGTGGTTGTAGAGTCACAGCTGCAGTACACTACAGAGCAGTCAGCGAGGCCTTGCGTGGTCTACCAAGTCACCGGTCAGTTTCTGCTACTACTGTTGACACTAAAGAGCACATGAACACCTGAACAGGCTTCATGATTAGCTAAAATGACTGGGTCACTTTATCTTTCGCTAAATCCAAAGTCTGATACCTTAGTCTAAAACTAAAGTTTAATCTGAATGGCTAAAACCTAGTTTTAGACCGAGTTCAGATTAAGCAAAAGATAAAGTGATTTGGTTTTAGATAAAGCCTTAACTCTAAGAGATTATTAATAATTGCCTATGTAAATACATTAGAACAGTTTTGTTTGAGACCGGATTGTTCAGATTAAGTTTGGTTTTAGACCAAACTTTGGTATTAAACTTTGATTTAAAGACTTTAAGCGGTAAGTTTCGTTTTAGACTTCGGTCTCAGATCAAAGTTTAGCATGACTTCACGTTTTGCATTAATTGGTCTTAAACCGGACTTTTCGTCTTACACTAAGGTTTTAGGTCCGGTTGCACCAATCATACTTAAATTGTTATTTAACTAATCACGACTTAAGTAGTGATTAAATCTCCACTTAAGTCAGTAGCGTTGCACAAGAGTTTAGCAGTTAATGGTGATGGTGCAACGCGATTTATGCTAATGAACACTTAAGTAGGGATTTAAGCACTGCTCAAATTTAAGTATGGTTGGTGCAACCGGGACTGTGGTTTTAGCGAAAGATAAAGTGACCCACTGTTTAGCTGACACTGAGTTGCTTTACTTCAGTTAGCTCATAACTTGTCATCATCATCGTCATAGTCATCGTCATCGTCAACATCGTGAACACCGTCATCGTCATCTAAATATACTCGGGCAAAAATTCTGCAGAAGCACTTTACAGTCAGCTCTCTTGCTTTAGTATAGTTACAATCGTATAAGCCAATAGCCAAAATAATGGGAATGGCCAAATTTGGACCCATGAACAGATTTCAATGATACTTGCAATATAGATGTAAAAATACATCCCGCGTATGACCACACATGCAAATCCATGTGGTGATGTGACAGTTGGGTGGGCGATCACATGGCTTGTCACATGTTTTCATTTTCATAGTATACCTTTTCTACTTTGTTCTTTGGATTGCACCAAAGAAACTTTCCGTCTATCCAACCCAGGAGTCAGCCAAGAACATATTTCTTTAACCAATAATAGTTTTTAATGATTTTGCTCTCATCATTCAGTTCCAGCAAAAAGGGTACTTAAATTCTTGGCTCTGTTTTATATCTTTCTCTTTTACGACCGGTTATTTTTGTTTGCATGTGTGCAATCTGGAAGAAAACTTGTTATTTTTTACTATAATTCTTGGCTCAGTTTTCAGCGACTGTGTCATCTTTTACGAGGATTGCAGTGGACGCAGAAGTTTATCACTGCCAGCCTGTTGTTTGTAATGCCAGGAGATGGCAGATGATGACACGACGACCAATCACGCCCTCGTCTCTGTTCTCAACGACTTCAGTCGGCAACAGACGACACTCACTGTCGACGAGGTTTTGCTCTTGTTGTCGTTGTTGTTGTTGCTCCGGTGTAAATACCATTATGCATGCAGGCATTCGTAGACAGCAACTTTGCCCAAGTGCCCCAGTGACTCGGACCTACCCACGCCAAACGCCAGGCACCCAGACGGAACGCTTTGCTATGCTGTCACGCTACACCCCGCCGCTGAGGAATACATTCACCTTAGGCTGTTACGTTATTCTCCCACCCTTGTTTTTGTGCCATATGGCCCATTATGTAAAAAGATGATGTTGTCCACAAGACCGGGAGTAGATTATATTGCATTGCCGTCAAACGACTACTGAGCAACGGCCACACGTGTACAGAAAATTTTCAACATGAGGTTTTGGAGATAGCCTATGTGAGCAGACAGACAGGCAGGCAGACAGACAGGCAGACATGGATAAAGGCTACAGACATACAGGCATGCTGATTGCGATGATTTGCACCCTATGGGGTGAAGTAAAAACTGTCATTGCCAAATCGTTGCTTTACAAATTTACATAGCTTTTCTTAAACTGTCTTTCTTTGTCCTACTTATATGTTGAATGACTTCCACAATTTGGAGCAGACATTTAAGTAAATGAGTAAGTAAGAAGCATTTAATACCATATATCAAACGTACGTTCAAAATTTTGTTGTAGTAAAATGAGTAAAAGCAGAAGGTTATAAAAACACAAACACGGCACATATATGTAAACACACAAATGTAAAATATACCAAATGACATGGTCAATCAGGGGACTCGAGCGAGACTCGATTTCAACCGCGTACCTACTAACCTACCGGTCTGATGTGCCTTACTAGCGGCGGGCACACCACCAATCTAAGGGTCTACGCGGAGGTGGGTGTAACACTTATGGGAGACATGCGGCGTTGGGGGGGGGGAGCAAACTAAAAACATGACTGTAAACCCTGGCGATGGAAGAAGCCGCGAAACACAAGCATGCCAAGGCCAACCCAGCCTTTCATCCTTTCGGGGTCGATAAATTGAGTAGTGAGCAACTTTATCGGATGTGTGCCGGTCGCACCATCTGGTGAATGCTCACGAGGTTGAGCTGGTGCTGTTGATTCAATCGCTGTGTGCGCCGTGTGTGGCAGCAATTTAGCCGGCTTAACCCTTCTGTACATAGCGCTGCCCTGCGTGGCCGCTGTTGTTTCTCGCCCTGTGTGGCGAATGTTGGTACTGTATGATTGCGAGGTTTGACTGCAGTTGTAATAAACGAAGATTATTATTATTATTATTATTATGCACATTCTTGGACCTTCCATTTGCATCGCTTGGCCGACTGCAGATTGCAGGCACAGTGCAGATTTTGCACTTTGCAACCAGAACTTTTGCATGTACTGTCGTTCGTGGTCTGCATCTACACCCATTCTGTGTGCTGTCCACTGGGTCTGATAACCGAGAACTGCATTAAATTGCATAATGAGGTGCGTCGTTTGTATCCTTTGCAGCTAGCCAGCGCGTCACTCACCAGTCTTTCTCCCCTCCAACAGACAACATCTGAGTTATAGTGATTGTCTGGAGGGTAATAGGGTAAATTATTTGACCAGCTGTGTGCTGGTGTGCACCATAATTGTGCACACCTATATAATGAGCAGTTCGTACACGGTTGACTGGATCGGGCTTTTGTCTTGCTTGGCTTAGCTGTCTTCCGAGCGCCTCTGTGTCTTCGTTGTACTTGGTGCTATGTGTAGAAGAAATTTTTGATTACATCCTTTTCTTTACCTTTTAGTGTGCTGAGCCTGTGGGATTTGCCCTTGACCTGGAAGATAATCATCCTTCAGTGCTATTACACTGTTGGTTGGTTCATCTGACCTGTAATATCGTCTCCGAAATGACCTATAATGTGTCGAGTGGGACGTTAAATCCTACAATACCATACCATAAGTGAATTTAATGTTGTTATATTGACTTTAGGGGATCGAGAAAAAATTTGCATCTCTAGTCTCGCGAGACACGCTAACATCTATAAAACAAATTATATCAAATTGGTCAACATAATGAAGATAAACATAAAAGCCATTTAACATATACAATATAACATATGGGTTACAAAGACTCTATGGGATGTATATTCAGTGGGTAGTTTTAATTTAGCTTTAGTGTTATAGTTCCCTTCAGAGTTTTGAAGCTTCTGGTTGGCTGACAGCCTGTAAAAATTTGCTGCATTATTGCCTGCACACTTGGCCCAGGCTGAAGAAACGGTAAGTTAAATTGGGGTGTCTATGGATGTTTTTATTTGTATGCTGTGTTCTTATAAATAGTGAACCGAAACCTTTGCAGTAATCTTTAAAGGTCATTAGTAAAGGCCGACACTTGGTATCATTTACATTCGGTCCTTTCATCGTGACCTTATTGACAACGTTATTATTGTGTGACAAAAAGCCAGTCCCAAATTGTGGTTGAGTTATAGAGGAAAATCTGCTTATTTTTTGGGAACAAATAACAAATTCTAAACATCTAGTAATTTCCACCTGTGATTCCGCATTGTGTCTAAGGAAGTAAATATGTCTGAATGTATTAGTGTCGAAACTGGTACAACGTTGGCAGTCATCAGTATGTGTGTAGCGTAGCCAGAACTTACACATTTTCAGCAGTTGAGATTGTCGCTGATCGACGTCTTCACAGAGTGCACCATTCTTCCAGTTAGAACCGGTGTTGTTGTGTTGTGTGGAAGATCTTTGACATAACGCCGCTGTTTGGAAGTCTGCATCCGGGCCAGAGTGAGAACGTTATGCTCACGTTCTTTGGACACGCCTTCATCGAGTGCAAGGTGCTCTAGCCAATCGTTACACTGTATCCCAGTTAAAAGTGTGCCCTTTAGTTTTTGCAATGACTTTGACAAATTTTGACTGACCTCAGTAAAATCTGGTAGAAATGTCGCAACAGAGTAGTCTACAGATTTTCCGTCATGCCTATTATTTATGTGATTGCTGTATTTTGGCAAAATAATGCACACAATATCACATTTCCATTGGAGCTATTTCTGTCACTCATGCTAAAAGTAAAAATAACGTGTATTGGCTAACGAAAATAGCAGCAAAAAACAATGTTTTGATTGAAAACGTCACAACTTACGTTCGGAGTATCGGCCGTTAGCTGCAACAGAATGAAGATGGCATTAGTGTCACTCGTTAGTGGCGTCAGCCACAATGATCCGTTCTACTCCTGACCATGCTTCAATCAAGTGATACTTCATATTACTCACGTCTCGGATTGGCGATGTATACCCTGGTTCCTGCATAATACCCTAGATCATTGCTGTTACTTTCCAATTTTTGCGGCCCCGTCACCAGACTGAAATTGTCAGTGGGGCCCATCCGGGAGCCGGGGCCCGTATAGCCTATACCCTCGCCATGTCTGAGCATCGATGCTTCCCATAGAAGAGACTAAGTACTCATACAATGCATTTCAAGCACGTGACAGGCGAGATAAGAGTGAGTGTGACTCAGCCGTCTACTCCAGCCTCCATGGAATACAGGGTTGCCATTTGGTCTTTTTCGATTTTTTTAATACCAAAAATGCACTAAAATACCAAAATTTTTATCTGGCAACCCAGATGGAACATGATCAGTCCAGTTATTTTTGACGGGGCCCTGACGATTTTTGCTGGGGCCTTTCCCCCGTGGGCCCCACCCTGGTGACGGGGCCGATTTTTGGGAAGTCGATGGTCAGTTTTTTGCCCCATATACTGTTATTTTTAATTCATACAAGCTTTAGTCATAAAACGTGGCAATCGTGGATCTCAGACTTCGCCCGCGGTGTGCAACCGCACCGTTAACTCTATATACTTAACCTTAACGCTGTCCATTAACGCTAAATGAACTTCGATTTCCTTCATCCATCAACATATATTTTTTTTCGGCAACGTACACCGTTGCCATAGTAACACTGACAACGGCGTAGTGCGTTTCCATAATTCTTCCCATTAATTGTCGCATTTTCGCCGTTGTGTGAGTAGGCCTAATTTAGAAATCATTAGTCACAATTATGCCGTTTAATAATTGGAAATTAAATTCTGTCAGACTTTACAGTACAGAAGTAAATTTAAGAGAAATTAGTCCTTTGTAGCGAACTTCTTTCCGCTATAGGGTGCATACAACGCATTTTCAGTGGGGAAGAAAACCCCTAGAATTGCCCCTTTGCCTTGAGATTGCGCCATCCCGCCGGAGGAGGACCGAGTCAAGGCTATAGTCAAAATGCACAAAAAATTGGTGAAATACAAAAACGGCTGAACCGATCGAAGGGGTGGTGGGATTGCACAGTGCGGGCAAAGTCCGATATCTACGATTTCTTTGTTTTTTTCAAGAGATCATGTAGTCTTCTCAGAATAATTGATTATTACTTGGAATCGTCAATTTGTCCATTAACCATGCACATTTCCAACTTTATCTTGCCATTAGCATGTGGACATGTAAGTAAGTAAGTAAGTAAGTAAGCAAGCAGAATTCAATAGCACATAATAAACATATATGCAGCTATAGAAACCAATATGTCTGTCCTCCTAATACTCTGACGGAAATGTACACTGCCACACGTGCTGCCCTCTGATGAGTTACGTTGAGTATGCACTGCATGCCCTATTCGAGTTAGAAAAAAGGACGCTGCGTACCCTATTGACGTCAGAAAAAAGACTGGACAGACGGATGGATGGATGGACGCCAGACCAAAACATTACGATTTCCGCTAAACGCGGCCAGCATAGTGAGACATAGCCATAAAGCAGCAGATCAAATGAAATCAAGTGCATGCAATCCAGGAAAATGAAAATACACAATGTGATACAATGTAGCTAAATACAGTATTATATCTAGGACTTAAAACAAATTTAACATGATGTGAATAAGGCTAAGTTATTTTATGTAGGTGACTGCGTTATGTCACGTGGAGCATGGACCTACATATCAACTGGCTCTGAAAGGACAAGCGTCACTTGCCTATTACCATTTTAGCGCTCAGCAAGTTGACTTTGGCTTTGTTGTAAGTTTGTCCTCATTTGTTGTTGCTGTTTTCTTTTTCACTGTTCGAGAACTGAATTGCTACCATTGTTGTACAAGTAAAAGTAAAGTAAAGTAAGCTTTACTTGACAATTCGTGACCCATCACTGACACGCTGCACGAACACAAATTCACTTGCTTACTTACTCACTTACTTAATAACTTACTTGTTGATCAGGGATCACACAATTTTACCTGCCACCCACACATTTATCCACAAGTGGAATGAGCCATGCCCTGCACCGTTTCTTGTGAGCTAGGGTCTACTCGGTTTAGTAGTAGGCAAAACACCGCTTTGAATTCACTTGAATCTGGAAGGGCGCACGCCCCCAGGGCGCCCCCAGCCATAGTTTAGAAAGTGTGAAGCCGGACCTTAAAACATTGGGGTCAAAGAAATGCCTCCCCGTTCACGCCAGTATATATGCTTGCTTGCATATATGCAAACACACAAGAGCCGCAGGGACGGCCCACCACCCTCGCCGGCCTGGGCTTTTTTGGTATTAGATGCAACATGAATGAACGTGAACACATTTTAATGCATTACTGCCTGCCAGCACTTTTACATTTATTCAGAGTTTGACATCATCTGCATATAATTTATAATTAACTTGATCGTCAAAGCAATCAGTAATGTCATTTATGAAAATCAGGAATAACAATGGACCGAGACAGCTGCCTTGCACGACGCCGCCGCATATGTAACCGGATGATGAGTAAACATTATTAACTCTAGTATAATGCAGACGCTGTAACACAAACGACAAGAATGTCAATCAAACACTAATTATCATAATTAATGATCCATTGCATCATCATCATCATCAAGAGGTAATACAGTCCATCGTTCAGGCATGTTCATCATTTCGTTCAACTTCGTCTTGCGGTGCTTTTTTTGTTCGTCCTTCCTTCTTGCCATTTCATCTTTATGTGTTAACTTCTTTTGCGTTTCCTTCCATTTCTTCAAATTTTTGAACACATCTCGCAGTGTTTCAGCCGCAATCATTGTTGCTTCAGCTTTGTCGATGGCCGCCTCGATGTTCACCAAAGACATATCACGTAACTCGTTCATTATCGCTGGTACCATTTGCATGTCGATGAAGTGATTGCCAGCTAATATTTCACTTAAGCGATTGCTCGCATCAACAATATTATCAGTATAATTAGCTGCACTACGACGAATGTTAAAGTTTTTAGCCATAGCTCTAGCCTCAAAACGTTGCTCAAATTATAGCTCAAAAATTTCTTGCTGCTCAAACTAGTGCTCAAAATGAGCCGTAAAATGAGAACCTTAGGACATAACTAAAAATAGAACATTACAACTTACCGTATGACCAATGGCGTTTCAATGAAGTTAATACTTTGTCAAGATTTAATCATGTTATGATGCATCAGTTATTTCCACAAAACTGCGTAGTTGTCGACTCATCTACCCATCTCACCAACAGCATGGCTGTGACTCAGCGCAGCGACTGCAGCTGTTATCAGCAGCCGTTTTATGGCTGCAATCTGACACATAAGTATTTCTGCCGACTGCAGCTATATTCCCAGCCACCGACCACGTGGGGCGGCCGTGGTATTTGCTGCGCTGCGCAGTTTCACAGCCGCATCAGCTAGTGCGGTCTGCACTTACTCACTGTTTACACCCAGTAGGGCGGCGGCGCTGTAGACCACACTGCGTGCTCGGGGGTCGGTGGGCGTGAAGCTATATTTTCTAGCTAGTTTTGTAGCTGCTTTTCAGAGCAGGATGTAGCGGCCAGAACGAAGCCAGGCGTCCGATCTTTTCCGACAGTAGTTGTATTAGGAGAGTTCAACGATATACGCTTATGTACGCTATATTTTGCATTTCTCACAACTATACTTACATGTTACGGAGATTCTGAAGTGGCGAGTTTTTTTATGAAGGAGGCGCGCGCCTGTTCTCGGCCGCGTCTGATCAATTTTTTTT
>Ga0209780_1003627_pt1 | contig 11604 bp, 4 predicted proteins | sample WorMetexBAHAMAS2_FD_187384 | JGI IMG/M metagenome (GOLD analysis project Ga0209780, IMG submission 187384) | Marine gutless worms symbiont microbial communities from Max Planck institute for Marine Microbiology, Germany - Inanidrilus exumae... | ecosystem: Host-associated > Annelida > Digestive... | reverse complement strand
GAGACTCCAGCAGTTTGCAACAAACACTTGTTAAGCTAACCGGTCTATAATTTGCTCTGTCGGATTTTAAACCCTTTTTAAATATTGCAGTAACCTCTGCGAGTTTCAACATTGTCGTTCAACATTGTACTCACTTTCAGTGTGCAATGATTGTTATCAGCTAAACTATTTCACTTGTCTTTCTTAGCCCGCGCGGCATCGCGATGCCGAAGGGCTTATATTTTACAGCTGTGATTTTCTTTCTTTCTTTCTTTTTCTTTCTTCTTTCTTTCTTTCGACGCCTAATCTCTGAGGTCACTGAACAGATCTCAAACATTCGACTGTCGACATATTCACTTATGACTGCTATTTGAAAAAATTGGTCCGAACTCCCCCGGTCATTTACCCCAACGGGCTGGGGGAAACGCTTTTTAGGACCGACTTTGAACTTTGACCGAACATATCCCTGCAACGGAACATGATATCAACAATCGGAAAGAAACTTATCAATCTACAGGACTTCCCTACATGCCCCGCAATCAAATTGAAATTAGGTGAACTTTGATCCGAAAACGGCTGAGAACGGTTGGCGAGTTTTTGCTACCCCCTAATTTTTGCATTGGGAGACACTGCCAGCCTTACCGCATGGACGTTACATAACAGACAGCAGGCAACCGCAAACTTTGGCACGTGACAGGAGCTTACAGTCTACACCAACAGAATGCGTGGCGTCTCACGCTGGGCTTTGCCATGCATCTAGTGATTTTATTTTTTCCTTATTTTTCGTCCCTGGGCCGTGTGCTAGATTAAGCTAGCGATCTCGTCAGCTTTTGAGCTATGGTATCGTATCGTATTGTATCGTAAATGTGATATTTGGCTCGATACAGCACACCGTGGATCCACCAGCTGTTTCTGCCGAATTTGGCCCTTATCGCAGAAGGGGGTTGGTACAGGAGTCGCAGACTTGAAAATTTGGTAAAAATTGCGGGTTTTGGCGGAAAGCGTATACCGATTCAGGAGCGGGGTGTCTCTGGCAATGCTGCCGGTATTGCAGAGACTGGGAGTCGATACTTACGGTTTCTAGTTTAGTTACATTATTTTTTCCACGATTCATTTGCAGAAACTGAAAAAGCTGGTATGTTTTAGGTGAATTTCGATCGTTACATCAAAAAACATAATATAGTAATACTTTTTTGCTCCTTTATCCGCAGATCTGTATATTAGTACGTCAATGGCGCCGGAAGCTAGCGAAATGTCGAGTAAATATGGATTGGGGATAAATAATCTTAGTCTACTAATGTGTAATTAAAAGGCGTGTTGCACGGCGCTGCTGTTCCTGTGGCGTGAGTGAACTGCGGTTTGTTCACACGGATGCGTTGCGTTGCGTTGTGGCATCTTGCGGTATGCGGCATAAACGACGCAACATGCCGCAAGATGCCGCAACGCAACACACCGCACAGGTCTTTAGAGCCCGTTCAGATCGCCGCGAATGGACTAAATTGAACTAGGCAGTATACACTTTAGTTCAGTACAGTTCAATCACAACGATGTGGGCGGTGTTTTATACGTCAGAGCGACAAGTGATCGACGTCTATAGTTGCCGTACTCGTGACAACGGTAAAACATCAGCTAGTTACTTCACTGCCGAGAACGTTTCCACGCAATATCAAGAATACGAGTATGTGTTCTTAACTTACAACATGCATTAATTCACCTAGCATTGCTTTGGTTATTACCGTTTCCATCTTGCTGGAATTTACGGCGACTTATTTTAATAACGCATTATAGTTCTTGCGCTGTTATAAAGTTATTCAAAGACCGACAGTGATTTTATATTCTATGTCCACAAATGATAGAAAGGATGTAAGACATACATCATAACAGAGGTTTCTGTTGTTACGATGCAACTTCAACAATGCAATCGTAGATATCAGACTTCGCCCGCAGTGTGCAGTGCAATCCCACCCTCCTCTTCGCGGCCGATAACAGACTCGTCCAACGCTTGCAATCAAGCGTCTGCCTCTGTCATATGCACGCCGCTACATGGACAAATCCAATTAGCAATTCGTAGGGGTGTTAGGCTTTGTCGGGCACATGTTTTCCTCAAAAATTGCTCTTTCCCCTAAGGGGATCGTCACCCCTACGTAACACACTGTTATTCGGTCCAAGCCCACTCATCGTGCTACACGGCATCTCGATCGGTCCAGCCGTTTTTGTATGGGTCCCAAATGCTCTGCTGTATAATGCATTGTCAATGGGGCAGAAACCCGCAAAATTTCCCCTTCCCCTTAGGATTTCTTCACCCTGCCGGAGGAGGACCGAGCCACGACCTGACGGCCATAGGCATCATGCACAAAAATTTGGTAAAGATCGCGGGTGTGGTTCCGGAGATATCCTCGCAAACAGACACACACACAGACACGCTTATTACAATACTTCGCAACCGCTCCTGTGGGCAAAGTAATAAATGCCGCTCTACTTGTTTTTATGTTTCCTTAGAGTCCGTTCCAAATTTTCAGGCAATCTACACATCTCACTGACAGGCATCAGACATGGAATCAGATTAGATGGTTACAAAAGGCCGGTGCAGCTTTGCCCGTTTCAGAGCTGACAGTGACAGACAAAAGGGACTTCGCATCACTGCTAGACTATGGCACCAATAGATGTCGTTTTCCGTGTTCCATTCAAAGATAACGTCAGCCGAGCGTCCACCTCTTGTCCGACGGATCGATGGAGAAATGTAAACCAGGGCGGTTGAAAAGAGTTAGTCAGTTCCCACTGGACATGACGTTGTACACTTTTCATCGCATGTCAGCTGGTTATAAATTGATGACAAGCTTCGCATGCAGCTACGGCGGATATAAGAGATATCGCGCAGCATCTCGTTGCCAAGGACCACGTTCGCCGCCAACACTCTTACATAGTCCCACCGACTCTTATCAAGTTGGCAGAGTGGGCGTCCTCAGTGCCTGGTATGACTGTATGGAACTCTGTACCATCTGGCATTCGTAACATTTCAGGCACTACTGCTTTCAAGCAGCGTCATCTTAATGCTTTCCTTTTTATACTGTTTTTAACTTTTTAATACATGGTCCTAATTATCTGTGTTTTAGTGCTTCCATCTAATGTTTAAACTGTGCAATATGCAAACGGACAGTATTTTGTATCTGGCGTATAGGGCCTAAGTAAGTAATCGTTGTATTGTATTGTATTGTAATAGTAAACTTCAGACAGTCGCTAGTAAGTAAACTGCGACACTTCGTTCATTAGGCCTTTATTATTAATTTATTTTATGGCTGGGAATAATTTTAGATTTTTCAGATGTATAAGATAAACCGCCTTCAAAAGTGTCACCAGAGGTTCAACTGTCGCAGAAGGACCGCGCGACGCTGTGTCGACTGAAAACAACAAGAAAATCGTCGATAGTCTCCAGAAAATGCTGCACAAATGTACGGAAAATTGCAATAAAAAGGTTCACAATAACTAAACTAGAAAACATAGGAAGTCGTATCGACATGCAGACCCACGCCGGCAACGGCCGCAGGTAGCACAGCGGCGTATTGGTATGCGGAATACGGACAATGTCATGGTCAATAGCATTAACCGTGCGACCGTGACGGTTTTCGTAACCGTGTGACCTTGACCTTTAACCTTTTGACCTCTGGGTCAATGCTTGCCAAGCGACTGCTATAGAGTATATGTTTACCAAGTTTGGTGTTGATAGCTCAATCCATTTTCCTGTTACAGCGCGGACAAACAGACAGACGCGACTGAACGCCCTCCCTACGCCGGCATGGTAATGACTATGAAGATCAGTAGATCACCCAAGGCCAACCGCAATGTCTGCATGCAGCATGAACCGGAAACGACACAGGTTGTCAGTACCATTTCCCAGGAGCTTTGCCACGGGATGAATTGGAATGGACATGTCCACCTGCCTTTTGCTGGAGGGTGTTCTGAGAATGAAGTAGACCGGCTGAGTTTACGGGAATAAGAAGGATCGATTCGATCAGGCATGAAGCCACTTCCTTACCTTGATTCCAAAGTGGCCGTATGTTGATTCCTGGAACTTGCCTAAAATTTAAGGTGGCTGATGTTATTGAAATTCAAAAGTACGGTCAACAAAATGCAATAAAAAACATCTGAATAACAAGTTATTTTTTTCTGGAGAGAGGCAAAAATCCTCCCCAGATCCCACCTATAAGGCCGGGCCTCCGATTCAAGCATTCATGACGTTATAAATTTTCATATTATTATATTATTATAATGGGAACCTCTCCACTTAACCTACTCCCTTGGTGGACTTCAGCCATTTGAGTCCGCCACTGTTGTTTCCTAGCCCACTCTTGAACCCGACGACGCCCTTGCCGATTTCTGCCAGGCGTGTCGTCGCGGTTTGAGCATGACTGATTACTGGGAGTCGATCGGCGGCATGAGAATTAAGCGGTCGACGTACGTAACGTAACGCAGGTCGACGTAGATCGATCAGTTAGTTGTCTGTCGGTCGGCTGTATGCGGTAATCGCCAGCAGTCGAAGATAGCGTGAAACGTGAGGCGCGAAGCAAGTGGCCGGACCGCCGGGTAGTAGTTTCCAGAAAAGACCGGAGGCTAAATACAGATGGAATGTCAGAGGTCAAAATGTCCGTCAATCTATCAGTAGCAGCTAACGGCATGGATCAGACGCTATGTATCTTCGATCAGCGCCTCTGCATCTTCGGACTTTACGGCGCTATACAAATCCTATTTTATTATTTATTATTACTATCGTCGTAGTCTGACTCAGAAACGAGTTTTCCTCACATGACATCATCGTTTTAAAGAAATATAGATAACTTCATCTGCCAAAGTTGGAGACATACAACTATTTGACCGAAACTCATGTTTCTCATCGTGACCGTCATCCGTGGTTTCACAATATCATTCGACGGACGTGCGACAGACGGGACGGACAGTCAGACACCGGGCCACAGCTATACGCGCTATACAAGTGCGTTGCGTCGCGCGTTAAAAATCGTCGTAACGTTGTAATCCAGTGCATTCTTTATCTGCACGAAGTCTCAGTAGCTGTAATGACGGCTGCACAGCGAACGGCCAATATGGATGAGATAAGTGGCGATAGCTGAGCTGCAGAGGCTGCTATCACATTACGTCGTCGACACACCATCATCATCATCATCATTTATCTTGTTATACTAGCTGCTGCAGGTCGAGCGTTGACGAGCAGTATACGACTCTATCCGCGTCACACAGCAGCGTCATTAAATTAATCAGCGATATAATATAACATGTGGTCAAAAAATTGACGAAAGGCCGCATCGTCGTCTTGTAACCCCTCGCTGCGGCGAATGGATTCGTCCGACCTTGACCCCATGTAATAAATGATTTATTGGGCCCACGCGCATCAGATCTCCATCTTGATCGGTTCAGTTTTTGCAGGGCTCACGAACGTGACCAACAGACAGACACACGGTACTGCGCCTGTAGCAATAACCCGCAGCTTATGTAAGGCATGCGATGCGGCTTAATTTCCTATTCCGAAATTTCGTAAAATGTATAGTTTTGGGGTTACACACTCAGCGCCTCTGGAGTCTTTGATATACTGGCGCTATACAAGCCACATTATTATTATTATTATTATTACCTCTGCACCAATGGCGGTGAAATTTGGCGTGAAGGAGCTAAGCTATAAACGACTCCTCTATGTTCAATTTCATCCCAAGCTGTGCAACTAGTCGACCCTGCGGCCAGTGCGGCGTGAAAAACCTCCAAAGCGCATCCATATGAGTAGTCTTAGTACCCGCGTATGCTATATGGGCATACTGCCAGTAAAAGACAAGTTGTTTATTCATATGGGCCGAAATTTTCTTTGTTCTTGTTACGAGACTCTCAGATTGGGGAAAATTTTGACACTGGAATGCGAATAGGCTATCTGAAGTCCGAAAAACTGTTTATGTTGATTAAAGTTAAATGACAAACTTTGGAACATAATCGCGGGAGAAAACTAAAAATGACATACGACAAATGACAAAATCTTTGTACGTTAATATCACAAACATCATAAGATACCGAGTCACATACGTCTTCAATGACGCTGCCGTTATGCACACACAGCTGGCTTCGTAAACGATAACAGTGACAAGTCGTACACTCCGTAGGCTTATCGCTAAATACTCGCTTGACTGGTCACTGCCTCACAGTAGACAGTATACGTGTCATTTTCTGTTTCTTAGTTTGTCTGTGCTTGTCAATATCATGTAGATCTTAAATTTAAAATAATATGTCAGGCCAATTTTTAAAAACTTGCCTAAATTTGACCTCTCTTTTACTCAAGTAATAATACCAGTGTGAACGCAGCTTTAGCCTGCCCTTCCTATCGCAAACTCTCTCAGTCTTTCTTCGGTCGTTAAGACCTTGCTTCTGATCCCCAGTTATGTGATAGTTCCAACACGGTCTACACCACGATGGGTAGGTAGGTACATGTACTTAGCCAGGTCAGAATATTTGTAGGCGGCGTCGAACTCGATGAAACAGTCACGTCGGTACCGGACCGGACCATCGATAACATACGACATAGTCTCCTACAGCACAGGATTAGTCGTAGCTGTGTCCTGTGTACCGTCCCGCAGCGTCTATACGTGAGATAAATAAATAAACATATCATGTAGGCCTACATAAGAAATTATTGTAAAACATGCGAAAAGTAATGATCTTAAATGCCCATCTCAAACTCTACGACTATCGAATCTATTAATCAGCCGTATCGCAGTGACTATGGCTACCGCATCTCTTTGTATGTGTGTGACATCACCAAAAGGCACGCAGCAGCAACAGCCGCAATAACAAACTAGATGGAAAGTACTCTGAGAGAGTACAACTCCCCGCGAAAGCGAAATTTGGGGGTTTTGTCGCAACACTTGCCACGCCTACTATTAGACTGCTGCTGTTAACCGGCGGTTGTTTACATTTTGCGGAGTTTTATGACCGTTACTTCTACATCCCTCTACCGATCGTAACGAAACACGAACTTGGTCTTCCCTTTCCCCCGAGGAACCTTCCCATAAAATTTGGTACAGAAAATATGGTCACAGACAGACAGACTCACAAGCCAACGCCGGTAAAAACATACTCCCTCGCTTTCGCGGGGAGAAGAAAGAGAAGATAATGATGGAGAACATAGAGATGACTCACGCCAGTTGCCAGTCGCCGTGGTGTGTACACGTGTCAGGTCAACTGCCTGCCGTCGTCTCTCAACGCTTTGCAGCCGAAACGCACTCCAGCTGAGAGCATCGATGTACCGGCCAACGTTATCTCGCTCTAAAACTAAAGCTCACGGAAAAGAAACCAACACGCCGAGAGTGGGTCAACATCCTGCCCATGTCTGCCATAGTGTGATAGCATTTCGTGTTATATCTGTAAACTACTTTTTATACCTGGGTGGCGCGGTGGCGCAACGGGTAGAGCGTTGGACTTGCTATCAACCGGTCGTGGGTTCAAATCCAACTCGGGGCAAAAAGGCCAAAAGCTGCGTAACAACATTGGGCAAGTTGTTAACACCTATTTGCTTCTGTCACCAAGCAGTATAAATTGGTATCGGCCAAGGGGCGGTGATGCTCTGCGGATGGAAAGGTAACCGCAGGCCTGGCGGAAAGTACCGGCAGCCTACCGCCGGATAGATGGCTTTTATATCACCTGCGGGCTAACTGCCTGTACACCGGGATGAGCTACGGGCCCAACGCTCGGTAACGAGTATGGAAAGCCTTTACCTTTTTTATTTATACCTGGCTTTAAAATATACGGCAGTATGTTATCTTGTATTTTCAAGATACTTTTTGAAACTATCTTGACAAAAAGACACTTTTGTATATGCTTTAAGATACTTTTCATCATGCCACATTAAATCTAAATCATTTAGGCTTTTCTTAATTTATTTGTATGTGCATAGTAACTTAACGATCATACTAATTCTTGATCCCTCGTGGACTACGGTAATACATTTGCAGTTCCGGGACAAAACGGTGAACTTATATAGCGCATTTTGTGAAACACCTCGCTAACAGAGAGAGAAAAAGGTCGTTGAAAGATTGACAGAGAAATATAGTTATAATATCACTCCGTAAAATAAACAAAAATACAGATGTACAGGTTAATGCAAAAGTATCTTCAAAAACTATCTTAAAGATACTGCCTTGTATCTTCAAGTACGTTTAAAAAAGTCGATTTCTTGTATAATGCTGCTTATGCTACATTGGCGCAGCATACAGACTAAGATTACAACAACGGCAAACAAAATGACAAGCCAATCAATAAGCTGCAACACGACAGTAGCGACACACTCTGCAATCCTACGAACATCTGATCTGACGTTCGGTGTATAATTGTTTGCGTGATTTAATATCTTTGTACGCGGTAATCCAAAAGTCAATTCTGTGTTCCTTCACCGTTTCACGTTCACAGACCACACAGCCCGGCTATACTATACAGCGATGAGTGAGTTATAGGTTTATGAACAGAAGTGCGTTCACATTTACATCTCAAACATTCACTATAGGTGACCTTATCCAGTGCAGTCGGCTTATTTACATCAAGGTACGCAAGGTCTTATCTTTCATGCTCATGCAGTAGGCCTATTTATAAACATTAGTATAGTACAAATAACAGTCCATTATACAGGGTGCACATTTTTCAACACACCATATCTTTGAAACCATTGACGATAAAATGACTGCGGTTTCGCTCAAAGTAATAGTATAGACTAACGAATAGTTACATTGTTAGTAATTTGTTGTTTTTGATTTATTCACATAAACTGAACTGTCGGAAATGACATTTTGTTAATATAACAAGGTGACGCCCTAACGGGACGTAACACTACTGGCCCGCTGTGCAGTGTTACCGTGAAGCTATAATTAGACTGGAGGCAACATAAGTAAGTTAGTAAGTAAGTATGACATCATCGCCTGGCCTGCGCGGGTGAAGCCGCATGAGGGCCCGCCGTGCAGTGTTACAGACGACAGACGACGACAACAGACGCCAGAGAGCAAAACAATACTGGCCCCTACACTATGTCTACGCGGGCCAGTAATAATATCGAGGTAATTTACAAAGAATATTTAACCACTGGGCGAAATGGCATTTGGATTTTTGTCCCAACGTAAACTCTAAACATTCTAGTAAAAACCGCATCATTTTATCTTGAACGGTTTGTTTCAAAATGTGCAACTTTTTTGGCTCACTATGTATGTCAGCACAATTTAATGTAGGATAATTTTTATGGCTGTTCTCTCTACAGAATACGGCGGAAACCCATGAGGTTTTACTGAGAAGTCTAATTATCTTTGTCCAGAACGGGCTTGACTGGTCTGCTTGCAAGCGTACCGGTAGCGCTATAACAATCGACGAACGCTTTTTCCACGTGTTTTGTAACGCGCAGACGCAGCTGGAATTGACAAATTTTAATATCAGCTTCGGGTACTGAAAATGTGCAACTACTGTATTGTGCAAGGCACAGAGTCGTTGGCAAGTTATTCCGGTAACAGACGCAGACACACACAGCAGCTCGATTACAACACACAAATGCCGCTTTGCCGCGACGCGACATGTAATTAACTTCCGGGTCCACATCCGGCAGTTGGCCGGTGTCGGCGCTGTTCCTGCTTCCAATGCAGCCCGTCAAAGGATCATCGGGAGTCCGGCTGCCGGATTTAATACCGGGTTTGATTGGCAGCCGGGGTTATTCACGTTGTTGTCGAGCAAACTGTGTGGTCGGTCGCCGGTCAGTCTCATGGAGCCGCGGCGTTCCCGGTACACACCGCGCGCGATTTGCCACGCACCGTCACCTCATCGATTCAAAGCACGCGGCATTGCAGCTCTATCCGCGGCGATGTCGAAGTGCCGACCGCCTGAATTCCGACTGCCGCGGCGCAGATGTCAGTCGGCATTCAGGCGGTTCGACGCGACAGATCCGCTTGCGTCGCGCTTTCGGTCGATCAGTCTTAATGCAATAAGTGAACACACAACGATCGAATGTGTCGACTTATTGCCGCCCAATCCGCTCCGCTGCGCTGCAACTGTACTAATATTTATTAAACGTTATAGCCAACTGTACAGCCGGTCAATGAGCTAGCTTATTCAGTCTGTTGTTCCCGTTTTGAAAGTTAGAAATTCCTTTCTAACGCCGTTGGTATTGTAAGATTTAACGTCCCACTCGACACATTATAGGTTATTTCGGAGACAATTTTACAGATCAGATGACCTAACCAACAGTGTAATAGCACTGAAGGATGATAGTCTTCTAGCGCCGTTCTAACGAAGGGTACAATACAATACAAAACCAATTTGTAACGCGCCGATTAGTCTAGCCAAAAACCGGAATCGGAGGCGACTGTTACTGGGATTGATCAGCGCAAGCGATTGAAAAAAAGTTTGCGTTTAAGGTCACGTTTAAAACAATTCACACAAGTTGCAGCACGACAGTTAAAAGACAGGTCATTCCAGATCTTTGGTGCACTAACAAAAAATGCTTTGTCAGTCATGACGAGAGACGTGTAAGGACGGCTAAGCAGCTGTTTGTCCGACGATCTCAGTGAACGAGATGGCACATAGTCACTAATGAGAGATGCCAGATACGATGGACTTCCACTCTGTCTCGTCTTGTAAGTCAAAACTGTGAGCTTGTAGTCTATGCGTTGTTTCGCTGGTAACCAATGCAGTGTACGGCGCAGTTCTGTAGCACTGCATGTTCTCGCAGCTTGGCAAACGACTCTGGCCAGTGTATTCTGTGTCACCTGCAACTTCCAGAGATTATCACTGGACGTGCCGTAGCGGAGCGAGTTGCACTAGTCAAGGCGCTCGGCCACAATGGTATCAGAGTGTTTCTATATTTGGTTGTTTAGTTTGTTTCTCTTATTACTTTCATTTTATTATAACAAGCCAAAATCGCGCTCTGTGCGATATTGACTTGCCCGACCGTTCGCGCCGTCCGTCCGTCCGGCCATGTAAGCCACGCCTCTGGCCAAACAAACGTTGACAAACTGACAATCGGATTATTACATGTAGATGATGTAGATGCTACCATTGTGTGGTGAATAAAATTGTCGTAATACTGAACTATTAGAATCCAGAAAAAAACTCAACTGGGAAATCTTCAAAATTCCTGGGTATTATCACCGTGATTTACAGAACGGTGGATTCCTGAGAATTCTCGGTGGCCCTGCTGCCGCTGGAGTTGTTATCGTTAATAAAAAGAAGGTGTTGCCCTAACGGGACATAACCGCCTTGCAGTTTCAGCTGCCGGAACGGCCACGCGCCCGGCCCGGCGGCGGCCGACCGCCCACGCGTGTTACAGACGACGACACACGACAGACGACTCCAAGAGACGACAGCGTGCAAAACAATACTGGCCCATTAGGTGGGCCAGTAATATAATACCGACGACCCGATGAAGCTTGATCCCACGCATTTTTACTAAAGTTGTACAACCAAGTGCTCCGAAAACAGCAAAATTAACATAGATTATAAACATAAACAAGAAATACGTTCTGTGGAACATGGTATCTGCCCCATAGCCGAGTTCACAAGTCCATGTCTGCACTGTGCGCATAGTAACAGAATACCATATCCTCTATT
>Ga0209780_1003626_pt1 | contig 11604 bp, 8 predicted proteins | sample WorMetexBAHAMAS2_FD_187384 | JGI IMG/M metagenome (GOLD analysis project Ga0209780, IMG submission 187384) | Marine gutless worms symbiont microbial communities from Max Planck institute for Marine Microbiology, Germany - Inanidrilus exumae... | ecosystem: Host-associated > Annelida > Digestive... | reverse complement strand
ATGAAAATGTTTACATTTGGCGTTGCCCTTCATTTCTTCGTTGCAGGTAATCATAGACATTTCAAACTTACTATGTGGGTTGAACATAGCAAGTCCCAGCCTACGGATGACAAAATCTACCTGAAATAGGCGTTGCCACGTCACGTAACCCATTTTAAACTTTTAGTCCCCTTAAGATATCTCTGGAACGGCTTAAGCTAGAGACTTCAAATTTGGTGTGCATGTTGATCATAGCAAGTCGCAGCCTTCGGACGACAAATTGTCCCTGAAAGGGGCGTGGTCACTGTCACGTGACCTCTTTAATTTTTGGAAAATAAGCGATAATATCTGGAAAACGGTACGAGATAGCCTCATAGTTTCTATTAAATTCGAATAGGAAGTCGTATGCATTCTGTCGAATGGTTATGTTGCCGATGACCTTGGGTGACCCCTAAGCACGTTAAACCACCTCAATTTCAACATTTCGCATTGCCTTATGCATCTTCGTAATTGGCGATTGCAAAGACTACAAATGTGATGTAAAGGTTGAATGTGCAAGTCACAGCCTACGGACGACAAACTGTGCCTGATTGGGGCATGGTCAGGTCATGTGACCCATTACAAAATTTTGGGACTCCAATCATATCACTGGAACGGCTGAACTCGTCAAATTTTATACACGAGCAGGCAATATCAATTCTATGCAACAGGATGACATATCACCAACAAAAGGGCGTGGTTATGGTCACGTGACAGTTTTAAAATTTTGCCGTTAGTCGTGATACAGCGCACACGCGGGTTTGTCAGCGACAGCTGAGCTACTTGTTTTTTAAACACAGTGTATGCCATGCTGCCATAGTGAGTGCCATGCAAAAATTTTTGGGTTGACCAAAGCAGTGAAACCAAGTACGTACTTAAGTACATTTCCAGTACTTAGGTACTTGTACTAAGTACTTTGAAGCATGTACTTATCGGTACACTGTGTCTCAAAAAACGACACTGCTTTGGCTTGCTATAACCTTGACGTACATCAACTGATTATGGTAATTTTTGGCAGAAATGTTGCTAAGAAAGTAAGCAGTCAAATGGTACTTTATTTATTTAACACTGCTTACTTTCTTAGCAATATTCCTGCCAAAAAATTATCAAAATCGGTTGATGTATGTAGAAGTTATAGCAAGCCAAACAGTGTTGTGTTTTTGGTCAAATAAGAGGTATAATGCTTTTGGAGGTCACAGACACAATGGAAGTTGAGTTCAGAAGTTCAGATCTCGTGAGTTCACACCACAACAGTTCAAACATCAATATAGGCTTACTTAAATAATAACAATGTCGGCCCAAGGTCTGGCCGACCCAGTGCCCACACTACCCCTGCAATTGATCGCCTATACGTCCTGGTGCGATTGATTTTGTCGCTCGCCTGCACTTTTCAAATGTTAAGCACTGATTCAACTTGTGTTTACTTGTCAAATTCCACAGTTCTTTTTGGAACGATGTTTGGCTGGATTTAGTTTGAATTGCATTCAAAATGAGCGTAATTTTCTGCTGTTAATAATGAGCATAATTCAAAGACCAGGTGTGCAATATTAAAGCATAAAGTGGTGTTCAAGCAATTTTTGTTGCCTGTCACTTCATGTGGTTATTGCCAAGCACATTTCAAATGCAGCTTTTGCTGAAGTTACTTGGTTGAGCTAGTCAGATTGTTGAGCTAATCAGACGTCTGGTGTGCATAGTTGATGTAGGTGCTTGTATGTGATTCTATTTTGTAGGTCCATTGCCTGTATGAGTTTGTTGCATTGCTGACGATTGTCGGGCCATTTTGTCTGCACGTCGTATGTTTCAAGTTGCCAGTCAAATGCATACCATTGGTGGCTTAGTGCTTTACGTTGCGTATCATGGGTTTAGTGGTGTTCGTCTACTATCTGTGTCCATTGTTGAGCAGCGTGCAAGTCGGGCCGACGACTAAATTATTCCAGTTGTTCAGATATGGTTATCGTCATCTGTCTGGACAACTTGCTGTAAATAGTTGCTGTTGTATCTTCACTGTGGCCGTTTCTGTTTTCTTGCCTATCTAGTTTCATAACTGTAGAACGTTATCCATTTGTGTTTACATTGCAAGTGCATTAGTCTTCTTGCAGACATGTGGCTGCAACATGTTTACAGTTTATGCATACAGTGTTATGTTACTGTATGTAAAAAAAGTGCACTGCATAGATGTTTGTTTAGCCATGGGTAGCAGTTCTTGCCCGACATTCTCTGTACAAAAGTTCAGTTTTCGCAGTGCTGTGTTGTGTAATTTTCTGCATATGTTACTGATCTGTGACATCTCATAATTTTGTTGCTGTATCATTATGTGAAATATTACAGCTGCGTACATTTGCAACTTGCAATATTTGATTTCATTAGTCTTCGGAAAATGTGTATACGTTTTGTTTCATGCTCATTTTGTTGTCTATAATATTTATGTCAGGACAATTACATTTGTAATTCTGTATGTGATTTGTGTAATATTCTTTTGGAGATTTTTCTAGTTTGACACCAAACTGTTTGCAGACATGTATTAATTAAATGTACTATACGTAATAGTAAAGCTAAAAGTTGCAAAGACTCCAGTAAAACCATATAAAAGGTTGTGCACAGCATCATATAGCCATGGACAACTGGTTATTTTGGGCAACTAGTACAGACAGTCTTCAGCCAGTCATTTGACAGGTTGTGAAGTGAAAATGCAAAGGATGTATTGCATTTGTACCTCAATCATGGTTGGCTTTATTATCACTGATAACAGAATGTGTCATCATTGCTTTTAGATTTAACAAAGCCCTTTACTTCTTTAGTGTAGGCAGTTACAAGACCTGTTTGCATGTACTTCTTCACCTTGCCATCACTGCCAAATACACATTCTCCATATCTGCATCCAACGTGTCACTAAGTAATAGAGATCTAGAATTCCTCGGTTACTATGAATACCAGGTTACTGTATTAAACCCGGGCCGCCATACCAATCTGCAGCTGCCAATCATATTTGATCAAGTGGAAGTAGTAATTTTAATATGACCAAAGTCTCTGCCGTCAGTCATAGTCGTGCTAACTCCAGTCAGTCACATTTTAAAGGACTGCCGGTGACGTCAGAAAATGTCGGTCACTATGCAGTGAAATATATCTTTGTAAAACCGTGTAAAAACGTGAAATGCGTATGTAGTACCCAAGGCAGCAAAATTCTAAAACTCGCCAATGGGCATCTAGGATTTCAAAAATTTTCCAAGGGACACTTTCAGACTCTTTGAAATGGATAAAATCAATTCAGGCTATGTGGCTGATTGTTCTTTAAAAAGTAATAGGCTTTCCTACGTCGACTTCAGTTCAGTCCGTCATATCGTCATTTTTCTGTGAATGACTCCGGGGACGAATTTGCCTGCTTACAGCATTTTATAGGTGAAATCATCACTAAGGTGCAGTGACGTCACAGTAATCTGTGATCTCAATACAATCACCATTTTCTAGGCATGGTGTCGTACTTTGTGAAGAGTGCTGCAAAATGTTTACATTTCCCTGCCATACATCATGGCGGCCAGAACAGCTGGCATAGATAGGAATGAAGAAATTGCATCACTGTCACCTATGTATAGAAAATGACGGGCAATGCCAGTTACAACTGTAAACAAGGCAATTGTAGATACAAGACTTCACCTGTGGCCTAAGTCCCATTACTGCTAAATTAACTTCACTCTCCTACGTCCGTGCATCACAGTATATTTGTTTCTCCACCAGTGTTCATCGTTACCATAGTAACAATATGTACCGTGATGTGCATTTCAGTAATTCTTCCCATTAATCGTCAAATTTCTTAGTTCCTCTTTTAATACAGTTTGAAACAGTCAAAATTATGCCCTTTGATAATAGGAAATTAAATTCTGTCCAACTTTACGGTAAATAAATTTAAGCGAAATCGAATTCACACCGCTATACGGTGGAAAAACACGATGTCATTCACAACACTGGAAGTACATAACATAACGCAACGACCCGTAGGACCGAGCCATGGTCATAGGCAACATCCACAAAACATTTGGTACAGATTGCGCTTATGGTTCGGGATATATCCTCGCAGACAGACACACAGACATGTGCATCACAATAATTCACAACCGCTCCCACGGGCGAAGTAAAAAATATAAAAACAGTTAACAATCACAAATATTTAATGTGACCCGCTTAATATATTCAGCAGCATAAGCAGCGGCATCAACAAGTGATAATTTTGAAATGCAAGTAGAAAATTGAGAAAACTGTTACAACATTCAGAGAATTATGCAGCTATATAAAAGCCCTTTAGGGATCTCTCAGTACACAAAAAAAACATTAGTTCACAATTGGCAGCTCATCTGCAGTCAGTTGGAACTGCGTGCCAGCTGCTCTTTCAAAATCATTATACTCTGGCGTTGGTCGTCCGGCAGCATCGCTATCTGGTCATCAGACAGTTGCAGCACCTGCATGATAAGCGCCGCCTGGCAACAAACCAACATAACTACCATTAGCCTTATGAACAGTAATACTTTGGTAGCTGTTCCGTTTGATTTTATCAAACGTACTACTGCTGCTATGGGTTAAACATAACACAGGTTCACAAGAGACCAGAGTAAAAGCAATAAAAAAAACTATTCACACTCGTCACAAATCTGTAGGCTGCACTGCCTGCATACAGTGCATAGATGTGGCCTATTGCTACAGAAGTTGCACATTGTGTGGCTGTGTGTCTGTCTGTGTGTTGGTCACATGGGCGAGCTGTGCAAAAACGGCTGAACCGACAGAGATGGCGTTTGCAGGGCTGACTCACGTTGGTCCAAAGAACCATGTATTAGATGGGGGTTCAGATCAGACAAATACATTCGCTATGGTGAGGGGTGTCAACATGGTGATGTGGCCTTTTGCCAAATTACTTTGGACACTTGTTTTAATACTTGTACTTGCAAATTAATCGACACGGTTGTATTTTTCTGACCCACAACTCTTAAAAATTATCTAGACAGGCATGAATCTGTCGAACAGCAACACACCTTTTCTTGATCTTGTGATGCTGGACCTTCTGTAGCAGCACCAAGAAGAGGCACCTAGTAAATGCAACAGGCACAGTGTAAGTTTTAAGAAATTACATTATGACTAATACACCTATGAACACATCACTGCCAGTAATACAAAGACTTCGCTACGACGTCATTAAAACATCTGGCAAAAATATCTCGATTATGCATATGAAATTTACTACGTCATTGCACTTATGTCTACTGTGAGCATGACATGTACAAAACTAGAAGATGGACGTCGATACCCCGACATCGACCTGGATGTCTTCGCCACCACGTACAGTAAATCACTATATTTCGTCTGATCAAATTTTCGCTATTTTCGTAGAATCACGAAGTTAAATACCCGCAAATTTCTGGAATTTGCCCATCATCATAACTTTATCTGCATAGAATATCAACACCTGGAGAACAGGCCAAATTAAAATGCAGTGAATTTTCTATGTAAGAAAATCACGAAATTAAGTTGCAGCGAAAATAGTGTTTTACGGTATTTAGGCTGCTGTCACCTTGACCTTTGATCTCCAAAATCCACTGATGTAGTCAGCAGGAGCTAATGAATAATCCCTGTCAGTTTTATCAAAATTGTTAAGCTGCTCATGAGATATAGTGGCAACAATGTCTGATCGGACGAATGAAAAAAGCATATGGGACAGCTTGAAAACAATGACATAATGCCTTCACCGGACACTGTGGAGTGGCAAGGCATAAGTAAACTGCATACAGTGCCAATTTAGGCAAAGTCATAGTAACAAATTCGAAGGCAAACATACTGAAGGCCGCATTCCGACGTTAGCGGATGCCACTCGTCGTGGATCTGGTGCTTGCCGTGGGTCTCGCATCTCTGGAACAGGAGCTCGAGGTCCTAGATCCATGCGCGGCCCACTTGGTCCCATATCCATTCTCGGACCCAAGCCCATTTCTCCTTCAGGTCTGCCACCTCTGCCTAAACCCGGCCCAAAGTTTGGCCTTGGGCCCACTGGCCCACCTCTGCCGAGATCCGGTCTTGGGTCCAGTGGTGGTCTCATCCTCGGTCCCATATCCATTCCCTGCTCATCCATTCTTGGACTCCTGCCCATCATTTCTGGTCGAGGTGGACCTATTTGAACATTACACACTTCTAAATATTAATCAAAACAACACACCATCTCATACAATCATAGGCAGTGTAACTTTTGAAATAACTGATTAATTTTTTTTAAATAATCAACAAGAAACGTTTTAAAATAGTAATGCCTACGACACTGATTGATTGAGTTAAGCTTCAACGTCTGACACAAAATAGGTCATTTCGGAGACGTTATTCCCAGGCAATCTCTTGGTTAAGTACTGAAGATAAATCTAACACAACAGAAGCAGACATGCATCTGTAACAGAATATAAAACAACATATAATAAACACAAAAAACTAAAGCCATGTTTGGTTGCCACCTATGACCTCTGACCTGGAAATGGAACGGGTCTATTCTGGAAGAAGTAGTTAAGTAAGGAAGTAAATAAGCAAGGAAAAAAGTAAGATAAGTAAGCAAACAAACAACTTATATAGCGCCGGAAACAAACGAATTGGGGAGCATAATAGTCCCAGAGCCCATATGGGGCAATGCCTACAACAACACAAGTAAGCCAGTTAAAGTACGCAAAGTAAAGTGTATGCTGAGTGTCAGACAGCACTAACCTCGAGGGTCCACAGGATGACCTCGACCACCTGGTTCTGGGCCACGAGGGCCGAAGTCCCTTCTGTCCACTGGAATGTCTCGACGATCCATTGCCCGCATATCTGGAGGACCAGGCTGTTCCATCATTGGTCTCAGGTCTCGCGGGTCAGCTCCAAGGCCTGCATCAAGTCTACCGATGTCCCTCCGCTCAAACTCCCGGCGATCAATAGGTGGTCCAAGATCTCGGCGTTCCACTGGTGGTAGTGGACCAAGATGGCCTGGACCCGGATCACGTTGATCCATGGATGGTCTTGGAGGAAAAGGACCACCATCACGGTTGCCTAAAGGTCCATCTCTTCTGTCCATTGGTGGAACAAACTCTCGTCGATCCATTGGTGGCCCAGGTTCTCGGGGATCCATCAAACCTGGCAGGTCAGGACGATCCACTGGCGGAACAGTATCACGGCGATCCATCATGGGACCGGGTCCAGGGCCACCACGTCGATCAACTGGTGGTCCCATTGCATGCTGATCTAATTGAGTCGGTTCACGACGTTCTGGAAAAGGCATGTCTCCAAGTATACCACCTCGTGGTGGCCCATGTGGTCCTGCCAACAGACATTTGCTAGTTCATCAAATAGCAGAATGGCAGTAGAGCATTTTCGTTTCTTATTGTGTTAACCGCACAATTTATAAATGCACTGGCAAACATGCAACAGTTGTCTTCTCCACTGAGCAACAACTTGGCAGGCAATCAGTCCCTTCTTGCAGCCTTTAAATAGTTCCATTGTTGACATCTTGTAGTTCTTCGTTCTTGGTATTTAATTTTAGCAGTCAACCCCATGTCATAAAAGAAAATTTAAAGATCCAGCTCAGATCAATTCCTAAGGTTTCTGAGTACTGTTACTAATAATTATCACAGAAATGTAAGAGCAGTGACATAACAGTTAACTGCATATTACTGCACTTTCACTGAACAGCTTCTACACAGACTGAGACAGAAACACGTCAAATATAAAACAAATACCGAAATCCGTGCCAGGACCAATCATGTTTGCTGGGTTGCGAAGTGCTGATGGTGCCGGTAAACGGGATGGCATGGGTCCACCAGGCAGAGCTCCCATAGGTTTATTATCCTAACAAGCAAACAATCCTAAATATAATCAACAGACCAGTAAGTGCTATCATAATGCAGCAAACAACTACCAATACTAACACAAATAGCTAGGGATGAGAGAAAACTAGTGTCGGTGCCATTAACACGGGTAACAGCATTATACTTTCAGTGGCCTGACACTGTTGGCTGAACAACAGGAACAGCATCTGACAGGCGTGCAAGGATACTAGTGAGACCATTAATCAATAACCCTAGCTTGTGCAGACAGAGAACTAGAACTGGTTATGCTGCAATGTCAAAGTTCTTTCACTGGTAGATTGATCAGGTCCCAACAAACCTTAAATATGTCTCAACACTACCCTGTTTTTTAAACTATTTTTGTTTAAAAATTGTGACATCCAAGCAATAGGTGAAGTTAACCACCATGAAGCTTCAGAAGCTCAAAACACGGTTGCCAAAAAATATTCGTCCAAGGATTTTATAGTAATTCGTTTCACTGACAAAAATGTTTGCCATGGCCACACCAAAAAACCTAAAGAATGAATGTATACACCTGAAGTAATCAAGAAGAAAGACGTCACGGCAACAAATAATGCTTAAAGTAAAAAGTAAAGTAAAGTAAACGTCGATTTGTATAGCGCATCGTCGTAACCACCTCTAATGCACTCAGACATGGATCACACAGTTTTACCTGCAAATTACACCATGCCTGCCTTTACTCCCCAGCCGCAGAACATCACCGCCCTTTGGCTGGTACTCATTTTACCGTCCCAGGGAGGGTAGAAGGCTGAGTCGACCTGGGTGGTTGGTTACATACCGAAAATAAAGTGCCGCCCCGGGAGTCGAACCCGGACGGTCACCCATCCCAGTACTAACCTGGCTCAGCGTAGGTTAACTTCGTTGATCTAGACCAACGACGCTACCACTACGCCACGCCGCCACCTTATGCTTAGTCATTCACTTATGACTTATGGTGTCAGTTGGCAAGTTGGTTATATCAGTTTGATATTTATCGTTCCCAGAATCAAAATCTATGTGGAATCATACTTTGTGGCTGTCACAACAATGACTGTCTGCCATATTGCACCACATTGCAATGATGCACAGCCTTCTTACACAAAGCTTGGTGAAAACGTGACCCATTTACTACATTCTTTCCAACACGAACCCCGCTGTCATTTGTAATAATTAACCAATTTAAAAACCCCCAGACCGGAAATGTGTGAAATGTGTTATACTTGTTTGAAACTGTTGCTAGTTTTCTGACATATTTAACAAGGTAATGTAGCTACATGTGTGAGGTGTGGTGGGCTGTGAAATGTCAACTTTACTACAAATTTACTGCAGAGTCTGCAGTTGAGAGAACTATGAAAATCGAACAATGTTTAGTGCAGTTGCTGGTGAGAATAGGCTGGTTTCCTTTATATAGGGCATAATGCACAATGAAATTTCATCTACAGTATCCTGACACCTGTGGCTACTGAGTGCACACATAATTTCTCATCTCACCCTTGTTAGGTTCCTACATTACCAAGAATACAATTAAAACCTTAGAAATTACATTATTTTCTTTTAGACATGTGCATGGCTCTAAAAACAACCAGCTTAGGTGGCACATAGTTATAAGATATGGGTAGATGGGAAAAGAAGGTTTATTTCAGTGTTCAGTAGACTTCCTAAAAACAAATTTAGATACAAAATAGCGCATACTGAGCATGTCAAAGATTCCAAATGTCAACTGCATGCACATGCAAACACTAATGACAATACGTCAGAGTGTGTAGCACAAGTACGAATGGTACATACCACAGAGGATGGCAGAGGAACCTGAGATGATGGCATCGGACCAGGCCCTGATGCCATGGCAGGTACTTGCTGCTGAGGTTGGGTTGGCGTTGATGTCGGCATCATTGGTGGGATCTGCTCTGTCTGTCGATGCAACATAGCCTACAAAATGTTTCCACAACTGATGTAGTAGTTTACCACAACAAATAGTCTACATCACTAAGCTCTCGCCATTTGAATAAAAAAGAAATGTATCAAATCACAGTGAACCGATCTCGACTAGTATTGGCATCAGAGAGCTGGCGTAAAGGAAGCAATGCCGCTTCTGTCAGCAGTCCAGTGGTGAACAAAGAAAGGACGAAACCAGTCTACTGGTCGCAGTCTGAGTTTCCTTCAGTGCTCAGACACCATTTGCTGCGTGACAAGATGGACATCCGGCCCGTGAAAAAACTGTGCCACAGATTCCCAAATGTTCTCTTCCGAAACCACTACGGGAAGAGAAACCCCGAGGAAGAGCGACTAACCCACATTCATCTGGAAACTGTCCACTAGAAAGGAGGCAAGTAGTGAATTCATCTGCGCTACTGCAAACCGTACAAATATAATACAAGATGGTGCAGGGTACAGTACATGTACCCAGAAGCTAATGAGTGGCTGAAATGGAATCACATTGGCAGAAATGACTCCAAATGTCAACACAATTCCTTAAACAACAGCCCAAGATTAATTTAGCTACCATACAAGCAAAGAGTGAGAATGAAGCAACCAACTGACATCAATGAGTGCTCCTGCACCAGTTACATTTCAACAAATTCAGTTAACACCATCAAACTTGACTGTCTCCCAGTATTGATATGTAAAATACAAGTATTTAAAACACCACTCCAAATACTTTACATTTACTTAGTATCTGGTTATTTTAAATACTTTTTACAGTCAAAATAATACTGTATTTTGTATTACTTTTTTGTAAGTATTTAGTATTTTAGAATCCATAAAAAGCCTAAATACTTTTTGAAAAAACTTTTGAAACAAACTTGCTAATTACGATTAGTCAAGCTGTCGAGTAAATTGAATTTATATTAGTTTGCTACTGGGCTACCACTGTGCAGCAATTAAGCTGAGCAGAGTTTGAACAACTATTCAAAACTATCCAAAACCGGTTAAACTCAAAGTACAACTGTATGTGTTGTGTGACTTGCAAAATAACTGTAAACTTGGGCCTGAACGCTTAGTGTAGTTGTGTCTTTCATTTCTGGTAAAGTTAACATATGAAGAAAGTCAGGACCATATGGAAAATTCCTGCTAATATTCTGGAAAATTTTATTAATATTGAGTACACTAGCCTAGACATTTAAATATGAACAAGTTTGCACTGACAAAACTTACCTATTTTACGTCATTACATACACATTTCTAAACACAGAAGATTTCAGTATTCTAAATAGAGATGCACCGATAATCAGCCGATAATCGGTATCGGCCGATAAGTACGTTGGTATTGGCCGATTAATGTTTACACAATTGGTAAGTAGAAGTTTTTATTACATGGTGTATAGATGGTCGAAATCATTGTGTTCAGAACGGAGGTGGGTCACTTTCAGCGCTAATTTCAGGGGGAATGAGGCGTCACCCAAAAATGGCTGTTGGCATCAGAAAACTAAAGTCCCTGGGTTATCATGTGGCGTTATTTGCGTGATCCTATGTTTAGCCATCTTAGTAGAACACTGACTTCTGTCAGACAGACGGACGGATAGACAGACATGATGATGAAGAGTACCCCGCTAGCATAGAGTTGCGGGTAAAAACTAAAGATTTGGTTGGTCTGTAAGTAGCAGGCGCCGCCTTTTCTTACAGCTTGTTTGGCAAGTATTCGATTCGAGAGTGTTTCGCACAGCAGCTTGTTAGTCGTTACGTATCAGCTGGATCTCAGTGCCACAATGAAAATGCGGAAGTTGTGCGAAATAAATGAAATAATAGCAAA
>Ga0209780_1003625_pt1 | contig 11606 bp, 13 predicted proteins | sample WorMetexBAHAMAS2_FD_187384 | JGI IMG/M metagenome (GOLD analysis project Ga0209780, IMG submission 187384) | Marine gutless worms symbiont microbial communities from Max Planck institute for Marine Microbiology, Germany - Inanidrilus exumae... | ecosystem: Host-associated > Annelida > Digestive... | reverse complement strand
GATGTTCTGCGGCTGGGGAGTAAAGGCAGGCATGGTGTAATTTGCAGGTAAAACTGTGTGATCCATGTCTGAGCGCATTAGAGGTAGTTACGACGATGCGCTATACAAATCGACGTTTACTTTACTTTACTTTACTTTACTTCACCCACGCAGGCCGCCTCCAGTATAATTATAGCTCCACAGCTGCACGGCGGGCCAGTAGTGTTACGTCCCGTTAGGGCGACACCTTGTTTTATTTCCACCACAGGTTGGCCGTGGTAATGTTTCGACCCATGACATATATGGCAGCTGAGATTTCTTGTGTCGTCCTACTTGTTTTGTCTCTGGCTTGATAATTTTAATATTTCATATACTGAGATGAGACAGTTAATCGATGCTGGCATTGGACAGCTTGTAGGAAGGAGTACAGCGTGCCTTCTTCTCATAGATACAGTTACTAGATCAAGAAATAATGATTTGCCTGGCTGTCGTCGGTTCCATTCAAGACCTTTACACTGTGGGTTGGTTGACAAGAAGGGCATCTGTTTTGTAAATATAGCGTCACAATTCCGAGATGTTCACTTTTGGGTGTGGAGTAAGGGGACTCATGGGGAAGCCGGACGGGCCTAGCCAGAGTAAGGAGATCCAGGGGGAACCCAGGCCAAGCCAGAGTATTGGGACCCAGGGGGAAACCGGGCCAATCCGGAGTAAGGGGACTTTTGGAAACCCACTCCAAGCCGAAGTAAGGGGACCCATGGGGAACCTAGGCCAAGCCTTATAGTAAGGTAAAAGTAAAGTAAGCAGTGCATAGCAGTTTTAGCATCAACTTGGCTCTTCACCACTACGGCAAACTCACATGCCATATGGGATCACACAGTGTTACCTGCCACCCGACAGAGGTGAGAATCCCGCCTTTACCCCCAGCCGAAGCAGGTACTCGATTTAGCGACCACGGAGGAATGCAAGGCTGAGTTGACCTATGTTACGTGAAAGCCACCGGCCGGGAATTGAACCCGCGACCTGTAAATCGCAAGTCCAACGCCCTGCCGCTGAGCCGCCACGCAACACAACAACGCAACACAGGTGATCCAGGGATAAACCAGGACAGGCCAGAGTAACTGCTGAAGCAAAAGAGCAGTTGAATGAAAGCTGAAGATAAAATCTGACATTTAACGGTGTCAAATTGTAGACGTTGATTTTGACTGAGTGTGTTTTTCTGTGCGTGTTAGTCTTCAATCACGTCGATTCACACCCAAGTCATGACGATGTTCAACATGATCAGTATTGAGAGCAGCTCTGCATACAGCAAGTCTGGTGATGACAAGCACGGATTCAGGTGTTCATTGTCTTCGTGTTCTGTACTTTGTCTCCATAGACGTGGATTCTTGGTATACACTGTGTACCCGTTCCGGGACCCGAGGTTGTAAGAAAAGGCCTGGTCTGATCCCATACCTTTCAAGGCAACCAGTTCTGGCTTTAGTTTCTTACACCTTTGCCACGCGACATTGTCAGTGAAGTTATATTATGTTCTCGTGTTGTCGGTCTGCCACGTTCGTCTGTTCATTTGTCATTCATCCGGACAGATCTTGTTACCACGATATCTCATGAACGTCTCACATAGAGTCTGCCATTTTCTTCGGAAATTGGAAATTCGGTGTGGTCAAAAATGCACAAGCTTTAGAGTTGGAAATACCGCTTCCGACGTGTGTGGAATGGAAATCCCAACTAGTTTTCGAGCCCAGTGGAATGCACAATAAAATCAGCATCCGAGAGCTGATTCTAATCTGCCCACAGGTGACTGAGATCGGCTAACGAACTACATGGAGCTGATTAGGAACCCCGTGCTTTGTATCGAGTATGGGACTACCTTGACTTTTACCTGTATTGTTCTCTCCGGTATTGTGATATGCAGTACCAGTACCCCGGATTGGTTTTCGTCATTGCACTCGATGCTTTTAATACACATTAAGTGTTCATAACTTCGGATAATTCTTGAATTTTCGGCTATTTATAAACTCGTCTATTCCACAGCTATTATAACAGGTTCCCGTCAACATGTCAATGAAGGGTGGTTCTGCTGACAAAGCTGTTCTGCAGTATGGACTACCTGCAATTTGATGTCAGTAGTTCCAACACAATGGGTAGAGCGTTAGACTTGTGGTCAACAGGTCGTGGGTTCAAATCCTACTTGTGGCAAAGGCTGCATAACAACCTTGGGCCGGTTGTTCACACTTATGTGCCTCTGTCACCAAGCAGTATAACTTGGTACAGGCCAAGGGGCGGTGATACTCTGCGGCTGGGAAGGTAACCGCAGGCTTGGCGGAAAGTAATGGCAGCCTACCGCCGGGTGGATGATTTATAGTCACCTGCGGGCTGACTGCCTGTACACCGGGATCAGCTCCGGGTCCAACGCTCGGTAACGAGTATGGGAAGCCTTGACCTTCTTTATTTTCAGTTGTGCGAGTTTTCTTCCATGCTTTGACACTTGGTTTGGCTTGAGCAACAGAAATGCATCGTGTCAATAAACCTGCTCCATTTATCACCGGAAGGTCGTTTTATGGGATGCAGTTTAACCTGCATTTCATTCAGAAAGGGGTTACAGAAAAGCTCGTTTTTTCATTTTTCTGTAGTCCGCTGGAATTGTTATGCCCACGGATGGCAGTTCTCCGTAGATTGGCAAGCGGGAGGTTATTATACTGACCACGACTTAACAGGGGCAGCATGCAAGTGGCCAGTGTACATTTTAGCCTGACAGTAAGGAGGACCAACATGCTTGTCATCATATTGAAGCTGATACAGTGTTTTATTTCCTGGTTGACCTAGAAGACGCTTCCAGCTAAGCGGTAAGTTTTGAGATTCTGTCTTCAGACAAAAACCGACGGAAGTATTTCCAGTCCCGTTGCATTTCTGGAGAGCTGCAGTACTGTAGTGCATAGACCCTTAGGGCCGTTTTTTTACCGCACATTAATCTTCCATTAACGTTAATGAGAGATCAACTTCCATTAATTGATAGGAGTTAATCTCCCATTAACGTTAATGGAAGATTAATTTGTGGTGGAAAAACTACTGTCATTAGTAAAATAGTTACATACATGCATAAGAGTTTTTTTTGTATAGCGCGTATAAATTCGATAGAGTTGTGGTCGATATCTGTCGTTGTTAGGCATGTCTCGTCGGCCGTGATAAACGCGTTTGCAAACATTGCCGCCAACGTCCAAGGTGAAGCTGCAATGAACGACCTTCTGGTTCGGCTGCTGGAGATCTTCGTACAGCTCGGCCTTGAGGGCAAAAGAGCCAGTGAGAAGACACCAGGCACTCTGAAGGCAGGATAGGATGACTTTTGTTAACGCCTGGGGTTAAATTATTTTTGAAGGGGTGTTCGAGTCGTACCCATCCAGTGGCCAAAATATGTGAATTCCTGTGTCACGTCGTGATTGTGCATGCAAAATGATTATATTTTTATATTTTCATATAATTATATTATATTTTTTGTACTACTTTAGTAATATACTAATTAGAAGAGCCAGCACTCACAAGAGTGCAAAGACCCACACTGCCAATGTTTTTGTAACTTGTAATGTTGACTTTTTGACCCCCAGAGTAACCAGGACGCATCATTTGGAACATTTTTGTATGAATTTTGGTGATTCTAGCTGCATCGTTTTTCGAGATAGCATGCGAAAAAATCGACAGACAAAAGGAGGTAAAAACGCTACCCCCAGCAACTGCCATTGGCGTAGATAACTAGCGGTAGTCACATGCCTGAAATAATTCATTGTTGTACTTTTTACCATTCCTGAATACGTAATTTTACATTTATTTCTTCAATTTTGCATTCAGACTGAGAAATACCTGGCAATCAAACATTTTGAACAACAGTATTGTAGCTTTGTCTGTTGCACAATTCTACTTTCATATTGCTGTTACCAGGCATCAAGCAGTGCTGGCAACCTCGGTGTGCTGATACCTGTTATTGCCATGGTAAGAACGTGTAATACGGTGTTTCTATTGTAGTGAAATCTCAACATCAGCCAGTGTGACGAGAGAGTTTTGTTTACATAGACTTGTGCATCTTCAGTATCTGGCTGAAGTTGTGGTTGAGCTGTTAGGTAGTGGCTATTTTGTGAGGTAGGTGAACTTCGTAGTCTTGGGAAGTGTGTAGCGGCCATCAGTTAACCAGTGTGATGCTGACATTCTGTTTCCAAGTCAGTCATGATCAAAATAACGTTCTGCAGTCACTTTCCATCACTGCAGTATAATCCACGCAGTGGATACCCAATAAGAAGCCACAAAAATTTAATTTTTTTAAGTGCCTTCTTGCCACCTGCCGAAACAGATCTTACCATATATTTACTTACCTAGAGCCAGCGAGCTGACTGTGCCTGGCTTATTAACCCTTTTACCATGTACCCCGAGTTAACTTGTCCACGCTGACTTGTTACATTGCGTTGCTGTGTACCTTGAGATAAACGCTGTCCAGCACTGCGACGCAACGTAACAAGTCGGCGTGGACAAGTTAACTCGGGGTACATGGTAAAAGGGTTAATGAGCCAGGCACAGTCAGCTCGCTGGCTCCAGGTAAGTAAATATATGGTAAGAACTAACATCTGTTTCGACAAATGGCAAGAAGGCACTTTAAAAAAATTATGTATTGGCTTCTTCAAACGTCATCTCAAAACTCATTTATTTACCCTCCCCATCTAGTCCATTTTTCCCACCCAGCGACACCAGCGCCTCCGACTCGAGCATGCTTGAATTTGTGTGCTATACAAATTTTATAATAATAATAATAATAATAATAACTCGTCTTAATGCTGTGACAATGTTACAGATAATTACACGTGTGAAAATATTGCACAAATTTTGTTACACGGTAAAGGGGTTAAACAGCAGATTTTTTTGTGGAAGGACATCAAAGGGAATCAGATGCCACCGCATTATGCAGCACAGACATTACTGGTGACTAATGCTACGGGACCTGTCTTATATTGCAGTATAACCCTTTTATGACTTTGGTGTAGTATGTCTCATGTTGCACAGCAGTAGATGTTAACATTTCTTATCCACACATGCCGATAGGCAAGGTGTGGATATATCGGTTACTGTTTGTGTGTGTGTGTGTTTTGTATGTATTTGTACGGCGGTTAATCGGCGTCAAGGCAGAGAATCTCACATTTTGGGGAACTTTGCTCTCTCAGAAGCCAAAAACTGGCCTGTGAATCGGCCAGCACATGCACTGAACTATAATTAGAACTAGAAGGAGCTTAGCCTATCCTGCAGGCCTAGGCTGACTGAAGTCAGAGCGCCGTTCTGTTTATAGTTCAGTGAGCGCGTGAGCGACGCGCGCGGCGTTTGGACGTAGGTTGGCATGTGTGGATATGTGTCAGTCCCACGGACGTAAGTTCTTGTTGTCATTGCTGTTGCTGAAGCTGGAGAACTCTACCATCTTCTTCCTAATTTAATTGCCGTAGTTGCATTTAGCAAGGGCATGCGAGCAGTAAAACTTTGTTCCGACAAAATCCTCCAGTTCTTAACTGGACCTTATAATGGCTGTACAAAACCTGTTCCTTGAGTCCCAAAAGTTGGATTTTTTGGAAACCGGGAGGTACCGAAAAAAACTATCAGAATGGCTGAATACTAAGCTGAAAGTAGTGGTTTTGATAGTACTATGGAATTTTTGTTCGTACAGATGTAGTAGTGCTTTTCTGTTTATAGCTGACCAACCGACTGCCGCCAATACGTAATCCGAAACCGCGACTGCAGAAGCTGTTTCGTGACTTCTGGCTGTATTGTGTAGTGATGGGATTCGCTACCAAAGACTCAGGTTGCTATGATTATAGTAAATAATAATATTATAACTACCCACACCAGCGTGTGTAGGGTGTTTAGTCGCGTCTGTCTGTCTGTCTGTCTGTATGTCCATTTGTCCGAGCTCTGAATGGAAAACAGCTTGAGCTATCAACAACAAACTTGCTACGCATATACTCTATGGTAGTCGCTCGGCATGCATTGACCCAGAGGTCAAAAGGTCAAGGTCACAAGGTTACAAAACCGTCACAGTCGCACGGTTGCTAGTGACATGTGCTGCTACGGCCGTGTGCTGCTGTTGCTGCCGGCGTGGGTCTGCATGTCGATACGACTGCCTACGTCTTCTACTTTGTTTGTGATGGTTTCTAATGCTTGCATTTTCTTTTCCATTTCTGTACTTAGATGCTGTTGGTCAGAGTAAAATGTCTGCTCCAGCTATTCAGTTACTAGGCTGCATTGAATGCACAGATTGCATAGATATGGTCTGTTGCTACAGATGACACGCGTAGCGTGGTCTGTGTGTTTGTCTGTCTGACTGTGTGTGTGTATGTGTTTCAAAATGGCATCTCAATCTGTTCAGTCGTTTTTGCACAGCTCACCCGAGTGCCCATCACACAGACAGACACGCAGACCATGCTACGTGCGACATCTCTAGCAATAGGCCGCTTACGATGCGGCCTAATAAAATTTTGCACACAGCCTGACGTCTTTGTAAACAAATCAACATCAATTAATCAATCAATCATTTGTTAACGGCGCCGTAATTCAAAGCTATGCTGCATAGAGTCAGAGGCTCCAGAGTACGGGTAGTCATCAGTTAAACGAAAGCACAAACAGATGAGTCTTGAGACTGGGAGATCGTTCCAAATCTTAACTGCTGCAGCAGAGAAAGCACGATCACTTGTCTTGGTGTCTGTGTCCAGTGTGGCCGGCGGAGTGGTATGAAGGCGTGTGCCAGATAGCAGCCAAGTCTCCGCTGCTGCTGCTGAAAGAACATCTCCGCTCGGAGCTCCACTATACATCAGTACTCAACAGTGACAGCGTCACTCCAGTTAGTACAATCCGTCGATTCCTCATTCTTCCTTGATACTCGTGCTGGTATTGTAATCATCATCATTTATTATTACGCCAAAGGCAGCACATAAAATACAATACAATCTAAAAGTACACTAGTACAATGAATGTAAAGATAAACACACACACAAAAATGCATACATACATAGAATAAACGACACTCTCACACATACGCATACATATACATATACATACGATATACAATCAAGCAACATGAGCAAATATACAAAAGACTAAGCAAGCTGATCAGCTACAGCGATTGAAGAACATGTGACAGCCCAAATAGAGTTCTTAATGGCACTAAATGACACAGCCACACAGTTTATGCCATAAACACTACCGGTTGCAACAAATCTATTCGAAACAAATCGAGACAAGATAGACAAATGTATGTTTTGGCTCATATGCATCCGCTTCCAGAATATCAGCCGAGACTGGTCTATTATTGAAGACATGCACAATGTTCCATAGCTTTTGGTTTCTGGTTGTATAGGCTCTCTACAGGCTCTGGGGTTGTAATGCTTCGTAATTCATGTAAATTGTTTCTTTACTTTCTTAGTTTCGTTATGCTATCGTTCTTACTTATTCAATTCCTTACTGGTTTACTTCCTGATTTATCTAACTACTCCTTCCATAATTGAGCTGTTCTATTTCCATGCCGGAGGTGTAGGAGGCGACCAAACCTGGCTTTAGTTCTCCCCGCGAAAGCTTTGACACAATTGATTTAGACTGTTGATAATTTCAAGCATCACATGAACACATGCAATTTTACACGTTCTATTCACTGTTTTTTGATTTTTCAGCTTTCTTTATTGTTGCTCTACATTCGCTTGTGTGACAGACATCGAATTGCGTAATGGTAACGATAAAAACGTTCTGTCTGTGTTGTGAATTTGAAGGCCGAGTTAAACGGGTTGCGCAACACGGTGTTGGGTGTACTTGACTATCCTGCTGAGCTTGTACCGGTCATCAACAGGCTGAGTTTTGCTCAGTGTGCATATCTGCTGTCCGTTTACCGACTTGAAACATTAAGGTTTGTACGTGTTTGGATTATGAATAGAGTTTATTACTGTCTCGCCTACACATAGTGTAGGGGGGCCAGTATTGTTTTGCTCGTTGGCGTCTGTCATTGTCTGTAACACTCCACAGCGAGGCTTGTAGGCGGCTTCACCCGCATAGGCCAGGCGATGATGTCATGTCGCCTGCAGTCTAATTATAGTTCCACGGTAACACTGCACGGCGGGCCAGTAGTGTTAGGTCACGTTAGGGCGAAACCTGGTTTGACATAACCATAACATTGCTTTTACAAACAGTAAGTAGCAGATTCATACTGCAAAAGTTGGCATTTATGTAATCTTAACAACCGTAACGTGATCTTATGTGCCATTTTTCTGTTGCTCCTGTATCTTACCGGAAAACTCGGGGTAAAGTCTGGAATGTGATTACCCCTGTTGATTGTGTGTGATGATAGTGATAGGTTGAAATGATTACAAATTAACTTTTTTATTGTTAGTTCATTTTAAGCCTTCCCCCATCCGACAATGTTGGTGAAGGCAGTATGTTTTCCGGCTGTCCGTCTGGAACATTTATCCACTTATCCATACACATCGTGTTGCTACGATATCTCGTGAGTGGCTTCAGCAGTTTCGATGCAACTGACAATGAATATTCACGAGCCCCTACTGATATCATGATTAGATTCTGGAAGTCCGAGGTCAAGGTCACAGCAGGCTGTCAAGGTCGAATCTCGTGTACATTATATCTCATGAACTACTTGAGCAAGCTCAGTGAAACTTACGGGGAATAACCACTAGCCCCTACTGATGACCTGATTAGATTTTTGAGGTCATAGGTCAAGGTCACAGCAGGCCACCCAGGAGGCGAAGGCATCCACGTTGATTTTGCGCATCAAAGTCCATTTGTAGTTTTTTCATATCTTTATTTCACCAGAATAAATATATTGACTGTGGCTGATGAGTTGAATGTGTGTTTCTCTAGGGTTCTGCACAGTACGGAAACGACGGCGTTTCATGGCTTGTTCCTTTACCTTGAAGACAACTTCATTGTCAAAGACAAGTCCGAAATGTGGAAATGTATAAGTGTTGTGGCCCAGAAAGCATTTGAGATGTTTCTTAGTGTCAAAGCGGAAAAGGTAAGTAACATAATACACGACATTTTTATGGCTTTTTGTGGCATTTAGGGATAGCGACAAAGTAACATTTATAGTGGATAACCTCAAGAATTTGTTGAGATATTGTACATGTGCTTGAGTTGAGCCTTGGAATTTTTTAACTCCTGTTCACGACAATCTGTGCTGAAATTTTTCAAGGTAATCGAAAGAATGTTGAAAACCAAAGTCGTTCTTAATTGTTTCAGTTCGTCTGAGATTTGTGAATTGTATGAAAATGCTGTATGTGCTAGAGAAGGTTCATATATGTGTTCAAATATTTGGCCATTCACAACAACTGGCATTGTCGATGGTGATACAATTATTGCTGTTAACGCCAGCACCATTCGGTAGAGATAATTTTACCCATTTTTGTTAGCAGCATAATTCCCAAGAATTTATGTGTGGATTTTTCGTAAAATTTGGAGAAAATGTCGATTGTGAACCAGGGAAAGTTGAGTGAATTTTGGATGTGATCTGAACATGCTAGGTTTAGGGTTAGGGCATAATTCACTCGGCCACGTGCATCTGTTACTTACTAGTAATGATACTGGGCCAGTTTCAATGTGATGTGGCGGGGGTATGTATTCCACTGAGTGCCGTCTAGTTAACACGCCGAAGGCAGTCTTGGTCGGAGGTAGGGTCATTACCTCCATTGGTCTTTCTTTTTTTCTCTCCACAATATTTCAAAAACTGATGCAGCTAGGATCACCAAACTTGACATAGAAATGTTCCATGTTGAGTCCTGGAAACCCATTTATTGTGGGGTCAAAAGTTCAACGGTCAAGGTCACGAGTCACAGAAACATTGCTGGCGTGGGTCTTTGCACTCTTGTGAGTGCTGGCTGCTTTAAGTTAGCAGTGGTTTTGTTGCTTTCAGCCGAAGACGGAAGAGTTGGAGTATGAACTGGAGACCGATGCACAGTTTCTGCTTGTCAAGTTTAATCACGTTTTCAGCGCCATTCGTCACATCGCTGACAAATTCCTCTCGAGTCTTGTGGAGATGTAAGTCACTCGGTCCAACTAGTAACTTCTGTTTCATCGTAGGTTTTTCGGCCGCGTCGCAGCAATAGCTAGATGTAGTCTGTGGCTACCAACATAGTAGCATGGTCTGTCTGTCTGTCTGTCTGTCTGTTGGTCAGGTTCATGAGCCCTGCAAAAACGGCTGAACCGATCGAGATGCTGTTTGGATGGCTGATTAGGGTGGGCCCAAGGAACCACGTACTAGATGGGGTCGACATCCCCACGGGAAGGGGCAATTTTTGGGGTTATCTGGCCCATTGAAAAGCATTGGTAGTCACTTCTGCCGTGTGTGCAACCAAAGAGATAATTCAGTCGTCAATAATGTTATGGCATGCGATGTGACCTTTCTTCAAAATTCTTTGACCACTGATTGTTATTGGACATGCTTTATATATCTGTTTTTCCTATTTATGTCAGTATTTCTGATAATAATAATGCAACAGTCCGAATATAGAACTTGTAAAACCTACTTGCAAGTAAAGCTTTCTGTTTATTACTGGCCCGCCTCATGGGCCAGTATAGTTTTGCTCGCTGGCGTCTGTCGTCGTCGTCTGTTGTCTGTAACACAACCGACAGGCGGGCCGGGTGGTCGGGCGGCCGACACTGCACGGCGGGCCAGTCGTGTTACGTCCCGTTAGGGCGACACCTTGCAGAGTCCCAAGCTATAGTAATATTTTGTTAGCACTGGTGGCTGTGATGGTGACAATGGAAGTAGTAATAGTAGTAGTTCACTGCATGGTTGTGTATATCAGTTTTCCGACACTGCTATGGAGTGGACGTGTGCTGCGAACAATGCTGGACACACTACAGCTACTGTCACTGGCGCTTGACATTGTATGTCATTACTGTTGTTTCTTGGAAACTCAAGTATCCATGCAGTTTGCCAAATAGTCCAACAAATTGCTTTTAGATACTGACTCAAGAACTACATTGGAACTCTAGGTAGTGGCATGGCATAGTGGTAGCGTCGTCGGTCTAGATCAACGAGGTTAACCTACGCTGAGCCCGGTTAGTACTGGGATGGGTGACCGTGTCCGGGTTCAACTCCCGGAAGCGGCACTTTATTTAGGTATGTAACCAACCACCTAGGTTGACTCAGCCTTCTACCCTCCATTGGACGGTAAAATGAGTACCAGCCAAAGGGCGGTGATGCTCTGCAGCTGGGGAGTAAAGGCAGGCGTGGTGTAATTTGGAGGTAAAACTGTGTGATCCATGTCTGAGCGCATTAGAGGTAGTTACGACGATGCGCTATACAAATCGATGTATAGTTTGTATAATTCACATTGTGCCTAGTATTTCCTGGTAAATAAGTAGGCTATATGTTAGTCAGTTGATGTTATTTACCTATGCCGGTGGCAGTCTCCGGGTTAGGGTTTTCAGTGGCCTTTGTGTGTTTGTCTGTTTTTCTGCACAGTATCTCAAAATAGTTTGAAGTTATGTTTTTTTTTTGTTTTTTAGGATCCCAGTAAGCAGGCGCCAGATTTTGACGTTCCTGGTACTCCGTACAAGCTGCTGGCAATGGGCACAGTGGCAGATCGAGAGGTGGATATATATAT
>Ga0209780_1003624_pt1 | contig 11606 bp, 7 predicted proteins | sample WorMetexBAHAMAS2_FD_187384 | JGI IMG/M metagenome (GOLD analysis project Ga0209780, IMG submission 187384) | Marine gutless worms symbiont microbial communities from Max Planck institute for Marine Microbiology, Germany - Inanidrilus exumae... | ecosystem: Host-associated > Annelida > Digestive... | reverse complement strand
GCCAACGTTGCTTTTGAGTGGATTTCGTGGACTTTGTGGATTTCGATTTTTAGGCAGTGGATTTCGTACATCGTCGGTGGATTTCGATATTTAGGCATATGGATTTCGTACATTTTGTGGATTTCGTGGATTTCGTGGATTTCGATTTTTAGGCAGACCGGTAAAAAGATCAGGCCTAAAACACTGTTCGTCCCGGCCCAGAAAATTTTAATGCTACCATGTCCAATACATCATTTAACCCACCCTGGCTTATCCTAATCCACGGTATTATTTTGTAACCCTAAGCAAACTCCGACCATATATCTTTGTGGCCCCTTTTGAGTTATGAACTCTCAGCAATTATGGTGACAGATATGATGAGTTTAATATTGTCCTTTAAACACTCACCGGCGAATTAAGTTGACAGATATGGTTGGTGCCAACCAAAATGTAAATGGTTCACGTGACCTAACCATGCCCCTTTCAGGGATGGTTTGCCATCCGTGAGCTAGCAGTTGAAGTCTCTATCTACATACACTACGAAAATATGAAAGGCGATACAAAATGTCGAAAATGGGGTGGTCTTAGGGTCACTCAAAGTCACCGAAAATAGCACCAGTCAATAGACCACATACAGGTTCCTATTAGCATTCCACAGTAACTATGTCCCTATGTTGCACGGTTTCTGAGATATAGCAAGATGTTGGTCGAAAACTGCCTTACCTCTATTTGGCGCCCCTGTTGGGGTGATCCTGTTGGAATTTTGCGGATATTTTTGGCATCAGAAAAGTCCCTGGGCTATCATATGACATTGTTTGTATGATCCTAGGTATAGATGTCTGTAGAACTGCGACTTGTGTCAACAGAGACAGACAGATGAATGGATGGGCAGACAGACACACGATGACAGCATATACCATGCTAGCATAGCATTGTGCTGTAAAAATAGGACCAGGTCAGATGATCGGTTGAGCTGAATACTGCTCATGTGAGTCTTAAAGCTGCCAGGATGTAGCTGGCAAATTAAACGATACGGCTCGGCATTATGGACCTTTCTTCTAATTGATAGCCGTGTTCCACAGCTGCATGGCACTGCAGTTCAGTTGTTTTCACCTATGTGCCTCTGTCACCAAGCATTATAACTTGATACCGGCCAAGGGGCGGTAATGCTGTGTGGCTGGGAAGGTAACCGCAGGCCTGGCGGAAAGTAATGGCAGCCTACCACTCGGTGGATGACTTATAGTCACCTGCGGTCTGACTGCCTGTACACCGGGATCAGCTCCGGGCTCAACGCTCAGTAATGGGAAGCCTTTACCTTTACCTTTTACATAGCTTGCAGTTTCAACGGTCATGTCGAAACTGAAGGACTTCTGAAGGTCACAGGCGGTCACATATGCTGTAAAAGTGGTAATTTCTTGAATATGGTGCAAGGTACAGACGTTGTTACTACAGACAAGTAGTAGGAAGTAAAACTTTGGCCTGTCAAGTCCTGTCATTTCCAGTGATCTAGAGTGACTGACATTCCTCTCATACATCTGTTGCAAGCGTTTTCAAATGCTGCTTTTTATGCTGCTTTTTATTCAATTGTGCAGCAGTTGACAAGATACCGACTGATAGAGCATCACACAGTCACTCTATGGTAGCTGAGCCTTTTGTTCTTGTTGTGTGAATCATGTTTTGGTTAAGTTTTTACCCGCGTGACGGGGGTATTAGCCGTCGCAGTGTATCTGTCTGTTACACGCAGGTATTGTGTCAAAACAGCTAAATGTAGGATCACGCAAACAATGCCACATTGTAGCCCAGGGACTCTAGTTTTCTGACGCCAACATTCGTTGGTGGGCGACACCCCATTCCCCCTGAAATTTGCACTGAAAGTTACTCATCCCCCTTTCAAACAACAATTTTGACCAATATCTGCTCACAGTGCCTCAACCGTGAGAGCTAGCAAAAAATGTTCAATTAGTGCTTTCCATAGGTGAACCGTGCACGTTACCCCCTAAGTCCCTCAAAGGGTGGCACAAAATGCGATTTTTCTATTATTGCCAGTAAAATTCGACTTCTGTCGTATGAAGTCTGCTGCAAAGTTTCTTTGTGTGACAACCTCCAGAGGCAGAGTTGTAGCTACATAATTCCTCTATCTGAATTGCGGGCGACGTTCCTGTCTACCTACAATTTGCGCTCAAAGTGACCCACCCCTTTTGAAAATGCCGATTTCTCCAGATTTTGCTTAATAGTGCTCTTCCGTGAGAGCTAGCGAAAAAGTTCAATTATCACTCACAGGAAGTCGACAATGCGCTTTTCATCGAGCCACAGATGAGCCATGTGCGTTACCTCTAAGTCCCCTAAAGGGTGGCTCAAAATCGAGAATATTTACATATTTTTGCGCTGCCTTTCATATCTTTGTTGCAAATAATCGTAGACACTTCAAATTTGGTGTGCAGATTGATCATACAAAATTTCTACTCCAGCCAGACTGGAATAGGTGGAATGGCAGTGGCAGGACTGCCGTGATTTTTTGGTTTTGTAGTGTAACATGTTTTGGCACTTTAAATGTTTGTTTTGAAGTATGTAATATTATTTGTAGATATGTAAAAGTGACTATTTACAACTATCTGTTTGCAGTGAGTTATGGATGCAATGGACAAACAGCCAACCAGCTTCAGCATTGACATCAAACTTGAACAGTTAATGCAGTGCAACACTGCAAGATACGAAGTATCGTCTTTTTGGGGTACAACTCCTAATAACGAGGAGGCGGATGCAGCAACTGCTGCCGCAGCAGCATCTTCAGGCGTATTTGATGTGTTGCGGCATGCCCGCAATGCGCTAGAAGCAGGGGACACAAGTGTAGACCGTCCTTACAAATGTGAATTGTGTGCTAAACGGTTTGCCCATCCTCAGACCCTGGATGTGCATCGGCGATCTCATGAATCTGGCGAGCCGACTGCCACAAGCACAGCACATACGGGTGGTGTCGGCTCAGCACATGCAGGTGGTATTGTACTGCCAGTGCCAGTTCCAGATGGTCTGGAAACAAAGCCGTCACTTGACTGCCTGCGTGATACGCAGCCGCCGCCGCCACAACCACCACAGCAGCAGCAGCAGCAGGCAACTCCAGCTCGTGGCCAGTTCAGTGTCGGTGGGTTTGCGACCATGGTATTTGGAACGTTGCAGCATCGCTACAACATTGCCGGTGTAGCAGCTCTGGTCTCAGACGAGCAGCCTCGGCGATACTGTATAAGAGCAACTGCTGTACTCGACTCGGATGCATTTGCACGACCGTGCCCAGTTTCTGGTATTATTACAGTCGCTGGCACTGATGGTCAGAAAAAAGTTCGCGGTTCAGGCGAACGAAGATTTAGATGCGATATATGTTCCAAGATGTTCCGTCGTAATGACCACATGATCCGACACAGGCGTGCTCTGCATGGCCCTCCACAGACGACCGAACGTATATTTCAGTGCGATATTTGCACAAAAATGTTCGTTCGGAGTGACCATCTTCTGCGTCACCGTCGCACTCACAGATTGTCCCCGACCGTGGTTGGAACTGGAGCAGCACCTCCGCCTACCAGTGTGTGGCCACAGGCACCAAAGGTAGAATTTGCATACGACATGTTTGGTCGTATGCTTCATGTTGGCAGTGGAGAATACTTTGGCGGTTTTATGCCGCCAGTAACGGCACATGCTGTGCCCAGTGCACCAGTAGAAAGAAAACCACGCACAATGCGCGAGAAACGGTTCCGTTGCTTCATATGTGCCAAAATGTTCACTCGCAAAGACCATCTTGTCAGACACCGGCATCTGGTCCATCGACTGCCGCAACACATAGCAGCCGATCTATCTCCCGGAGCTGACTGTCGATCATTACCTCTAGACTTTCCATTACCTCCTGCTGGCACTGACCTTCAGCCCCCAGTACCAGTACCATCAACTTCCAGTAACTCGCAACAACAGCAGCAGCAACAACAACAACAGCCGGCACCTGATTTCCACCAGATTCCAGCACAAGATTTTCGCCTGTCTCCCACGGCAGCTGGGTTGGAATCCTCTGGCACTACACACTGCACGGACGCCGACAACAGTGTCGACCGCAACTCGTCACAGTATGCATGTGCCGCATGTGGAATAACATACGCGTGCGCCGAGCACCTTCGAGACCACGAACGTCGTCAGCACGCCGCACTTCCATGCAACGTGAGCATGATAACAGGCGTGCCATACAGTGCCGAGCGTGACCCGGCAACGGCGCGGTCGGATTCTGCACCTCGTCTGCGTGCTTGTGATGTCTGTGGCGTTTCGTTTACGGCCGAGAGTGAACTGCGTGAACACATGCAGAGACATGCTGCTGACGTCCGAGTGCCGGCTACGTCCGACAATCTGCCTCTGCCACATGCTTCTGGCGTAAATGTTGGTGACCATCGACGTATTGATCACAACGACCGTCAGTGTACTACCGGAACGTCGGTTCCTGTTCCCGGTGGCAGACTCTTTGATGCATCAAATGCGTGTCAGGAGCGCATCATCACTGCTGCACATTTTCCATTTAATAGTTCGTGCACTGATGCGACATTGGCGCATACCTGCGAAGTCTGTGGCCAACGATTTGCACATCGTAGTCAGTTACAGTCGCATGCAATAACGCATGCAGCTGATCGAACGTTCAAGTGTGACTTATGTGATATGTCGTTCTATCAAGCTGAGAAGTTACGTGATCATAACTCACGTGTCCACAAGATTGACACTTAGCACTGCAGTATGTTAATAGATTATTTTTGTTTGTGTATGTATGTTTTACTTTCGTTATTAGTATTTATATTAACGTTTTTGTCACATCACTGACCGAAATGCATGCCCAGTTATATATGTGTCAGTGGTGTTTGAGACAGTTGTCAGCATATCATGTGGTGAGGGTTTTAGCAGTATTGTAGCGAGTAAATGCCTGCACAGCATTGTTGGATTCGATCAGTGATTATAATTAGGGCCCAACCTATTTCACCAGAAATGGTGTCAAATTTTGCGGCAGTTTTTGCCAGAAATGCTAGATTTCACAGAAGGTTATCTGCATATTTTTCGACAAAATGCTCCCGTGTCTACTCACTGTTTGTGTTAACCGAATGCTTTTGCACCGTCAACAGAGTGGGAGTCAGTAGTCATTTCATCGTTAACGGACTAATATTGAAAAAGATACAGACTGTCAACTTAGTTTGCTTATCTGACAGAATCTCCATAACCACAAACTTTACAACAAACAGTTGCTAGCCTTTCACTTCAGATTAGAATTGCCAGTTGGCAAATTTATTTATACTGTCATCAGTTCTCATGGCAGACTTGAGTTTATGTAGTCACAAATGTACTTAATTCACGGTCATTTGAGTTCTTAGCAATGACATTATTCCTCAGAACGTATTTGGCATGCAAGGCACTGAGCACTTTGGCATCCGTGCATGGCTTATCGTGCATATTGTTCTGAAGTAAGCATTATGGATATTATCATTTGTAATGGATATCTGAAGAAATTACTAGTAGTTGGAAATGTGTTGAGAATACTAATGGGAAAATTGCAAAATTTTGTGGTAAAGCTTTTGCAGAAAGTCGTCACCTTTAGGTCGACTCTTCGATAGAGTTGACCTAATAAAGCCTATCTCAGATGTCCGTCCGTCTGTACATGCGTACGTACGTCCATCCGTTCACAAAAAGTTTTTTCAATTTTAATGAAATTTGGCATGTAGGTAGAGGTCGATGAGTGATGCACGACGGTATGCAGTATGACCCGATCCAAGGTCAAGGTCACGAGCCCTTCAAAATTGGAATTCCCGCCATTTTCAAAAGCTATCTCCTCCACCATTTACAATGAGAGCTGGCAACTGACCACGGATTCTTAAACTAGGGCACAATAACTACATTTGATTGGGCCTTATCATTTATGATATTTGGCATAGTTTTTTGTCATGTGAGTTTGAAGTGGCAGAAACGTCATTTCTGAAGAGTCGTCCATCAGTCCTTTATCAGGCTAATTTTTCAGTCTGTGTCACAGCCGCAAAGTCACAGAATAGGTTGGACTCTAATTATATTGTTTAGGTATTCCTTTTTTTGCATATACAGTAAATGCACTATTTATAACTTATACAGATACAAGACACAATTATGCAATGGTTTAGCTGACTGAAGCAATGAATGGATTTGTGTGTATGAATTGTGCAAATGGAACTGCACTGGCTGTTTTTTGTGGCTTTTATTGTATTGTAGAAATCGAGAACCAAACTAAACGTGCTAAGTGTTTGATTGTCATTTGCAGCTGCAAGGTAATTAGAGTGTGACACATTAGTAGAAATGAGCCATTGAACCACAGTGTGGTGACCATGCTTTGACAAATTTTGAAACAACGTGTAATTAGTTTGACCAGTGCTGTTTAGGCTTGCATTATATTTGACCTATCTTTCGTCTTGTATTTTCAGTTTGATGTGGTTTCATTCCATCTAACCAAAATTTAGATCTATCTTCAGACTTTGGGGCATGACAAACTCTTCTTCCAGTCGGTGTTAGGTGAATGGACAATTTTGATAAGTCTAAAACAGCAAATAACAAGGTTAACTTTCTATGCCTTTGCCACTCGACACTGTTGGTGAAGGCAGTATGTTTTAGGGCTGTCATTCCATTCGTTTTTCCGGATAGATTGTTATCATGATATCTCATGAATGGCTTGAGCAATCTAGACGAAACTTCTGATGACCAGATAAGATTCTCCATATTAAAGGTCAAAGTAACATCAAGCCATCTAGGATGTGTTGATGCTGGGGTGATGAAGTCCATCTTTTAGTTTATGATATTTCTAATTCTTGTGTTAAGCCAGTTAGTTTGAAATTTTGTAGGCGTCTACCTATAAACTAAAAAAACAATAGGAACACTGAAATGGTTTAAACGTTTAACTGATTATTTCTGTTCTTAATTTATGCTGTTTGCACAACATCAGTGGATACACATCATGTAACCAGATAATGCAGAAAGTCTTTGCTGTATTTTTACCCGTGCGGCGCTAGCTCTGCGTGGGTATTAGCCATCATCGTGTGTCTGTGTGTCACACGCCGGCATTGTATCAAAATAGCTAAACGTAGGATCACGCAAACAACACCACGTGATAGCCCAGGGACTAGTTTTCTGACACCAAGAGTCGTTGGTGGACGACCCCCTTCCCCCTGAACTTTGCACTCAAAGTGACCCACGCCCTTTCAAAAACCACAATTTCGACCAATATTTGCTCATAGTGCCTCAACCGTGAGAGCTGGCGAAAAAGTTCAATTAGCACTAATAGGAAGTCGACCATGCGCTTTCCAACGAGCCATAAATGAACTGTGTACTAACCCTAAAGGGTAGCACGCGATGTTTTTTTCCAGTAAAATTCAACTTTGGTTGAAAAAAGTCTGCTACAAAGTTTCTTTGTGTGAAAACGTAGCAGCAGAGTTGTAGCTACATCATTCCTCTATCTAACGGTCCATAGATGAATTGCGGGCGACGTCCCCATTTACAAAAAAATTGCTCTGAAAGTGACCCACCCCTTCAGAAAACGCTGATTTCGACAGATTTCGCTTAATAGTGCCGCAGCCGTGAGAGCTAGCGAGAAAAGTTTAATTATCGCTAATAGAAAGTCGACAATGCACTTTCCATCAGGCCATAGATGAACCCCTAGCGTTACCCCTAAGTCCCCAAAGGGTGGCTTAAAATAAGAATTTTTACATTTGGCGTTGCCTTTCGTTTTTTCGTTGCAGGTAATCGTAGACACTTTAAATTTGGTGTGTGGTTTGAGCATCGCCAGTCCCAGCCTACATATGACAAACTGTCCCTGAAATGGGCGTGGCCACGTCATGTGACCCATTTTTAACTTTTAGTCCTCCTGAGATATCTCTGGAACGGCTTAAGCTAGAGACTTCAAATTTGGTGTGCATGTTGATCATAGCAAATCCCAGCCTTCGGATGACAAATTGTCTCTGTCTCGTGACCTCTTTAATTTTTTGGAAAATAAGCGGTAATATCTCGAAAACAGTATGAGATAGCCTCATAGTATCTATTAATTTGAATAGGAAGTCGTATGCATTCTATCAAATAGTTATGTTGCCGTTGACCTTGGATGACCCCTAAGCACGTTAAACCACCTCAGTTTCTACATTTTGCACTGCCTTATGCATCTTCGTAATTGGCAATCGCAAAGACTCTAAATTTGATGTAAAGGTTGAATGTGCAAGTCACAGCCTACGGATGACAAACTGTCCCTGATAGGGGCGTGGTCAGGTCATGTGACCCATAACAAAATTTTGGGGCTCCAATCATATCACTGGAACGACTGAACCTAAAGTCGTTAAATTTTGTACACGGGTAGGTCATATCAATTCTAACAACAGGATGGCATATCACCAACAAAAGGGTGTGGTTATGGTCACGTGACTGTTTTAAAATTTTGCTGTTTATCATAATGCATCATGTCGCGCGGGTTTGTCAGCGACAGCTGAGCTACTTGTGGAGCCTAATAATATATATTATGCAACACCGATTCTTGTGTTTTGGGGGTATTTGGCTGTCTGGTGCTTTTGGTGTCGGCTGCAAAATGGGTTAGAATGTGCTGCACGTTCTGAATTTTTGGCCCATGCACATCTCCTGGCTATTTATATACGTTACAGTGAAATCGGTATGCATCCATGACATCTGCTTCCATTTTACTACTGTGTCCACGTAACACATTTTTGTTAGTGCGTATAGAGTTCACTTGTATGCAGTGCTGCAAATGCGTTTATGTACAGCTAGATGCATGTGTGATAGTTTACACTCTAGTGACACATTGATCAATAGGGTAGTTCTTTAGAGCCTTCTGGGTTGTATATGAAGATAGTCCTGTGGAGTTGTTTGTTGTATAACAATTTTGCTTGGTTAAGTTAAGTTAATTATCGAGCTAGCTCATTTGCAAGTTGTATTTCTGCCTACATGCTGTAGTATGATTCTGCATGCATTTGATTGCCATTTGCACCGCATTGGCAGTTGTGTAGGTCTTAGGCACTTAACGACATAGTTGTCATTTTATGTGTTTAATGTATGTTTTATGTAATTTGTAGTGTAGTGTGTAGTGTTTATGCAGTCATGATGTTGTAAACAACATAGTAAATTACATGTGTTATACTCCTGCTCTTAATTTTCAGTCAGTCATGTACCCCTTGCATGAAAAGGTTTTGCATTGACTCAGTTTGACTATGAAATGATGAAAGTGGACAGAAGCGTACATTATAAAATGTACTCGTTACAGCTGTATTTAATTATGTTTGTTAAACAAGCGAGATTTAGCGTCATTCTGTTCATTTCATACATTCATTCATTAAATGCTGTTTCTGTATCTGCAAAAAATGTTGATGATTTCATAATTATGTCATGAATTCTGTTTAAGCTTAGTTCCATGTTTGCTAATATGCTAAAAATTTAACGGCAGCCTCGTAGACTGAGTATAAACTAGTTCGCATCTTCTATTAAGCTCAAGACAGGACATTAGTATAGCACCTTTTTGTGATGGCTCATTAATATGTTGTAACCAAATAGCCTATTTTGATAAAAAATATTATTAGTTGTAATAATAGCACAACGCTTACCGGGTAATATGTTGCCATAGCATATCACAGTCACCGTAAGGGCGCCGTAGAACGTCCGATAGTTGTAAACTGCTAACAGTTGTTAATAATTATGTTGCATCATGCCGTTATTGAGGATTAAATGATCCCTTTCATTGCATACACCACAGCAAAGATTTCCCATGCTTTTCAGTGGGCCGAACAACACCCCAAAATTGCCCCTTTCCGTGGGGGAATCTCGACCCCATCTAATACATGGTTCCTTCCCCCTCGGGTCACCCCCAAATAGGTATCTCGATCGATTCAGCCATGCTAGCAGGGCACATCTGTGTGACCGACACAGACATTTGTAGCAATAGGCCGCGTGTATGCCATGTGGCCTAAAACACGTACCTATGTTATAACCAGGTTTTTAAAGGTACATTGAGTAAACGCATGTACCAGACAAACTATTCAGTGCAGTCGAATCAGTCACACAGAGAGCATGGATGGCTCAGAATGGATGCCCCAGCCATAGGAGGGCGCCAGACTACCTGGGTGAATTTTAAAATGCCCAGTCACTATAGTGAATGGGGTATATGTTGGCAGACACGTTTTGTTAGTTTGTCACGTGCCCTGATAGCAAGAATTCGGTCTTAGAAAGAGTTAAGAGTAAGAAGATTACCAGTCATCCAAGAACATAGCCTATCTGTTGAAGTTGAAGAGCGTTTTGAAGGTGATGAATGCTTGAGTCAAAGTTGGGTGGGTGGAAAGAAAATAGATGAGTTATGATATTCATGAGTGTTTAACTGTTATTGATAGACAGGTCGCCGTTGTTATTGTCGACATCAGGATCTTCATTGATTGTTCATTGGTTGCTGTAGTCCGTAGATTATTGATAAGTGCGGATTGCGGAAGTTATAGGCCAGTTATAAGTCGCGGTGCACGCGTTTCCCCCAAATATTCAATGACCCCCTATATAGGCAAAACTATCGATGATATCTGAAAAAGATCGGCGGTTCAGTATCAATAATAGTACGGCCCTCTTTTAACACCATAGCGAATATGGCGAGATCAGAGAGTGCAGGCGGGATCCGAGAAAGTTCGCCCTAAACGCTTTTTGGAAGAGTCGATCTTGTTGCGTTTATGTGAAGTATTGCGATAAGCGTGTCTGTGTCGGTGTGTATGTCCGTTCGCGTATATGAAAAATCACAACATGTCCAAATTTAACGAAATTTTCCGTAGGCCTACACATGTTACTTTTGGTCGTGGCTCAGTGCTCGTCTACCGTTTTATGGACAACGTCATGTTTTCAGTTTGTTGCCTATGGTGCAGAATCAAAGACGACCTCATGTGGCGGCACCGGCGGGGGCAAAGTTGCTGTCTACGAATGCGGCGCTATGTTGCAGTACTATAGAATGTCAAATTTCAAAATGTAGTCATTTTTTGTTTTTGTTTTTTTTTTGCGGCTCAAGAAACCCCTGAGGGGCAAAACAGTGCACTCAACAAGATACGAATGACGCGGGGAAATGTATCATTTTGTGTCCTGTATACACGCCAAATTTCATTTTCATCGCTGCAGGGGTGTGAGTATGGCACTCCTTAAACTGTAGCAATTACGATTTTTACCCACGCGACGCTATGTTAGCGCGGGTAATAACCGTCGTCGTGTGTCTGTCTGTGCGTCTCTATGTCACGCACGGATATTGTATCAAAACGGCTAAAAACGTAGGATCACGCAAACAACGCCACGTGATAGCCCAGGGACTCTAGTTTTCTGATGCCAACAGTCGTTGGTGGGCGACCGGCCCCCCATTCTCCCTGAAATTTACGCCCAAATTGACCCACCCCCTTTCGAACATAACGAATTCGACCAATATTCGCTCATAGCGCCTCAACCGTGAGAGCTGGCGAAAAAAGTTCAATTAGCACTCATAGGAAGTCGACCACGCGCTTTCCAACGAGCCATAGATGAACCGTTACCCCTAAGTCTCCCAAAGGGTGGCACAAAACGCGAGGTTACTGTTTTTGCCAGTAAAATTC
>Ga0209780_1003623_pt1 | contig 11607 bp, 9 predicted proteins | sample WorMetexBAHAMAS2_FD_187384 | JGI IMG/M metagenome (GOLD analysis project Ga0209780, IMG submission 187384) | Marine gutless worms symbiont microbial communities from Max Planck institute for Marine Microbiology, Germany - Inanidrilus exumae... | ecosystem: Host-associated > Annelida > Digestive... | reverse complement strand
GGCTATGTTAGTGTGGTTAACATTGCCTTTTATGATTTTTGCGGTTTTCGATCCGTCGCCGTTAACAGTGTGTATAAACTGCAGTTTTTTACATTTATTTTTATAACATAAAATCAACACAAAAACCTAAAGCCAGGTTTTGTTGCCTACTATGACATCCAGCCTGGAAACGAAGTGGGACTATTCTGGTAGAATGGGAAGGGATGGACAGTAACAAACAGCGTAAAAGAGATTAATACCAGGTGAATTTAACATGAACAGAACACCACACTACAACAAGTAGAAACCAGCACTCACACGAATGCCATGACCCACGCCGGCAATGTTTTTGCACTGGCCGACTGTGAAAAACTCCACGCACTGAAAAATGGCGGTCAACAGCAGCATCAGCCGCAGGGATGTGATTCAGGTGATACTTGTGTGGCGGCACACTAAAGTGGGGAAAACCCAGCATAGCTTAGGTATGCAGCAAGCAGCAATATTGTATTCTCTCTGAAGACTGACACAGACCTGTTTTTTGTGCCTTGTAACCTTTGACATTTTGACCCCAAAATAAATGGGTTACCAGGACTCATGGTAGAACATTTCTACGTCAAATTTGGTGATCCTAGCTGCAGCGATTTTTGACATATCATGCGAAAACAGACAGACAGACAGTGGCAAACAGACTGCCCTTAAAAACACTAACCTCATATCTACCGTTGGCGAGAGTAACCATAAAACTAGCTTATCCAATTTACATTGCAATTAAATAATTTATACAAAGTGACTTTATAAAACCCCATAATACAACAGTCAGTAGAGTTTCAGTCTATCTGTGACATCAGTTTTACAGACTATCAATAAATAATCACTTGGCAGAAACAGACATTCCAAAGAAGCAAGAGCGTAAAATGACTTCATTTCCTACTGCTGATATGTAGTAAATACAGTGCAATTACTACTAAATAAACATTTTAAAGGTAACAAGACATAAATTGATCTTGAAAACTTTCTTCTAAATTACAAAAGTAATTGCAATACAGCTACTAACATGGCATAATAACGTATAGAAATACAAACTGCTAAAACAATTTTTTTTTTAAATCAAGACCAGCTCCAAGAACCTTGTCAAAGAGTGCTATGTAGAGTGAAAAGCCGAATCGATCGGAAAGACCGATCTTCTGAGCAAGCTGCTGACACAGCTCCCTCGCTGTTGTTGCAGAGTCAGCCAACAATGTCTTAGTGTTTCCGTCCATGAACGTGATAGGCAACAGAAGCGGTTTCTTGGACTTGGTTGCCTGTAGCTCTAGCCAGCTTGGAGGCTGGTTCCGCGCTCCATTAGCAAACGTCCGACGAAGCCGTTCCTCGCAATATGGAGCGTAGCTCGGTGGGCCATCAACAATGAAGTTACGCAAGTAACGCACAAACTACAAATCAACAACAGATACAGTGAATATGTCTTGGTACGGAATGATTTGATTTATATAATTAAATAATGAGTGAAGAGAACAGTCATAATGACTGTCAGTATAATTCGCTGTTACCAACAGAGTGTGTCATATATAGAAACAAAACAAAAGATGTGTTTGAGAGAAAAACCAGGAAGAATGTAGAAACGGGTCGACTGAAAATGCGAGATATAAAAATGTGGCATAATATTGCAGAGATGGAAATTGCGGGACAAGCTGCTATGGAAAGCCAAACAAACGTTCAGAGCACTGGAAAACGTAACTTTCAAAAATCACAAAACCAAACAGTATAATACTGCCGTGAACGTTTTTGTCAATTATCACACAAAAAAGGAAAAGTATGTTATAGGTCTATCTAAAGGCAGAACAAAAAGTCATGAAGTCGAACAGATGAAAAAATAATTGGCGATCGTCAAACTCACTATGTGACGTTGTCACAAAACTAACTACAGAAAGCTAAAGTATTTGTTAATCAATATAGCTAAATATCTAAGGTCAGCAAACGGTGCATTGCATTGACGATCGCAAAACTCACCAGTGAAGGCCTTCACACAGTTACTTGTCTAATACAGCCTAATTGTTGTCAGGTAAAAATGCCTATTAAACGTCAGCACCATATTAGTTTATGAAACATGTCAGAACAGACGAGACACCATGCTAATTGAGGTATGACAAATGGGACGCCTCGACCTTCTTCAATGTAGACGCAGTCGATTGCAAATTAACAAGTAGCTGCAAACCACGTGCATTGTCACGAGTTTATACAGTCTTGGCTTTCCATATTCTCCATATTCCTCATTTTCATGGCTCACATTTTCCACCCCTGCTTTATTGTGCCGCATTTTCCTGTCTTACATTTTCAGGGTCGCCGTCCCGGGTAGAAACTGATGATACAACGTTTGAACTCAGACCAGGAATAAGAACAACCGATGCAACCTTTGTGAGACAGATGCAAAAGAAAATGAAAATAAAGAAAGCTCCACTGTGCTTCATTAATCTTGAAAAAGCATTTCATAGGTTTGTTTGAAAAAATTGCTTTTAAAATGGTATGTAAGAAAAGACTCTGACATGAGTGGTAGGTATTAAAAGCTAACAGTCAAATGGTTCATGAAATAAAAAAAATTTCAGCCAGCAGTAAATAGAAACAAATGGTTAATGAATTTTGATGACAGGCGGCATTGCAGGAGCAGATTTTTCACCGGGGAAACGTTAATGTGACACCAGCCAGTCATGCGGCAGTCGCGCTGACGCCATTATTGGTTTTTGCTGTGTACACGGCAGCAGTGACTCACAATGCTTTTCAATGGGATGGAGAACATCAAAAATTGCCCTTCCCCTGGAGAATCTGCCCCACCCATCTGACACATAGTTCCTTGGGCCAACCCAAGTCTACGCTCCAAACCGCATCTTGATCCGTTCATTTCTGCAAAGCTCACAAACGTGACCAACAGACAAGACACACACACAGACAGACCACGCTACTCTGTCTATAGCAACAGGCCACGTCTAGTTATTGCTGCAAAGCGGCCTAACAATGGATGGTCATAACAACAAACGAATACAAACATTAGCAAACACAATAAATGTGAAATGCAGTAAATGACTAAAGACCTTGTCAGTTGGTGCAAAGCAGCCAACACACAACGAGAGCAGGATCCATCCACGCGTGTGGCTGCTTTTGCTTGGATTCACCGACAGCTGCTTGCAGATCTGACAATAGATCTCGTCTCTATCACACACGTTCAACACTCGGCAGTATTCTCAGCAATCTATTTCATTCTCATCTCAGGCATTAACGCTCACCCCCAGATCACATTTTCTACTTAAGACATAAAAATCTTCAACCAAAACCCAGCCTTCCACTCGGCTGTTCTTTATCCACTGTCATCCATACGTCTATAACAACCTTTCTAAAAAACTTTCACGTCTGTAACTATAACAACCTTTCTAGAAAACTTTCCATATCATTTGACAATTACTAATTGTAAAACGAGTAGCACAGCCATCGAGGCAGGGGACAAGGGGAAGCAAATGTCCCTAATCCCAATGCAGCCGGGTCACAGGAATGGTGAAAATCCAACGAATTTTGTGTGGTAAGTAGAGCAGTCATTTCAAATCAAACGTTTTAGCAGACGGCAACTGGTTAGAAAATTTATAGAATCTATACTACTACCATTTGCCTCCTGTGTGACCTTATTTTCAGATTCAACGTTTTCTGGTGGCGTCCCCTATCGGCGCCGAGACAAGTTGAACACGGGTGTGTTCCCAATTTTCCAAAATTATCTCACTCATGTAATTCTAGAAATTTACAGCCAAGCAAAACACTGTAGCGTTTGCACAAGTGTACATATGTAATAAGCCAGAAACACCATCACAATGTATTCAGACTATACCAGTACAATGGTGATTATAATAAGGACAGTAATGAATGACCACAAGGTTACCGAAGGTCGGGTCGCAGGATGCCATGTCCAATGATGAAGTGGAGTTTCTCAAGGTTCGACATTGGCCGATCTTCCAACAGTGCATTGCCGCTGGCCGTGTATTCGCCATCTTTCAGCTTGTTCGCCACCTGTTCCGTTATCTTCGACTTGCGCTTCAGCGTCAGTGAAACCAGTTTCTTTCTCACGCTCTGTTTCGACTCCTTCGGCGTCTGCAGTGGCTCTTTCTCCTGATTGCAATATATCACGTTAGACAGATTTAATAATGATCATTACAACACAGAAGATGGTACAGTTCTACTCAGTGGCGTTTATTTGTTCATTCTGTTTAACTGTGCATATGTTGGTGAATAAAGATTATCAAACAAAAATGTTACAATCACTTTCCAAAAACTAGTTACAACTACTTATACACCGCATTTAGTTGACTACTCAATACTCATACTTTATTAAAAATCACGGAACAGACGTGCATGATAGCAGAAAGTACAACATGATCAATAAAACCCATTATAAAACCAAAAATTACAACGAATGATTGAGTTAAGGTTTTATGTCCCACTTGACACAGAATAGGCCATAAACTGCTTAATAAGGTATTTAGTAATAATCACACAATATTACAGTATTACAATCTGACATATATTTTACATCTCTAAATGCTAGGTCAGTTACAATGTCACTAAATTCGTACACAACTACACTAAACGTCTAATAAAAGGACCACTATTAAACACCTAAACAAGTACATGATTCCTCTATGCCTTGCACAGCTCATGCAACTAGATACAATGGTTTCGCTTATGCATGTATTTTTTACAACTATGGAAAAACCAGAAGATGGACTTGGACGTCCCAGCGTCAATGTGGATGCCGGCGCCACCTCAACGGTCTGCTGTGACCTTTGACCTCCAAAATCTAGCCAGGTCATCAGTAGGGCTAGTGACTATTCCCTGTTTAATCGAGATTGCTCAAGTAGTTCATAAGATATGGTGATCTTGACCTTTAACCTCAAGAATCCGACAAGGTAGGGGCTAGTGAATACCCAGTCAATTTTATAAAAATTGTTCAAGGCGTTCATGAAATACTGTGGTAACAATATCTGTCCGGACAAATGGACGGACAAACGAATGGGACAGCCTGAAAACATAATACCTTCGCCGACACTGTTTGGTGGTGGAGGCATAAAAACAAACAAAAGTGTGACTTATAATCGCCGGGTGAAATGTGATATTAAAATATCAGCTCTACTAGCTGACCAGTTCCTGGCCCATTCGCTGAGCCTCCTCAAGGTCTTTCTTGTTGAACTTGCGGCCAAGAGTAGAGTAGATCTTCATCATCACCGGAGTGTTGTCCTGAACATCAAACAAGCGGCAATCTCATGCCATGAAGTGTTTCAACTAATTAGTGTACCAATTAAAAGGTAATAATTAGTTAATAACTACGGACATAAGATTGCTATGTAGTAAAATTCAAGTTAAATTTACTGCCATATATTTAAACTTTATCGACTCTACTGAGGATACTTCTCGACATTTCAAAATGAAATAAAAGGTAAAAAGGTAAAGGCTTCCCAAACTCGTTACCGAGCGTTGGGCGCAAAGCAGATCCCGGTGTACAGGCAGTCAGCCGGCAGGTGACTATAAGTCATCCACCCGGCGGTAGGCTGCCATTACTTTCCGCCAGGCCTGCGGTTACCTTCCCAGCCATAGAGCATCACCGCTCCTTGGCCAGTACCAAGTTATACTGCTTGGTAACAGGGGCACTTAGGTGTGAACAACTTGCCCAAGATTGTTATGCAGCTTTGCCCCGAGTAGGATTTGAACCCACAACCTGTTGATCGCAAGTCCAACACTCTACTTGTTGTGCCACCGCGCCACCTAAGCATATTTCAGACTAAGATCAGATTCAGCAACCAGAGAGATAATATGACTACCTTCATGGATGATATTGACGTGTGAAAGTTTGGTTCTGGTAAGTCGCCCATAAATCGCAGAATGATGATCCAAACTGCCAATGCCGCCTAATTCAGCAAATTACAAACATAACATTCTAATGAGTTTTCATCAAATATTTAACACACAACATGCCTTTGCTGTACTGACACACTGTATGCCAGCAAAAACGTGCAAGAGGCCTGCAAAAGTCCCAAGAAAACAATCCTCAGAAGTCTTTGACAAACCCTAGCATAAGCAGTGGTGATAAAGAACATAGACTGAACAAGGTAAAGAGAAGCAACAGAACTTTCAGCACTTACAACAACACAAAACGAAGCAAGAAAAAACATTAAAACCAATGCCAGCCTGGCTGCCAGATTGCGGGGCTGGAAAAATAACCACTAAAAATGATTTCAAATCACTGTGCTGCTTCATTGACTGGGTTAAGGTTTCACGTTCGATCCAACACAAAATAGGTCATTTCAGAGACGTTCTTCCCCGCCAATCCCTTGGCTTAGTACTGACTAACGTAAATCTAACACAACAAAAGCAAACATGCATCCGTAACAAAATATACTACAACAAACCGTAAACAAAAACTAGATGGGACTTCCGACGCCCCAGAGTTGACGTGAATGCCTTTGCCACCTTGACGGCCTGCTGTGACCTTGACCTTTGACCTCCAAAATCTAATCAGGCCATCACTAAGGGCTTGTGAATATTCCCGGTAAGTTTCATCCAGTTGCTCAAACTGTTGATAAAATATTGTGGTAACAAGATCTGTCCAGACAAACGAACAGACGCATGCGGCAAATGGACAGCCCGAAAATATATTGCCTTCACCAACACACATAAAAACTAAAGCCAGGTTTGGTCGCCAAATCAACCAATCAATTGGTAAAATGTGCACTGTGACTGAACTGTGACCAGCATGGACTGGATTCAATCCTGAGTCTGGTGATACAATATGTCAGGATCACTGGTGCATGTGCTTTGAGATCAACTTTTCAGAATGCAAGAGGATCCGATAGTATGGTATTGTAGGGTTTAACGTCCCACTCGACACATTATAGGTCATTTCGGAGACACGATTTTACAGGTCAGATGACCCAACCAACAGTGTAATAGCACTGAAGGATGATAGTCTTCCAGATCAAGGGCCAATCCCACAGGTTCAACAGACTAAAAGGTAAAGAAAAGGATGTAATCAAAAATTATTTCTAATTATAGCACCAAGAACACCAAAGACACAGAGGCGCTTTAAAGACAGCTAAGCCAAGCAAGATCAAAGCCCGATCCAGTCGACCGTGTATGAACTGCTCATTATATAGGTGTGCATATGATGTGCACAATTATGATGCACAACAGCACAGAGCTGGTCAAATAATCTCCCCTCTTACCCTCCAGACAATCACCATAACTCGAATGTTGTCTGTTGAAGGGGAGGGGGCCAAGAGAATCCGACACAGTCCTACATAATGTCAGAACATTACCGTCTCTGCAGTTAAGACATTACGGTGGCATATTTATTCATTCAGTTTGATTTATTTATTTTATTATTACATGTGCTAGAAAGTCTGTATTAAAAATAGAGCACAAAAGAGTAAGAATCCACAGCTGAGTTATACCAGATGGTCTCCTTCATTCTTGAGTGGCAGCAGTGGCTGTTTGAGAACTCTTCGGATGTACGTTGGTGTGACGTTGCCTTGAAAGTGAGTCGCAGCGAACTTGGTGAACTTGTAGTCAGCAATCTCCTGGCTGTCGTCATCATCATCAGGTAGAGGCAGATGTAAATCGCCGGCCATACTCACCGTATCATGGCTCACGCGCCGTGAACGCTCAAGGTCCTGTAACGTTAACAGTATAAACCACAACTGAAATTGAACTAAAATCATTTAGTTGCTGAACTGAAATAACACTGCTACAGGCGGTGCAAAGGCAGACGGGAGAGGACAAGAAATGGATGGACATTTTCAGCATGTATTTTGCAAATGGCATTTAGGTTCATTTACAAGTTATATATTTGAAATACATATATATATGTACACATCACTATTAATTAAGGTAGATTCATCACACATTCATTATTAATTATTATCATTATCACAGTTACCATTCATTAATTACTCTTTTCACTACAAACCAATGCATCTTCCTCAGTTTAGATGTGTATTTCTCCGATCTTTTCAATTATCAATTACGAATAATGTTCCACAAAAATTTCAATATTCTGAAGATACTGCTAGTATTCGACTTTATGATGCACAAATGAACAATGCAATGATATATTATTACATTACGCTTTCATCAAACAGAAGAAATACAAAGTTTCAGACTATCATTGAGTCATGGTAAGCAGGTTACAAATGAACAATTATTTCTCTAAGACTACACTAATTTTAGACATGTTTTCTAAAAAGATACATTACAAGAGATAACAAAACCCTGCTAGGTCAGTCACATCAGTCGTACCTTGAATGCAAGTGGAGCGCCAGCCTCTGATGCACCGTCAACTTGCGAGTCGATAAAACCAAACATTTCATCGACCATTTCTGAGTCGTTGACAGGAGCATGTTTTCTCTGTTCAGCCGTCTCTATGCGCCTCACTTTGTTGCGTGCCTCCAGATGGCGCTGTTCATCATCTGCTCTCAGTTCCTGCTCTATCAGAGCCAAACGTTCCTGCAAACATCAACATAAAATACATGTGTTGAGTGGTGGCTTAGCAGTAGGGCGTTGGACTTGTGATTTACAGGTCACAGGTTCAATTCCCGGCCGGTGGCTTTCACGTAACATAGGTCAACTCAGCCTTGCATCCCTCCGGGGTCGCTAAATCGAGTACCTGCTTCGGCTGGGGTAAAGGCGGAATTCTCACCTCTGTCGGGTGGCAGGTAACACCGTGTGATCCCATATGGCATGTGAGTTTCCCGTAGCAGTGAAAACTAAGTTGATGCTAACTGCTATACACTGTTTACTTTACTTACTTACTTTACACTACGCAATTTTTAACAGCACCTTCAACATTGATTGATTGAGTTAAGTTGTTACGTCCCACTCAACTCAGAACAGGTCATTTTGGAGACGTTCTTCCCAGCCAATCTCTTGGCTTGGTATTGAAAGAACTAAATCCACCAACACAGCAAAAGCAAGCAACAGAGAATAACATGATTTAAGCACACAAAATGCTAAACCTAAACAAATACAAAAATAAAATCTAAACCTTGACAAACATGCAAATTTAGAAACATGTATGTGATCATCATACTAACTGTCAGATATATTTTCAGCCAGTATATAAAAACACCGCATCTAGCAGAAAGCATAATGTAAGTCTGGCGTCCATCCGTCTCTCTGTCTGTCTGTTCCATCACATTACTTATCATGACTCAGTGACTCATAAAGGGGCAGCATATGACGTGGCCGTCATACATTTCAGCCAGACAATACGGAGGATCAGTCAGTTAGATAAATAGTTGGCAGTAAGCACGTGAACATTATCACGTACTGCATACCAAGAAAAATTTATGTCATTAGTTTGTAGCTCTATCATATCGTTTCACGGCTGTTACCCTGTGCAGTTTTTCTGCCTGTTCTTTTGCTCTCTTTGCATTCATCTGCTTCCGCAGCGACTCTTCATCCCTGACGCGCTGCTGCTCAGCCTCCTGGCGCTTTTTATGCTGCAACCAGCAATGACAGATTTCCTCTTTACTGCTACTACTCAGCTACCATCAGCAATGTGTACAAAACACGACATAGCAGCTGTAGTACACGCAGCCAACTTACCATACAGCACAACTATATCTATCCAAAGATAGCTGGGATAGCTGGCAGGCATTCAGCATTAATCTGAGATCATATAAATAGGTTACTAGGGGCTTCAAGCCCAAAGTAACTGAGGGGGCTTATCACGAATAATTGATTGAAAGACAAGCTCTCCTTCCCCTTCTTCCCAGTGGTTAAAGTATACTTTCAGGGCCCAGGAACTCTCTTAAAATGCTTTCTTAGGGGCCGCATGCTACATGTACATGATGGCCCCGGGCGGAGTTACCTTCGACATGGACTACTTCTCGCAGTCTATGCTGAAACAGTCATATGTTCACTGCAAACAATGTGAAAACTGCAATATTGCTGCAAGAAACAATACAATACAAATACAATACAAAACCAGTTTGTAGCACGCCAATTAGTCCAAGCCAAAAAAACGGAATCGGAGGCACGTCGAACGGTACGTATACAGGTTTGAGTCCCTGGTTAAATATTACTCGTTTAGGGACCCGCTGACAAATTCGGGAGTCCCAGAACGACATTCCGGGGCATCCCCGATTACTTTAACCACTAATTCTCCCTTCATTCTCACTCTTCACAAAGATGCAGAGGTCATTAGACAGTCCGTCTATTGGCAGCGGCTATACTGATCCCCATAAAAGGCAACAAAGTCACTGAAAACTGAATCAAAAATTATACTGGAAAATAATACTTTTTTGTGCATATACACATGCAAAAACGGCCAGTCGTAAAAGAAAAACACATCAAATACAGCCAAAAATCTAAGTACCCTCTGTGCTTGAATTGGATGATGAAAGCAAAATCATTTGTGATTAAGATATACGTTCTTGGCTGCCTCCTGGATTGGACGGATGGTAAGTTTGCAGCCAGGAACAGTTTTGAGGTCCAATATGGGTCACCGTGCCAAATTTGGTGCCGATCAGTCGTACTGTCGTCGAGATATAGCCAATTTTCGATTTTTCAAGATGGTGGCCGTCCGCCATCTTGGATTTTTAAATGTTCGAAATGTCAATTGCCAGTCTGGTTCAGAGGGTCAATATGCGTCTGTTGATTGGTGATGCAGGATTTCTAAATGGAACTATCATTCCGAAGCCCAATCAACAGTGACGAAGCAAAAATGGCAACTACTATTGAGAAGATCCAACGGATGAATATGCAGCAATGCAAACAACACCACGCCCATACCTCGAGTTTCATGCGTCGATACTGTTTCTCGGCGATGATTCGTCGGACTCCAGCCTGCAGTATGATGACACGATGCAGTCTCTGCCGATAAGTCTGCTGCAGTAGGAATGTCCGGCAGTGTCTCTACACAAATACGCTGCAATTGCTGAATCTCAACAAACACATGCTGCAACACAGTTCAAATTACACACATTGATGTATGACGTATAACACAGCATCGTCCCGAAATATCTCACAGAACTCTACAACCTTTGCAATAACACTGACAGTCGACTGCAATCAAGCGCGAGTGGCAACTTCACAATCCGTCAAACCTCACTGTGCGTGGCGGACAATACCTTCTCGGTCACCGGGCCTCGCGCATGGAACGCACTATCTACTCACATTAAACAGTCACCTTCGCGTGCTAATTTCCGCAAGAAACTCAAGACTTACTTTTTTAGACTCAAGAGCTCATTTTTATCAACATTCTTATGCATGGCGCTGCTAAGCACCTGTAAGGAACACCTTATCAAGTGATGAAGATAATGATGAAAACACATTACCTCAAACTCATGACAAACATATCTCACCTATGCCATTGACCAAAATGCGTCAAAAAATTATGCGACACGTCAAAAAAATAGTTAGTGGCATCAGAAATAATATCTCACATAACACTACAGTTAAACTGTCTATAATCGGCAGTCGAGTCTTTACGGTCGCCGCTCTCCAACTCTGAAACAGCCTGCCTGATGACGTCGTACTGGCCGATTCGCTGTCGACCTTCCGGCAACAACTAAAACATTATCTGTTCCAGCAGTCCTACCC
>Ga0209780_1003622_pt1 | contig 11607 bp, 9 predicted proteins | sample WorMetexBAHAMAS2_FD_187384 | JGI IMG/M metagenome (GOLD analysis project Ga0209780, IMG submission 187384) | Marine gutless worms symbiont microbial communities from Max Planck institute for Marine Microbiology, Germany - Inanidrilus exumae... | ecosystem: Host-associated > Annelida > Digestive... | reverse complement strand
GAGGTACTTTATCGAATGCCTTTTCAAAGTCAGTGTATATAACGTCAATTCTGCCACCTGACTCCAATGCCTCTGTCCAGTCATCTAATATCTGTAATAACTGTGTGACAGTTGAACGTCCTTTCACCATGATAATAGCCACGACGCTATTCGTCCGGCAGCTAATAGAACTTGTTAGGTATTAAATGTTGGAGTGAGATAACCTAAAAGGAACAGAACAATAATAGTACTCACCAGGTGCGGCTGCACCTAGTCGTCATCCTTCCATGGTGTGTGTCGATATCCAGTTCAGTTCCGATGTCGTGCAGCCATAGGACTTGGGGACCAAATTAGTCCATGAAGAAGTCCATCTTCCAGCGTCGACGCTTCTCCAAGTGGTTTTTAAAATGAATTCATAGACGGAACGTCTGCCTCCTCTTGTGAGATTTTTTGCTTAGCATAGGAATACGGCCAACCTTTCATCTTACAATTAGATGACTCTGACTTGTGTAAATAGCATGAATAATTCCAGTCACCAAACTCATCTGTATTTAATGTAGAAGCTGCTGTTCATGTTATCGTAGGTGTAGTTTCACATGTCGTCGGCTGTATTCTCTGTCGCAGTTTGATTGCTTGTGGAAAAGACAATGTTGTATTTGGTGGGACACTACAAAGTAAGTTTTGCAGTGTTTTCTGGTGTAGAACGTAAATGCATGCATAAAACTGAAGCTTATGTTGCACGATGTATTATTATTACGGTTGTAAAGTGCGAATCGGTTGACCGAAGATTGGGCTATAACACAGTGACGGGTTGTTAGCAAAAAATCCATTTTTTAGTGTTTGCTTAGTTATCAGCATAAATGCTACATGTGTTGTAATTGTGCTTACTTCTTCCTATGCCCCACCTGGCTAGCATGCAGTGGCTTTGTCTGTTGTCTGACTGGCTGATTGTATGCAGTTGGTATGGCAGCATGGCTGTTGAATGACGACTGTGGTACTAGGATATACTGCTGCATTTACCCTGTTTATTTGTTTACTATTGTTTACCCGGCCAAAGGCCAGCCAGGAAGTCAGAGCTCTAAACTGGACTCAGGAGCCCAAAAGCGTTTGAGACAGTCCCACACGAAGGCTACGGGCCACGTCGCCAGGCCAGCACGCGATTGGCCCGTGCTGAAGTTGGTCGGCGTGCGGGCGTGCGGGCGTGCGCGCAAACTGGGTCCGCGGGCCTTTGCACAGTCCAGCGCAGTTGTTTCAGTGGCAAACTGTAGCAGTGATTATCTCATTCATTCTTAGTTCATTCATTTGTATGCAGATGCCCAGATGATGTGACCTGGAAAGAGAACTTCAAAGCATGGTATCATGATTTTGGCAAATACTGGAACATTTACAAGCAGATACATCGTGCATGGGACCAAATTGAATCATACGTGAAGAAACATTGTCCAGGCATTTACAGCTCGTTGCAAGGTTTCAACGATTGTGTTCTTATTGATTTACATGTTTATTTTAAATCTTATTGCCTTCTGTGATGTAGGCTTGCATTGGAATTTGAACTAGGAAGTTTATGAACAATAATGCATTTTCTCAGTATATTTTAGTAATTTGCTTCGAGAAGAAATTGTGAAGTTATGGCTGTTCAGTCTAGTGTTTTATCTCTGTAACTCTGTAGAAAAGTGGTGCATGTTATTAATTTTTGGTAGGTTGAATCCTGAGGAAATTAAAAACAGTAAGATTTGTTGCCTCATGTGTAAACTGATCACTTACACGTCTCATTTTTTATCTTTTTTTGTGTAGGTAATGGTATGTTTGACCCAGAGCTAGTTTATTAGGTCGACTTTTTGACAGAGTCAACGTAATAAAACCGGTCTTAAATGTCCATCCATGCTTATGTACATATGTGTGTACATACGTCCGTCTGCCAACAAAAAGTTTTTTTGATTTCAGTGAAATTTGGCATGTAGGTAGAGGTTGATGACTGATGCACGATAGTATGCAGTATGACCTGATTCAAGCTCACGGTCACGAGCCCTTCATAGTTGGAAATCCGGCCATTTTCAGAAGCTATCTCGTCCGCCATTTACAATGGGTGCTGGCAACTGACCACTGATTCTTAAATTAGGACACAGAGTTTAAAGTTATTTGGGCTGGATTTGTGATATTTGGCCTAGTTTTTGTGTCACGTGGCTTCGAACTTGGCAGAAACATTAGTTCTGAAGAGTCGACTGTCAGTCCCGTATGGGGCTAATTTTATTGTTTAGATTTGCAAGTTTATGTGTGGTAAGAATTTTTTTCACTGCCTTATGATATAAAGATTTTACACCTGTGATGATACTAATTCTTATTCTGGTCTAGGCTATCAGAAACTATTTTTTCAGATACTGACTGTCTTTTTGACTTTGCTTGTTATCAGTTATGTTTTCCTGGCACAAATGTCACGCAAACTGCAGTTAATAAGTCACAAGATGAGTGGTTGTCGTCACATACATGTGATACAGAGTTTGGATGTTGGCAGATGGAGTGTCGGAGATGGAACTTGATGACGTTGAGCAACAGCTTGGTGTGAAGTTGCCACTTGACCTCCGATGTGCTTATAGGCTACACAACGGACAGAAAATTGTCTCAAATTTACCGCAATCTCTGTTTACTTACGGGTATCTTAGTTGTTCTTCAGTTATGATTGTAGAAATTTATGCACATGTTTAAAATTATGTACCAGTACTAGGACAGTTAATTATTTGAACAAGAGTCTCCACTGTCGCTGACAGACCCACACGCAAAGGCTCAGCGCATGCTAAGTATTCCGTATCGCATCGTATGGTAATCAAACCATTTCTTCTACTCAGTCTAGCTGCTGAATAAAGATCTTGATAGTGGGTGTGATCAGCAGTTGTCTGACGACCACCAGAAGTTTATGACACTCACCGGCGAACTAAGTGACAGCGCCTGGGATGATCAGCCGTTCCAGAGATATGGTTGGCGCTCACTGAAATTAAAATGGTTCACATGGCATAACCATGCCCCTTTCATGGATGGTTTGCCATTCGTGGGCTAGCACTTGCTACCGTCAACCTACCTACCAAACTTGAAGTGTCTAACCGCACTCACTACGAAGATAATGAAAGGTGAAACAAAATGTCGAAAATTGTGTGGTTTGGGGTAGTTAGTGTCACTCAAGGTCACTGGAAATTGCACCAGTCGACAGAGCACATACGAGTTCCTATTAGCGTCCATAGTAACTATGTCCCTGTCTTGCACTGTTTCTGAGATACAACGCGATATTGGTCGAAAATTGCCTATTGTAACTTACCCCACCTTTGTTTGGCACCCCCGTTCGGTCACCCGTGGAATTTTGCCAAGATCTTTGGCATCAGAAATTTAGAGTCCTTGGGCTAGCATACAGAGTTGTTTGTGTGATTCTACATTTAGTTGGTGCAGGGTCAGCTTGTGACAGACAGATGGACACATGTATGACGACAGCATATACCTTGCTAGCATAGCGTCACACAGTAAAAATTAATTGATTAATTGAAGGACTTTGAACACTAATTAAGTAAGTAAAATTATTAAAAATTTGTTGTTTATTCCACATTCCCTGTGCAAAATCTGCATTAGGTGTATGCAAACGTCAGTGTAAGAATTCATGTGAAAAAGATAATGATGGCATGATCTTGATGAAAATACTCATTATAGTGTATTTTGTTATGCTTTTCTCTGCAATGTCATTCAAAATTGCAAGACTGCTTGGTCATTATTGGTATTTATAGCACCATGACCTGACTCCGAAATAGCAGTAACCTTTGTTGACATTTTAAACACTAATACATGTCATCAATTGATATATTTGAACTTTTTCACATTCCTATGTTGCAGTAGAATGTTTTGGATGATTTTTAAATTTTGCAAAAAAATTAGTATACCTTGGTAGAAGGCTAGTTTGGACATATACAGATGTTAATCCAGTCTGCCAGTATTTTTATTTCTATGCTGATCAGTAATGCTGACACATGAGGTTGTCCTTTGATCTGTGTTTAGAGTGTTTGGCACAATAAAGTTTTCACGTTACTACTGTTCTGAGTTGTTGCTACCACTGGACCATGTTTCCGTAAGTGTTCTGTAAGTTACTACACGTGATCAGACGAGATATGTGTATGCATCGATAGACACATCTTTTTAGCATTGTCAGTTGTGAATTGAGTGATGTGCGCTTTCAATGAATGTTAATTTCCATTTTTGATTTCTGAATCAATTTGTAGCTCTGTATCACTCGTAACGTTTTTAATATTTGTCTGCTGTATTACTATTAGGCTTAGTTGTGATTTAGCATGGACTGCAGCCTATCGATACTGTAGGTTAGAGTGAATGACAAGAAGTGACTGACTGCATTTTAATTGTTAACTGTAGCATTTCATGTCATCGTAGTAAGGTAGTGGTTAATTTATGTCTTACAACAAGTGGTTAAGTTTGACGTGTAATTGTTTTATTTGTATGCACAGATGGTGAAAAGAGATAACCATTCAGATTCGTTTATTAGTGCTGTTGCCTGTGTTCAGTCTCATATCCGTGTATTCATATGTACTGCAGATCAGCCGTTAGCTCCAGACATTCCTAGTACTGCAGTTTTTTATGCTTTCAATTCACATGCACACAGTCGGTTGCCTTTGAATCCCAATGCAAAATTGGACGTGTTTCTGAGTGGTTTGTACACTTATTATGTGTTGTTTTTATTACTATGTTGATAGTGACAATTTGTTCTCAGGAAGTCTTGTACATATCTTGATGTTTATGAATGGATCTGATGGAGAGACGAATGAGTAAAACTGATACAAGTGATGAATGTTAGGCTTTATCACAGCAACACGGTAACTTTTTAATATGGTTTTGTTAGTGCAAAACTATGAAAGTTAATGTGTTGTAAATTCAGTTGTAACATTGCTAGTCAAATGCAGTGGTTGACTCATAAGCATTTTTATTTGACGGTGTGTCATTGTCAGTTATTATGGGGCCTGTGAACTCAGTTTATGGCATGTTCTGGCCCACTGTAACCGCGGATGCTTATTGCTTTGTAGTTGACATATCAGCAGAACGTCTGTAAGTATAGTGATGCTTTTGATGGTTTGTTAATTTTGAAGGCAATAGCTTTTTGGAGTACTTCGTCTCATATGCCGAGAAGTTAAACAGCGAACAGTACCCTTCAGTTAAAGGTGAAATATTGAGGTATGTATGTAAAATGCAATGGGTGTTGACATCTTTAAATGTCTACTTTTTTGGCTACCTTGTAATAGCTGTAATTTATTGTGCAAATTGATACCAGATTTTTCTCCCCGCGAAAGTGTGGGAATATGTTTTTACCGGCGTTGGTGTGCCAGTGTGTCTGTCTGTGACCATGGTAACTAAAAAGATTGTAGGTGGATTTGTACCAAATTGTATGGGAAGGTTTCTAGGGGGAAAGGGAAGACCAAGTTCGTGTTTCGTTACGATCGGAGGAGGGATGTGGAAGTACGGTCAAAAAACTTTGTAAACCGGCGATTTTATACTTTTTCAAATGATCATACCTGAGACACTGTTTGTCTAGTTTGTGAATGTGCCATGAAATTTTAACCATCCTCTAACCATTTGAAATTTGAAAGCAGTGGTTGTGGCCTTGTTGTCCACTGCATTACTTTGATGTAAGCCTTGTGTCTGCAGGTTTCATCATGATGATGACGCCGTGGCAAACACGCAGCACGTACGCATCAGTGCCGCGACTGCATTCATGCCAATGTTAAGTACAGTTGATCCTCCCCAGTTCGTCTTTGCCTATCGCATCACGTAACGTCACAAGCATTGTCTTTATTTTGCATATTTGAATTGAAGTTGATATTATGCACTAATTAGCTGCATTCTGGTGTTCTGTTGCTTGTCTGTAAAACAGAAGATGACTTTATCCCTTTGTTTTCCATTGAGAAAAAATTTCAGAGAGTTGCTCATAATCTCACGCTGGATTTTGACCTCAGTGAGTAATCTTGAACTTCTGGAGTCGTTGACTCAAGTCAATCACATTTGGAGTTAAACGGTCCAACAGCAGTAATAATGTCGTCAGTTTTTTGTTTGAGCAGCGTATTTAGCATGCTTATCAATAATAAACCTATGCCATAGCATTGCAGCTTGTTCTGTGTACTGTTTGAAATCAACATAATGGGTGGTTTTGGTTGATATGTCACTGTCATTTGCATTTTTACTGTCTTTGTTTTGTGTTTTGATGTTGTTGGAAGACCCAACATACCTGCAACAACTTTAGCGAACATGGCTGTTAAGTAAACAAAAACATGTGGAAACTAGCAGTCTTTTCACATGTCTACAGTACATGGCTGCTGTCGATGTAATTTAGTTTTATTATGGTCTGCATTTTCAATACAGAATAACAAAACCTGTTGTTATCTGATACCGGTTGACGTGAATGTTAAAACAGAAAAGATAGCAGAACTGTATATGTCGCCATACAACAACAACCATTTTACAGCGATTAATACAGGTAATCTTGTGTTACCTGGCATCGCTAGTTAAGAACTGGAGGATGTCATTGGAACACAGTTTCACTGCTCACATGCCCTTGCATTTAGATTAGGGAGAAGACTAGGTTTTTCCTTAACGCTGCTACATACACTGTCGCCGTATTGTGCTATATGTCACTGTGTTCGGTAAATAGTAAAGTGAAAATGACGCATTGTGTGTTATGCATATTCTGTATTTCATGTCCTCGTGACAATTAAGTTAAATGATGGTGAAGCACTATTTTTGGCAGGCTATGATATGCAGCCAAGTGGCATAAATGGTGCATAACGAGAGAATAAATAAGCACAAACCTGTAAGCATATGTTCACTTAACAGTCTTAAAAGACTTTCGCTTTGGGTGAGATCATACAGATGGTTTTTTAGTGCAGAGTGAGATACCTAAAATAGTTTGTCATAGTTTTAATTTTGACGTATTGTCTTTGTTACTGTAGTGACTGGGAATCATTTTTCTGCTGGTGTTGTTAATGGTGATGATGTTGATGGCAGGTTGTCAATGGATGAGCATGTTCACCCACGCTATGCATGTCAACTTGAGACTCGGACGTGGTACATAACTGATGACAATGGTGCAGTGGAAACAGTCAATGGTCCTGGTGTAGTTGGTAAGCATAGTTCGTTGTCATCTCGGATATCCATATGTGAAAGACAATTGCTGAAAACACTCATTGCAACTTCAGGCTGTCATAACTACACAATGATTACAGATTATTTACCTGACCAAAAAAATTGGCTGTTTCTTAAACTGTCGCTAATGCACAGATTGTGCCCAAAATCTGCCAGGGCCAGTCCCCAGCAATGTGCTAACAGTGCTCCAGATTACATCCAAATTGGTTCACTTTCGGCGGAGTTACAGCCGAGCACATCAACACCGTTCTTTTGTCCTGTAGAGTTGTTTCATGATTCTTCCAAAGCAATGCTTTGCTTCGGGCGAATAATAATGGCAAGAGAAATTCCATTTGCAGCCATTCCGAAATTTTGTAAAAATTAATAGTTTTGGGGAACGACATTTCCACCCCTGCACCAATGGGTGTAATGAACTCCTCTATGCCAAATTTCACCACAATTGGTGCAAAATTTTGTCCCTGTGGGGTGAAAAGAACTCAAAATTGACCCCTGAGTAATCTAAATACTGGTTACACTGGCGTGGTCATATGAAATTCTATGATGAAAAATTTCTGTATAGCAAGTACAATACAATATTACTCAGTAATTTCTACATCTGTGGCGAGTGTCAACTGACCTGTGGAAGGTGTTGTGAGCTATACTTAGTTTACCCATGGTACAACAGCTACCAATGATTTAATTTTATGCAAAATTGAACATCCAAATTAAAGCATCTTAATTTGTACATTTTTACATTTTATTGAATTTATCTTTCTGTGTGACTTGTGCTTCTCTTATGTGTAATAAATGACATTATATAGTCACTGTCTAAAACGTTTAAGCTTTCAGATGTAGAAATCAAACAGAACACCCCATCCCCTAGTAAGAAATGTTGGCTATCCGCTGAAATATTTTGCAAGATCTTACTTGGAAGCAACGTACTGTATAAGCATGTGAAATGGATGCTCAAACATAAAGCGACAGTATTAGAAGTATGCCGACTTTTATCAGAGCACTATGCCTCATCGAATGCAGTAAGTAAAACAGTTTGTTTCACAAATTTACATATTTCCGTAGAAATTTTAATTGAATTGTAATAGATTGTTATAGCTTTATGTACAGCCTCACATAGGATGCCAAGTTAGCTCAAACGGTAAAGGGTCACGGGTTCGAAACCCACATAGGGCGTTGTGTTTTTAGTCAGTATTTTTTATTTATTATAAATAATTTAAAATAGGCATATTTAAATTAATTTTAAATAAGCATAAATAATATTAAGCAAACTGAGTTAATTTTTGCCTATATTGCATTTACTCTGGGTGTGGACGATTAATGGGAATAACAATACGGCAACAAACTTTGTTGTTGGTGTTACCATAGCAACGGTGTACGTCGCCGAAGAAAGAAATATATATTGATGGACATAAGAAGGCGAAGTTAATTTAGCATTAATTTGACATTCTGTTTGAATTTTAGTGACTTAATCGCCCAGTGCCTAGCGGGTTAGTGTGTGAACTGACTGTAGTAGGAACTGTGATGTAGGTGAATATCCAATTGTCAGACCTGGTTCCACATACTCATACATCAGCTGCACTCATTTTGACACAACGCGTGGTACAATGCACGGCATTTACACAATGCGCAATCTTCAGACTGGTAAAATTTCACTTATGACGTGTGCAGATGTAAGTGTGGAATGTGCTTTGTTAATGTTTTCTTTTGACAGATGCTCCATGCAGGCTCTGGAACTGTAAGATTAGGCTCTTACTGTTTTGAGGCATGAGGTCATAAACAGCAACCAAATCTGGCTTTAGTTTTCATGCCTTTGTCACCCGACACCATCATCTAAGGCACTATGTTGTTGGGCTGTCAGTTCACTGCGTTCATTCGGACAGATCTTGTTACCACGATATCTCACAAACAGCTTAAGCAGCTTTGATGAAGCTTACAGGGAATATTCACTAGCCCCATTGATGACCTGATTTGATTCTGGAGATCGAAGATCTGTGTCATAGCAGGCTGTCAAGGGGGCAAAGGCATCCTCGTCTATGCTGGGACGTCTACGTTCATCTTATAGTTTGTTTATTTTCTATTGTATCATCATCTTTATCTTTTTTGTTAATGTGTGCATTTGTTTTTTTTTGTTAGGTTTGATTTCTTTAGTACCGTGCCAGATGATTGCCTGGGGGAGAACGTCTCTGAAATGATACAATATGGAGCATGAACGTGCACACAAAAGCTGACGAGATGGCCAGCTTAATCTAGCTTGCGGCACAGAAACGAAAAAAATAAGGACAAAATAACAACAAAAACCGAATAGCTCAGAACAAGCGGTCCAGGCCGTGAAGGCAGTCCTGGAGGAAGAAATGAAACTACGGGGGGTATGATTTGCGAAACAGGTAGGTTTTAAGCCGGGAGTGAAAGAGAGAGAATTATGGATGTGCAGAGTGGTGAATCAAAGAGGAAGAAGTGATGGGTGGGGAATTGGTGAGTCGAAAATGGAGGATCTGGTACCAGAATGAGGTTGACAAAGAGACAAAGAGAGCTGATTCCAGAGACACGGTGAATCATAACAAAAGGAGCGATCAGTTACTTTTAGAGAGGATGATAATGGTGGCCGAGCAAGAGTAACGATGGATTAAGAGCGAGTACTGCGAGGACGTTGAGTGGAGATGAGGTTATGAAGGTACGGGGGTTGGGTAGTTCTGAGAACTTTGTAGGTAAGTGAGAGGTGCTTGTGTTCGATGCGTTCAGTGATCCTGAGCCGGTGGACAGGACTTAAGAGCTTTAACGGTGATACAAGCAAGAGTGTTCTGGAGCTGGTATTATGCTCAGCGTGACATAAAACAGTTGCTCACTCTCTCACTTTTGGCAGTCACACAACACCAGTTTATATTTTGCAGCCTTTTTGTTTATCAGTTGCACTTGCAGAGCTTAATTCGTTCAAAATTTGAATATTTTGAACTTCTGTGATGTAGTAAAATGACTAAACTTTGTGTATTTGCAACAACGTTTTAGGTGAGACACTGGATGCTGAAGTGCCAAAGTTTCGTATGAAATGTCCGCCATGTGCAACAATAGGTGGACAGTGAGATCCAAGTTGTGTTAGTTGCTCTGATGAACGTTGACTGAATATTTTACTAATTACAACTTGGATGTATGTGGAGTCCACAGTCTAATGAGCAGTGGGTGGATCATGAACAAACTGAGTTCACTGTATTTTTACCTCGTTAAGTCGGTATTTTAGTTCAGTTCACTGCTTTGACAATGTTAGTTGTGTGTAAGGGTCTGTAAAAGCTGCTCTGGTTTGGCCTATTGGTTCCGTTTTGGCAGACACGGTCCAAATTTGAGTAATTCCTTGAAAAAAGGCAACAACAATGCCTGCGTGTGTCTTTGATAATTCTTCATGCTTTTGCCTTCGGTGCTTGATGTTTTCGCTGATTGACAGAACAGCATACGGCCTGAAAAGGTAGTCCAGCCGTCTCCAGAAGCTCTTTCCAGAATCTTGGCTAACCTGCGGTAACTCTGAAAGTATATCAGTGTTTTCAACTTCAACGTCAGTGTTTTCAACTTCAACGTTATGTGGTGGCGTCATCTAGCGATATACAGACAAAATTGAACGAAGGTGCGCGACTACAAACCTTTTTCTGTCCACCGATATCAAAATCGTTTCTGAGTTTGAACGGCTTAACGTCGACGTCGTGTTCACAAAAAAAAATCAAAAGTGTGACGAACGAAAAAAAACAAACGAAAACATCGCCTCCGGAGGTGTGCGAAGACCCAGTCCCACCAAACGCGCCGTGATAGAGGAGGTCCGTGCCATTATTGTACCTCTAAAACGTTTTCACATACGCCGTAGAGGGGGCGCTAAAAATTTGGGGAAAATGCATCCAGTATATGTAAAAGCCCTCATAACCTCGGAACCCCTTGAGCGAATCCACCAAATTTTAACAGTTAAGCGGCCATGAATGTTCCCATGAACGCTGAAAATTTTTAAAAATCGGCCAGGGATACACCGCTACGGACGTTTGTATTCCAAAATTGGGTAAAATCTCTATTTTGTGTGGGCCCCACCCCTACACCGACGGTGTGAAATGATTAAAAGCCGTTGGTTATAAAATACAGAGAACAAAATGCAATGCATACAAATGTTACAATATTAAATGGTCATAGCGAAATCACATCGTATACGTTTCGTTACCTTTGTATTTGATAATTGATATGAATCATGTTAGTTATCATCAAATACTGTCGTATTGATAACGATGTCTCTCTCACTGGGTTAAGATCTGGATGATGTTTGTAGTTTCATACATTTCTTATGTACTTAACGTACTATTCCATGCTAATTAATATGTAACCGTTTGCACTGGCGGATCCAAGGGGGGGCCGGGGTGGGCCATGGCCCCCCTCGCCACGTGGGCAAGCGCCCAGAATGCACTAAAAGTCGCCATTTTTAGACTCAAAATCGAC
>Ga0209780_1003621_pt1 | contig 11608 bp, 10 predicted proteins | sample WorMetexBAHAMAS2_FD_187384 | JGI IMG/M metagenome (GOLD analysis project Ga0209780, IMG submission 187384) | Marine gutless worms symbiont microbial communities from Max Planck institute for Marine Microbiology, Germany - Inanidrilus exumae... | ecosystem: Host-associated > Annelida > Digestive... | reverse complement strand
TTTTCCGTGATCTGTAGGCTAACATTCAAACAAGAAAGCATGCAATACTGATGCGATGATCGATGTGATCATTGTGATAGTAATCCGTATGCAAAACCATAAATGCAATGAAGTGGAGAATGCTTTACAAATTTTCAAAGTGAGTTGCCTTGTAAGGGTGTACACAGATTCACATCACAATGGTCATAACAAAATTTTTTTGCTGTTTCCTACGTGTCATAAATAACTAGACCCTTACACTTAAGTGTTAAACTGACGATCAGTTTTTGTTAGTAATTTTATTTAATGTCTGTAGTGATGTAACTTTCTGCACTCTTATTTTCTGCTGATAATTCCTTACACAAAATTTTTTCTTCGACTGTTTCACCAAATGTGCTAAAATTGCCAAATTGTTGTGAAACTTGTACTATTCTTCAGGAAGTGTTCAAGATTCCAAAGTTAACGGTTGAAGAGCGAAAACGAACAGAAAGAGAACTTGGTAAGACAGTGCCTTATAATGTTGGCATGATTGCCATTGATTGGTTGCTTGTATTGGATGCGTGTCTTGTAGTGTTGACTTTGAAGTGATTGCAGAGAGAACACGCGCCAGCAGCTGAATGCCGAATGGCTGAATATTACACTCTGTTTGTTCGGTGTTAAAGTCATGGTTGTTTCAGTAACCCGCCATACGAACCACAGGCTTTCATCATTGCCGTAGCTCTGGAGCTGTTTGTGAATGTTCATTGCCAGTAGCAGCATGAATTTATGGGCCATAAATTGTACATGCCCATCTTGGCACGGCTAACTGTTTGGCCAGCATGAACTGTCGATCCAGTACGGTGGGCCTCAGGGTTGTAAGAAAAGCGCCATCCATTTCCATGCCAGACGTGATGCAAAACTAGAAAACATAGGCAGTTGTATCGACATGCAGACACGCTGGAAACGGCCGCAGGTAACATAGCACAGGAATACACAGTACCGGCCATGGTCACTAGCAACCGTGCACTGTGACGGTTTTCGTAATCCTGTGACCTTGACCTTTGACTTTTTGATCTGTGGGTCAATGCATGCCGGGCGACTGCTATAGAGTAAATGTGTACCAAGTTTGGTGTTGATAGCTCAAGCCGTTTTCCTGTTAAAGCGTGGACAGACAGACAGACGTGACTGAATGCTTTACCCATGGTAATGACCAAAACTTGTTTGGTTTTACGTTTACTTTTTGCTGTGATATCTTTAGGTTTGTTGGAGGATGTGCTTTCGTTGTGTTAGGTTTATTGACCTCAGTACTGTGGCATGCTAAGTGATTGGCTGGGCAGAAGTCTCTGAAATTACCTGTTTTGGGGTTGAGTTGGATGCAAAACCTTAACTCAGTGAATCTGTCCAGTATGATATTTGTGATGGGTAAATGCATATGTAGCATGCAGCAATATATAACAAAACATGGTTGTGATAGATAGTTGTAAATATGAGTTGTTAACAGCTGAATTTACAGCTTAACACAGCCAGTGTCAGATGCTGAGCACACATAAAACAGGTTTTGCTAACATGTTCTAAAACATAATGTTTATATTGATTCTATCTAAACAGTGAATAACATAAAAACAACTTGTGACCACAAGACTTGAATGAAATATTGGTATCATTAGGCCAACACAAGCGTTTAGAAACATGTTCTTAATTTAAGTCAATCACAGATTACATTCACCGTTGTCGGCCTTTCATTGGAAAATGTTTCTGACGAAGAACAAATTCTGCATCATCTGTACATCATGCTATCACTATGTTTGGTAGAGTCAGCCTCAAAGCCTTGTCGATGATGACCATAATTTTGAAGTTTTTTTTTGTCTTCTGTTAAGCGATTTGTTTGCATAGATCGGAGAAACGAGGAGTTGCCAAGTACAGAGCGAAAGGACTCATCGTGGGAGAAAGGTTTGTAGGGAACACAGGCAGCGCAGTAGCGCTGCACTGTTGTAAGGCCCATTCAAAATCAATAAGAAAAATGGAAAATTCGACCCCCTGTAAAATAGTAACCCCTGAAGATTTCATTTTTAAACTTGGCATACGTGATTACGTCGAGAACATCACCCACTACACAAATTTTCATGTACATCGCTTCAGTGGGGGCTTCTCCACAAATAGGTGAAATATAATATAATAAGAACTGTGTATTATATCCACGGCCCTTGACGTGCGAAAAAGAATTTTTGCTGTTTTATATGTGTCAGTTATGGGCCTTACACGTTGTTACAAAACGACAGTTTTTTTACATTTTATGTTACATTCAGTCATGTAGATGTATGCAACGTCCCTACGGGTACTAGTAAGGTAAGGTAAGTAAGTAAGTAAAGTGAACATTTGTATAGCACATTACATAAACTCCTATAATGCGCTCACGAATGGCACGTGTTAACGAGGGATCACACAGTTTTACCTGCCACCCACCTGTTTATCCTCGAATGGAATGAGCCATCCTGTCTTTACTCCATAAGCATTCACCTGATGGCACCGCCCGAGCACATCCAATTTCAACTTACTACTCATTTATCGACCTCGGAAGGATCAAAGGCTGAGTTGGCCTAGTTGGCTGACCTGTAGCGGACGGTTGACCCACATTAGTGGTCACCCATCAGCTGCCAGTCAAGTGCAGGGCAGGGAAAATTCGCCGGCCGAAGACCGACGTTCTACCACTGTGCCATGCAAGCAACTATTTGATGAGTACTCAGTCTCAAAGATAGAGGATGCCCATGTCCCATAGAGAAGTGCAGATACATAGCTCATCTTCTTTTCTTGGGCATTGAGACCATAGATGTCTGTGACTCGTGACCAGTGTGACACAGACCTATCTATGGTCACTTTTCATTCTAAAGAGCACTGCCACTAATCCTCGTTTGTTACTTATTTATCACTCCACTGAAGGTAGGAGGCTGATTTGGCCTGGGTGGCTGGTTGCATGCAAATGTTGATCTGTCCCAAACAGGGTTTGATATAGAGTAACCTTGTTGATGTGTGCAATGCGTTAACACTGATGGCTGCTCAGTTACTTGTTTAGAATTATGCCATTTTAATTTCAAACTGCTCAGATTTTCTCTGAAGGTTTTTTTGGGGGTGCATACTGGCGTCGGGCAGGCAAAGCTCGTTGCTTCGAGACAGTAGTGACTAGTGATGGGTGAGGAAAGGATGAGATCATTGGGTGATTGAGATGAATACTTTGTTGTTGGCTGACATCTGGCCACTGAACGACCTACGCCTCTCATCACCATTGCTTCTACTGTGGATCAAGTTGAGGAAGAAAAGCCATGGCGAGCTGGGTTCATCTGACAAAAACGGAGGAGGCGGTGTGGGCGTTTTATGGGTGTTTTTTTAACACAAAGAAGAACTTATTGTATTTGTCTGTTGTTGTGGTTGTTGTGATTGGCAGCGATTCGCCGACACAGTCAGGATGAATCGCCGGACATCAAGCGACGACGACGAACCACAGCAGATGATTCTGATGACACTAAACGCTCGAGGTACTTCTGCATGAGTGCTTGCTTCACGTAATGTGTCATTCAGCGGGTCAGACAGTGTGGAAACGTGATGAGAATAGGGTGGATAATTGTACATACACAGCAGGCATGGTGTTAGCTTTCTACCCTCTGTGGGACTGTAAAATAAGTACCAGCCAAAGGGCGGTGATGCTGTGTGGCAGAGGAGTAAAGGCAGGCATGGTGTAATTTGCAGGTAAAACTGTGTGATCCATGTCTGAGCGCATTAGAGGTAGTTACGACGATGCGCTGTATATACAAATCGACGTACTGCATACTTTACTTATACATAGTTGTACATGTTCATATCACATTATGAGAGTGTCTCTTGTGTTGTAATGACAGCAGGCGCGTGGCTACGCCGTTGCTGGCCACGTCATCCTCATCAACGGTGTCATTGGCGACGCTGTCGAAGCAAGAACGTCGTCAGCAGTTTGAAGCTCAGGTGAAAGCGCATGACGAGCTGCTTCAGCAGCAGCAGGCAGCGGCCGTTGCCGAGCAACAGCATCAACAACAACAACAACAACTGCCCGATACGTCTTTCTACCCGGATGAATCCACGGCCATCGCTTACCAGGACCCAGCCGCACTCGGATACGCCGACTCTGCCCTCGGCCTGCCGTACCAGGTGGACCCCGGACCGTCACAGCTGTATCCTTCGGATGCTGGTTTGATTCCCCAGGACGTGGTATTCTACGGTGAACAGCCGGTCTATCAGTGTAAGTTGTGGTTTATTATCGGTTCATATCTCATACAATTATATTTGGGCCTGGTTGCACGAAGCTCGGATAAATATAACCGTAGGTTAGCAGGGAGTTTCGAGTTGCTGCCAGTCGTACCTGGAATGGTCTGCTTCAGCAGTACGTTACCATAACGTCCCCATTATCAGGCTAGAAAGCATGTCTGAAGATCTACCAATGTGCACTTGCCCAGCGTGGGGCCGGGGTACCCCCTTCCCTCCTTCTTCCTCTCCTTTCTCCCTTGTCCATTCACTTCCTCATCGTTTGCTCTTTTCTTGCTTTTTCCGTTTTTCCTTTTCTCATTCGCTTTGCCTATTTTTTTTCTTTTTTGTCCATCCCTTCCCTTTCTACCAGAATTGTTCCACTCCGTTTCCAGGCTGGAGGTCGTAGGAGGCGACTGAAACTGGGTTTAGTTTGTTGCATTCATTTTGTGTTATCTGTATTGCTTAGTTAAGACTTATTCTGGTGTTTTGTTGTATTTGGTTTTAGTTTAGTCTTGCTGTGCGATAGATATCTTTCCCTGTTGTAGGCGCTAGCGTAATAATTTAAATGAGCCTCTCGAGCCTTTTGCCCTTTTTGGGTGGCTGCTGAACAAAATGGCGGCCAGGGTTGAGGTTAATATATCGCTGTCTTTCCTTCACTGGGTACGGATAGCTTTCCACCCCTGTCCTTTCGTCTCTGATATAGCCGCATTTTTGTTAAAAAGGGACAGATACTGTCAGCTCACGTAGATGGTCAGTGTGGTAAACTGGTGATCATCATCGGTCACCAGTTTATCACACTGACCGTCGACATCTGATTGTACAGCACGGTGGGCGTGAGGCAGTGCGTCGCGCGGGTCTGTCAGCGGCAGAGGAGACTTGTGTGTTATATCTCAGTTGAAATACAACGTGTTGGAAACTGATGTAAATGAAGAAACTCGTCATCCCTCAGGAGTCGGGGAAGGCGTCCAGTCACATAACAGTTTTGCTGCCGAAGCCCCCGTTTGCCTGGAAAATGGCCGTTGATTTTGTGTGTATTGGTGTGTTAACAACGTGGGTGGGCGTTTGAGTTGCATTGGGTGTAGCTGAGCAAGAGAGGAGTTTCTATTGTCCATTTCGATGTTTTCTGTTGCATTTACAGCTGCGTCGCAGTATCAAGTCGTTGTCGATGAACAAGGCGTCTATGGTACTGAGCCAGCATATTCTTCTCAGGTTGGTTTTACAAACTGCTGAGCAACCATGGCTGTTGTCAAGGACATGGCTTGGCGGATCCAGCTTTCTGTTCCCTTTGATGCCATCAGGAACGACCCTACATACACACTTTTTATGCTTTCACGACCCGACACTGTCGGAGAAAGCGTTATGTTTTTGGGCTGTCCGGTTTTCCCAGTCGTTCGTCTGTTTGTACAGACAGATATTGTTGTCACAATATCTCATGAACGGCTTGAACAGTTTTGATAAAACCGACAGGGTAGATTCACTATCTCCTACTGATGACTTGATTAGATTCTGGAGGTCAAAGGTCAAGGTCACAGCAGGTCGTCAGTTCCAAAAAAGCTGACTTCTGAGGAAAAGGATAGCACGCCCGTTGCAGCAGTAACAAAAACTGATCATCAAAATTTTATTGTTAGACAATTATTCCGTGACATTTATTGCTACTGCCTATGGTTTTCATTCTAACTTTTCATATTGTAATCAGTCACGTTCTGCTCGACTGAAATTAAAGCTTTGATTGATTGATTGATTGATCTATTGATTGATTGAGTGGTTTTTACTGACTGGATGTTTTTCTGACACCCAGCAAGCAGTACCAAAGAACTGAACGAAACACAAAGCACCAGCCGGAGTCACTGTCCTGGCCTTATTCATTTTCTTCCACCACTGCGCTCGTGACGTAAGGGACATTGCCCCTCTATGTCAGCTGTCTAACGCCAATAACAGTATACAGCATACGGTACATACGCGGTGTATATAATGACTGGTGTATGGTGTATGCAGGGCGGTGTATACTATGCAGTGCCGAGTCCTTTGCCTGGTCTACAGCACATTGTCTACTCTCTGCCTGTTGATTCGGCAGCTGAGCTTCTGCACGGCATCTCAGACCAGCCTTCCACCATCGTACAGGTATGCTATACACACTCACATGGATCTACTCTATGTTTGGCCACAGGAGAACTTATCTACCTCCCGATTTTACAGCCATTTTTCAGCCACCTGGATTGTTCGGTTCCCCTTGGATTTTGCCCCGTGTGGGCTCGGGGCAATCCTGCCCCTTCTTTATTCACTTCCCCACCTTCTACTTTATCTTTTAGTATCTTTTACTTTTCCCTTTTTCCTTTTTTACTCGCTTATCTATTTTCTTGCTTTTCCATTCCTTCTTATTTTACCAGCATAGTCCCACTCCTTTTCCAGACCAGATGTCATAAGAGGCGACTAAACCTGACTCTAGTTTTTTTTGATTTTGTGTAATTTGTATTGTTTTAGTTAAGGACGCATGCTTGTTTTGTCGTATTTGGTTTAGTTTGTTTTTTGGTGTGATAGTTGTCTCCCCCAATGTAGACGCTAGCGTAATAATATAAATGAGCCTCTTGATCCTCTTCCCTTTTTAGGTGGCTGCTGAAAGAAAGGCGGCCAGGGTTGAGGTTAATATATCGCTGGCCTTCCTTTACTGGATAGAGATAGCTCTCCATCACTGACTTTTGTCTTCAATATAGTGATGTATGTACTGAAAAATGGACATTAAACTCCAGTTAACTTGAGATGGGACAGCATTGGTAGAGTGAATGCCAGTTTTAGTCTTTCTTATGTTATGTTGCATGCTGCCGTATTAATGATAATTGTATTTGCACGCTGAGTTAGTTTTCTGCATCTTGCAAGAACATCAGCAGCTTTTGTAGTACATATTGTCTCACTACGTGAGTCAAACTCAGAAAGAAAGTGGCACATTGTACATCGTATACAATGTCTACTCTGATGTTTTAAATGAATAAAATGCTTAAATAAATACAAAATCGAGTTAATGTTTCCGGTTTATCTGTGAAAAGTTTAGTCTTTGAAAGCTCTTTGGATGAAGTTACAAGTTACGTCCTGGTATGATAATATAATTATATACTTAGTGTAATAATCACAGTTAATCATGATGATGATGTTTGTGATGATGTGTTGATAACATGGCATCTATTGTTAGACGTCACAAGACCCTCGTGATCCGCCGCCGCCGCCACCATCCCCGCCTCCGAAGCCGAAGAGCATCCGACTTCCACCGAACTGGAAGACTGCAAAGGATGTGGAGGGTAAAGTCTACTACTACCACAGTGTCACAAGGTGAGATGCCGGCAGTCGATGTCAGAATGATGTCGTTGTTATGACATTGTTTATTTTTTTATAATGTCTTCATGGATAGGCGGTTGCCAGAGTGTATCTTGTTTTTTGTTATTTGGCTGGATGTCATACAAGATGACCAAAGTTGGCTTTAGCTTTTTATGTTTATTCTATGTTGTAGTATTGTTCGGTTTTGCTTGTGTTAAGTTTATATTTCTTCACTACTGTGCTAAACGATTGGCTGAGAAGAATGTCTCTGAGGTGACATATTTTTGTGTCGAGTGGGATGTACAACCTCATTACTGTTAGTCAGTCTTTTCGCTATTCTACTGAAGCTCGGTGGTTAATGGCTTTGTGTCAAACCTTAACTCAATGAATCAATTGGTGGTTAATGTGTTTGACCTTGGCAGCTTGAGTCTTTTTATTTGTGCTGAAAGGGGACGTTACAGAACTCCAACTAACTAACTAACTTTGGCTGCATCAAGATTTGTGTGTGGCAGAAATTGCCACAGTGCACCTTACAGTTTTAAAAGCTGATTACTGGACGTGAAAAGGTGTGTTTTTTAATAAATGCAGAGTAGAGAGACAGAAAGATCGTTCCTTTCTGTGCTTTATGGTTGGCATACACAGGAAGGGCGTCCAGATTGTAAATAAAAGGTAAAAGGTGCCGTGTTCTTTAGCAGAGTGTGGGTGGGGTGCTGTTATCCCTTACTTAGGCCATTAAGCCAATTGATGGATATACCACTAAAGTCCATGACAGACACCTGGCAGTGCAGTGCCAGCCTACGGTCACCGCTCCAGCCACTCAAATCACTGCCCTTTACTGGCACCAATTTATACTGCTTGGTGACAGAAGAACGTGTGTGAAAAACACCTGAAAATGGAATGGCCGGAAGTCGAACCGGGGACCTCCGAGTCGCGAGTCCACACTACCGGCCACAGATTTTAAATACTTGGTCTAGAAGTGTCATACGTTCACTTGTACAGTAAATTTGGACATCTAGTTGGGTTAAATTAGCCGAAAGTCTTAGTGGTAGTTATTTTAGTGGACTCCGTTGATGGTAATTCAAAGGTTCAGTATCGTGATAATTAACTTGGTCTTGGTGATGTAATTGTCAAAAGGCTGAATGATGCATGTTGAAGCATTTTGATCTTAAAATGTGTGTGTATGTTCAAACTAGAGATGTATTAGACATCCCTCATTGTCAGAGAAGTTGACTAGTTAATGATTAAGACTACATTCAGTTGATCAGTTTGTTTTCTAATTATTACCAGCCGTCCGTAATGTGTACGTTTGTTTCAGTGCTTTGACATTGTTTATAGGATAACATGAAGGGCATCTGGTCGATGAAAACATGCACCACGTATCCATAAACGTTTTCTTCCAGAATAACTGGAGGAAGCAAACCAAGGAGAGTTGGCTGTCTCATGGTAGCCTGGTAAACCCGGGGTAATCTGGTAACCTAAGGGTAATGTGGTAAACTCTGGGTAGCCTGGTAAACGTCCATTAAAACGGACGCGGAATGTGTTTGATGTGTAGGCAGACGCAGTGGGACGCTCCAACGTGGGATGTCATGGCTGATGATGAAGATGATATGGATCTCGGAACACCAAGCAATGACGAAACGAGGGTACGTTTTTTCCGATGTGTTGCATTCGTTGAAAATTTTTGTTCCGTTTTCTTCACTTGCATACTTGCAGTTTCACATGTTCATCGCCATTGTATTCAGCATCTCTTTGGTCTTTCATGCGTTCACATTTTATGGTGCCTTAAAAAATGAGTATTTAGCCTTAACTTTGCATTTGCCTGGAATCAGTTGTTTCTGGCATACTATGGTCATACTAGGGAGTTGCCTGGAGAAAGTGACAACAATGCCAGCGGCGAGGAAGACCACGCACGGCCTGGATGGACAACATCAATACGTGGACAGGACTCCCCGTGGAAGAGTTAGAATGACAGTGGACAGAGTTAAATGGAGAAAGTACGTCCATGGTGTGGCCAACCCTCAGATCGAGGACGGCTAAAGAACAGAACAGTTGTTTTAATGCCTTGACTCTGTTGGATGCTAACAAGGACTGGATCCACATCCACAAGGACCAAGCCTTCAAGGCAAGGATAAGGACTAGAACTACAATGACTTGGCTGTCAAGGACAAGGACTTGACCTGCAATCTACAAAGACTTACAGCATAACGTTTAGGAGAACTGCATCTACAACAGCAGCCATGCATAACACAGTTGTTGTAATCCAAACACAGTACATTGTGATTCTCAGTCCAGTATCCAAACACACAAAGCAAATCCAGGACTGAATCCACAGAGACAAGGATCAAGCCTTCAAGGACGAGGACGAGACTTTCAAAGACAAAGATTTACAATTAGTCCTTAGGAGTCCTTAAGGATTAACGTCACTGTCGAATCGTGAAAAGAAGGCGATCTGGTCTGTAAAAAAACCTTCACCAATGATCCTTAAAGTTCTCTTTTGGAACAAGATGCAGTCGGAGACGGCAGACTTTACCCCCAGTGCTGCCACCTGACTGTGTTGACCAAACAATATCGTCTGACGTCTGCCACCACCTGGCGAACTGGACAATACATGCGTTGTCTTAGATTCGGGCCTGTTTTCTTCTGTCGTGTGGAAACATGATGTCATCCACAAGACCAGAAATACATGGTATAACACGTTGCCATCGGAGGAGGACTGAGCCACGGCCACAGGTAACATGTACAGAAAATTTGGATATGTTGTTAGGTGTCCCATGGCGTCTGTGATTGTATGTGGTTGTGATGCTTGTGAGGGCGTGTTTACAGTAGATGTAGAATTTCATAGGTGATTTGCTGGCTTTCATGACAGACTCTCATGACGTGTGGTTAGGTAACGTATCATCGACGCTCGATGACAACGACGGCCGCTGCCGACACTTCCACGGAAGTCGCTAAACGATTGAAAGACGAATTTCGTTCTCAGGTATAATTGCCACCAGGGCCATACCACATGACCGAATAGTGGTGCAGTGGCACAATGGGTAGAGCATTGGACTTGCGATCAACAGGTCGTGGGTTCAATTCCTACTCGGGGCAAAGCTGCGTAACAACCTTGGGCAAGTTGTTCACACCTGTGTGCCTCTGTCACCAAGCAGTATAACTTGGTACCAGCCAAGGGGCGGTGATGCTCTGCGGCTGGGAAGGTAACCGCACGCCTGACGGTAAGTAATGGCAGCCTACCGCCGGATGGATGAATTATAGTCACATGTGGGCTGACTGCCTGTACACCTGGATCAGCTTGGTAACGAATATGGGATGTCTTTATCTTTTTAATGTATTCGTATTGACCAATAATGTTGTCGACAGTAGACGGAATAGAATAATTGGAGTAGACTCAAGGAGCAGTGGTTTGTTGTGAGAGCAAGTGAATAGGACTGGCAATGTTATGAGCAGGTTATTGTGAACTCTTTGGTCATTACCTCCCACATTGGAAGTGATGGGAGATTATGTTTTTGCCCGCCTCGGTAGGTACATAGGTATATATGTTTGTTAACAACTTCCTGGCGCCAATTCAAGTTCGATTGTCACCAAACGTTGTCAGTCATACCGTTGGCCACAGGGGATGAGGTGATTAAATTTTGGAAGGTCCGGGTCAAAGGTCAAGGTCGGTGGGGGAGGTATATACGCTCTACTGAGCCCTTCTAGTTTTTGATAGTGATGATAAGCTTGAATGAATATATGTTGTTCACGATGTCGACAACATTGCATCACAGTAACTGCGTTTGTATTTGGCCAATGAATATATCACTCAGCCATATAGTAATGTCTGTCTATTGGCTACAGCTCTGGGGCCCGATTTACAAAATATCTTACGACAAACTTAGGAAAAACTTAAGATAAAGTGTGACATAGGAAAATCTTAAGATAAACTTAGGATGAACTTACGCAAAACTTAAGATCACCTTAATAAGAAAATTGCAATTTCTGAAAAATAACTTGACATTTATTTCACAGAATTGTCTGCACATATGTAGGAAGAACGTAGTAAGTTATAAAATTGTTTTAGTAAATTACATGT
>Ga0209780_1003620_pt1 | contig 11611 bp, 7 predicted proteins | sample WorMetexBAHAMAS2_FD_187384 | JGI IMG/M metagenome (GOLD analysis project Ga0209780, IMG submission 187384) | Marine gutless worms symbiont microbial communities from Max Planck institute for Marine Microbiology, Germany - Inanidrilus exumae... | ecosystem: Host-associated > Annelida > Digestive... | reverse complement strand
GCGACTCCCACGGCATAAATATTCTATAACAGCAAGGTGGACTGTAGCATATTCATAAATTCAAGACTGAATGCGCAGTACTTGGCTAGCTATCGTCTTATTGGTTAAACGAAGTAGGTTCTCTTTTTTAGTATTTTGAAGTACGTATATACGTGCGATATCGTCGTAAAAAGTTCACGTTTGCTATCTCATCTCCTGATGAGTTCTTGTTTTTGATTTGCTATCCCCCCACCGTTGGGAATGACGGTGCTTAATAATGTTGCGGCTAGGCGCCAAATGGTTTTCGCCCGTCATCTTTATTCTTTGTTAGGGGCACCTTCAGGAAATTGCCATAGCAGCGCTTGCTTTGGGGGCAAAAGCCACATCATGGACAAGTTTCGAGGATACTGGTTTGACGGACGATCGGTGAAAATGTACGTGAATTGGGAAAAGAAGAAAATAATAATAATAAATTAATAATAAAGACATGCGCAGATTTGAATCGTCTATAAACCATAATTAAGAAACTGTTAAATTCACTTCAGGAAACTTTGATAAAAGCCAATTATTATTGATAAAATAGATTCATCATATTTAACGCGAAATAAAGGGTCATTTTCATCATTTTCCTGGACCAACAAGCTTGAGAAGCTGATACATTAGGGTCTTGCAGTCTTGCTCAAGCCAAGAAACTGGACTCGAGTGCTATCGACTCGAGACCCCAGACTTTGGTCTCGAGATATCACAAGACTGCCTAATGCAACAGTGGCGCTAATTAATGGATATCAAAGTCAGTTGGAGTGCACAAAAATGATGCTCAGCTGAACTGCCTGCATGCTTCACATCACTACTGAACTGTAAACACGGCCCGGCAATGGTAATCGCACAAACAGATGTAGATAGGCCTACAAGCGCTATACGAGCCGGACGTATGCTTCAACCCAATTTTATAGCGGCAGATGCAGCGCGGTTGTCAGTTTCAGCTGCTTGCTATGTTGTCAGTTGGCTTACACTACACACTGCAGGCTCAGGCTTCATCTATCTGCCGAGTGAACTTCGCCTGCCATGATGCTCCGACCCCACACGCCCCTCACGCCCTGCCTTGGTCTGAGCCGAGCCAGCACTAGCAGTCATTGGGCAAACCTCCCGAGGGGTCGTCCGACTGAGAAGTTGGGCCTCCTATCGCTGGTGAGAAATTCCGTCGTCGACCGTCATTCGATAGGGTTGTTGCTGTCGTGTTGAAGCGTATGTGGAACTGTGTAGCCTATGTGCGAAATAACACCGCAACTGGCGTCAAAACTGTCAAATTTAGCAGTATAGTCAGGTCATCGTCAAGGAAACTGTTAGATAGACTCGTTTAGATTTACGCCAGCGGCTGTCGTCTTCAGTCAACCGACAGCTGTTCGATTTGTTCTTCACGAGAGCTCCCAGTGTCTCAGTAGATAACCTATACGACGTACGTCACTGCGATAGAAATGCTGTCTCTTGGTGCTGGTAAGTGACTTCTGCGAGGACAGCGATTCGTAATAGGACTGACTGCATGACAAATTTCACGAAATGAAATTCATGACAGGTGTTTGAGTACTAAGTGTTTGACATTTACACATAGGTTGACAATGACGTAATTTCTTCATTCCTATCTATGCCAGCTGTCCTTGGCCGCCATGGTGTAGGGCAAGGAAAATAGGAAATGTAAACATTTTGCAGCACTTACAGTCATTTAGCTGGCGCCATCACTAAGCTTGTCTTAACAGTTTATACACGGCGAAAGCATGGGGTTGAATTAGTCTATACCTGTCTTGGGCGCTTATGCCCTTTAAAGGGTTAAATAACGTGACAAATCTTCACCGGTTAAATTCACGAAGTACGACGTCATGCCCTACAACATGGAGATCGTATTGTGAGTTGTGACCATATATTACTATGACGTCACTTCACCCTATCTGTAAGGACCCTGGACCTCATAAGTCAGTCTGTCATTTAGCACTGCTAGAAAATCGTTTCTTTTCGGCGACATCGTCTAACAAGCGGTCAAAGAATTTTGACGAACTTAAGGCTGCATGGCCGTCTTGTCACCCTTGAGGCGGCGAATTGGATTCGACCGACCTTGACCCCATTTAATGCATGGTTCCTTCCTTGGGTCAGCCCCCCGCCGCAAACGGCATCTCGATCGGTTCAGCCGTTTTTGCAGGACTCACGAATGTGACCAACAGACAAACCGACACAGGCCGACCACGCTACTCAGTCTATAGCAATATCCCGCATCTTATGCAATGTGTGCGATGCGACCTAAAATCCTATTAGGCGACATTTGCCTGTTTGTTCGAGACAGACCCATACAGTACATACATCAAAGAGGTACGGACAATTAGGAAAATTTAGATTTAAACGGTGTAGGCGCTATACGAAACTATCTGTGTTTTTCAGCACTATGGTGGATTTGACAAATTTTGTGGGTAGCGTAAAAGTGATGACAGTGCAGTGCCTTATGCAGCGTCTATTTTCATCGGAAATGGACACTGCATTTGCATAAACATTGCAATAGTTTACATATAGGGCCTATAGTTCTTGTTGCGTCAGGGAGCGACATCAACAGATTTTATTTCAAAGAGGCAAAATTTTCGTAGAAATTGTTACATGGACTTGGACTAGCAATAAGTAATTAAGTGTCACCTTTCCGTGCATTGGATGATTATTTTCTGGCCACGCAGGTATTAGTTTACGTTTTCAGTATTTACAGCCTACAGGTATATCGAAATTTGGAACAGCTGGCAGATATAACTTGGATGATATATTGTGTGAACGCATAAATCAGCTTTGACGGAATTCCTGCCAATGATGACGCTTATACCTGCCCTTGTGACCGAGTGGTTAATGCACTCGGACGCCATGTGCAGTAGAGCGTGACGCGCCCAGTGGCCGGGGTTCGACTCCGCCCGGATGCATCCGCCTACGAAAGAATTATTTCTAATAATTTCTATAGTAGTAATTTTTGTTCATCGAATATCACACGGTAGAAATAGAGCGAAAAAACACTGTACATGACTAACAGGGAATTAATCCCATCCCGGGAAGGTAAGAGGGTTCGACGGTGTCCTCTATAAACTGTGACCGTTGCTGATGCCTTGATTAGCAGCGTCAAGGTATCAGCTGCGCTGACGATACAGCAGATAGATGTGACTAAGTATCCTGGCTGACGCTGCATAAGTGTCAATGACGTGGCCGGGCGCTGAACGGCAGACCGATCAGGGCTGTCTCTGAGCAAGTGCCAGTCCGGGCTTAATCAGACAGTAGGCCACGCCTAGAGGGGGCGCGTTTAGAAATACCTGACAAGCTGCTCAAGCCTTTCCTACCCTCCTTCAGCCTACAGCGCGCGCACCACACACACCTATCAACTCCCCTCCTCTACATGGGCTGGCGCACTGGACCGATTCAAAAAAGTCTCAGCGCTGGGGTCCAGAGTATAGGCTGGACCACTGCCCGCAATGAACGAACGAACGATGACGCTTATTATGCGGCCCGCCAACTCAGTTGCGTGTAGCATAATTACGGTCGCCCACTGTAGCTTGAGTGAGAGCTGGCGACCATTATATTTTGCGCCGTTTTTCTATTTTTTATTTTCTCAAAGCGCCTTCCCCTGCGTCCGTCAACGGACATCCTTGAAATCTGTCCACATGATATGGCTCCAGCTCCAGGGCCAATTAAATCTATAGCGATAGCCGCCTATTGCCGCGGTGGTCTGTGTGTCCGTGTGTCTGTCGGTCTGTCTGTTGGTCACGTTCGTGAGCCCTGCAAAACGGCTGAACCGATCGAGATGCCGTGTGGGAGGGTGACGATCCCCGAAGGGGAAAGTTTGGAGGAAAACGTGCCCGACAAGCCTAATGCCCCTAATAATTGCGAATTGGACTGGACCATGCAGCGGCTCACGACAGGGGCAGACGCTTGACTGCAAGCGTTGAACGAGTCTATTATCGGCCGTGAAGTGGGTGGTGCGATTGCACAGCGCGACGACGTCTGATATTTACGATTGCCTTAATATGCAAGATTCAGAACGCAGTGTAGTACCCGATAGCATGAAACATAAATTTCCTGCAATGCTGCAACTTCTTTTCGTTGAAAAGCAGTTCGTCCATACAGGCGCGGCTGTTGTCGGAAGGCAAGCTGCGCCGCCAGCGACAGTTAAGAACAAGTGGTCAAAGAATTTCGACGAGAGGCCGCATCACAGGGGAGGGGATTTTCGCAGGTGAAAAGTTAATGTGACACCGGCCAATCGGGAGCAATGCAGTCGGCTGCAACAGTCGCGCTGATGCCGTTATTGATTTTTTACTGCGTGCAGTGGGCCGGACAACCCCTCCCAAAAATGCTCTTTCCCCTTGAGGGATCTGAATCCCATCTTATACATGGTTCCTTGGTCTACTCTCCAATCGGCATCTCGATCGGTTCTGCCACGCTTTTGCTGGGCTCATGAACGTGACCAACAGACATCTTACACTACTAATTTCGGTAAGGTAAGGTATCTGTCGGTCACGCTAGGCGGGGCTTGATTGTAGCCGCAAATCGCAGTAGCCCTGAGCCGCATCGAAGCGGAGGAGAGTAGGCCTACGCAGTTTGATAGTATAGACGGGTGGGACCGGTGGGTCTAGGTTCGAAGTCCCTAGTACATACATACAGACAGACCACGTTACTCCGTCTGTGCAATAGTCTGCATCCAGCTATTGCTGGGATGCGGCCTAATATTTCCGGAGTAGATATTTGCTGTCGGCGAGTTGACATGTCGGCGAGATGTCCATGAATCGTTCAAATATACGCGACAAGAATATCGGTCACGTTGAAGTCTATAGCCTATAACATGAACGAAATGCACATCCGGCTGTCGAGCTAGCAGACTTCTTAGAGATGTTTGCCGGCGAAGGTTCTCTAAGGGATTTGAGACGAGGCGGTGAGAAGCAGTAACAACACACTGTATAGGACTATAGGTACAAATACACTGTCTGACAGCTGGTGGCCGTAAATCTCGCCTTCTCCAGTCTCTACGGACCATTTAGTGAACTCAACACCTTCGCGCAGCTGCCTCTACGTGTATATACAGTCGTGTAAAAAACAGCATCAGAGGCTCTAGAGCTACCGTTTGCTCTGCACCGACGAGCAACAGATAGATGCAAGAACAGCTGAAGCAGGAGCTGAGTCTACTCATCATGCGACCTGGCCGTGATACGCTGTGCATTCCTAGCTTACAAAAACAATAAACTAATGCGATTACGCGTTCGACCGTTTGACACACGCCTCTTCACCGTCCTATCCTGCTGCTGTGAGAAACTACAGGAGAGATGTACTAAAACTTGTTGCCGACTATTGATCCTCGCAGTGTGTCCGCAACTTAAGTTCAGGCGTTTGGCGTCCGCGTTCATGTAGCATGAATGTCCGAGGTTAATCGTTTCTCAGAAGGAAGTATGAGACAGCCTTGCGTGACGCTACCGTATTACCAACCAAACGAACGTTGATGATTCATCATATCTCCAACCGGCCGTCGATTGTAACTATACCTATGGCCCGTGACTTGATCGCAGTTATATAACATACTAGCGATCCACCCTCGCGCCTACGGCGCTTGATCCGTTACGACTGCCGCCCACTCCGAATTCCCGGGCGCGCGGAGCGCGAGGTCGCGGGCTCGAGCGGCGCTTGCTAACCCCATGACCATCCAGAGAGTATGAAGCCACATGCCGAATTTGGTCCAGATCGGCTCAAAACTGTGGCCATGAATAAGGAACAGAGAAATAGATAGACAGACAGACAGACAGACAAACATACTGACAGACGCTGCCGCAGATCAATGACAAGCAACGAGGTTGAGCTGTCGCAGAGGGACCGCGCGAGGCCACACGTCAGTGGAAAATCCTGTTATTTGACTGTTGATAACGATCATCTGACAAAATTCTGATGGATTATGCCATTTCTTCATGCTGCAGGAAACTTTTTAATATTAAATCTGACGTCGCGGCGTCAGTGAAAACGCTACTTCAAAAATCTAGCAATGCTAGATTTTTGAGACCGTCTTTCGCGTTCGCACGCGGTTGACCGCGTGCGAACGCGTCAGTGAGAACGCTACTTTAAAGGTTGCAATGTTGACAGGAAACTCGGACGTGAACAGTCATTTAACGTTCACGAGTGCTCAAATGTGCAACTTGTCACAGTCGAAGACGGCGCAGTTATGTATAGAAATAGCCAGAATGTCGATGTTTGTACATATCCTCTCGGTATTGAAATGTCTTAGAGGCGTAGCTTATTGTTTTCGGAAAAGCCATTTGTGGGTTAGATTTCATCGCCAGTTCATTAATGCTGATAAGGTGAAAGCTGAACGGCCGTTGTGATGTTATGCGCAGCGGTCGGTGTTGGTGTCGGAGTGGCGTCGTCGGTGGCCGCTGTCGTCGCACTTGCCTGGGTCCGTCTACGTCGATGTGGTGTCAGCGCTCAGCAGCAGCAGCAGACACAGGAGATGGAGTGGGACAACTCCACGTTCAACATCACCGTCAACCCGCTCGACTGTGATGTACGTTTTCGTTACATCACCCCTCCCCCGGTAGGTGTGCGTAGTATTGCGAACATCATGTGCGTGTGTGTCTGTTTGTTTGTCTTGCTGTCTGCTCACGTCTTTAAAACCACATGTCCAAATTTCACTAAATTTTCTGTACACGCAGCTACCTTTGGCCGTGGCTTGGTCCTCCTCTGCAACAATGCGATACTTTATGTACTTCCGGTTTTGTTGATGACGTCGTGTTTCCATATGCCCGAATCAAAAACGACCGTATGATTCGCCCAGTTCGCCAGGTGGCGGCACCAGAGACGAAGTCTGCCATCTCCGGCTGCATCTTGTTTCAGTTAGGCCGCATCGCATGCATAGCATAGATGTAGTCTGTTGCGACAGATGTCATACGCAGCATGATATGTGTGTCTGTGTGACATTGGTCACACTGACGTACTGTGCAAAAACAGCTGAACCGATCGAGATACTGTTTATGGGGCTTACTCATGTGGGCCCAATGATCTTTCCATGTGTTAGATAGGGGGTCCCTCCACGAGAATTGGCAATTTTGGGAAGCTGCTTGGCCCATTGAAAAGCACCGGCAGTCTCTGCTGCGGCGTACGCAGCAAAGGGATTATTCAGTCCTCAATAACGGCACGACATGCGATGCGGTCGTTTGTCAAAATTCTTTGACCACTATATACGCTCCTTACATTTATGACGTATGACGAAAAATAGCACAGGTGCGCTGACAAACACAATCATAAACAGTTCCGCTTACTCGTTAAGTCGTGGGTACCACAGTCGGTGTATGCCCGATCACATACTGTCGCTGTTAAGGTCATGTCTGTTTCAGTTAGCAGCCGTCTGGACTGATGCAACGGTCTGTTGTACGGCGCGTCAGTGACAAACTGTTAAGTGTTAACAGAAACTGCCCGTTATCCAGAATGCAGCCGCGCGTTGTGACGGCATTCAACCGCTGCAGTCCACTGCTACGTGACCTTCACTGGCTGCCATGTCCGCCATGTCCTTCCATTGGCGCATCGGGTTCAAGTTAGCGAGGACCGTGTAGAAAATGTTTTAACGGGTTGGCGCCAGCGCACCTGGCAGATGACTGCGTGCTGGTTTCGTCCCTATTTGAGATCTACTGATATACGGACGCTGGTCCTTTGAACGACAATACTGATATTTGGCGCCAGAGACTTTGCAGTCTGCAGAACAGTCGTCTGGAACTCTCCGAGTCGCGTCGCTGACTGTTGCAACATTTGTTCTTACTTGTTTTCCTGCCTGGATCAGTGTATCTGAGCCTGAGAACTCTTTATTTTGCGCTATATAAATGTGCACTTTATTATTATTATTATTATTTATTGTTGTTGTTGTTAATTTGTGTTGTGTTAGGACGGAAGTTACGAGGAGTTTGACAGAGATGTGGTGCCTGTGACTGTTCAATGCAGCGACGATTTGGAGCCTTCAGCTGATGAGCTGGATGTGGAAGCAGCTGCTGGAAAACCTGGATGCAAAGAACTCGAGTGGGATGATTCCACGTTGAGCTACTAGCAGCCTGCGCAGTGGTTTGCTGTCTCGCGTATAGCAAGTCAAGAAGCCCAATACGATGATGTGACGTTATGTTGTTAATGGCGCCCTCTATACAGACTGTCTTGAAACGGTTGTTGCCAAAGTTAGTAAATCGTTATCGTCGTGAGCATTCAAAAACGTTGATTCATTTCACTGTCTCGAGGTTCCATTTTGTCGTGCTTATACAGACTGGGCCAAAACAAGGGTACGAATGCAGTACTGCCTACGCTGATTTACACGAATTTTTGTATTAATTTTTTTACGTTTACAGCATATCGTCAGACATGTTAAAACATCATGTCAATGCACGTGCGTCCATCAGAAGACGCCATTTTGTGTGAAAATTATCGTCTTCATTAGATTCCAGACTCCAGTAATTATTTCGCCCCCGGTAGGGATGTGAAGTATTGCGATGAACGTGTATGTATGTACCCCCGGTATGTCTGTCTGTCTGTTTGTCTGCTCGCGTATCTCTAAAACCCACAGTCCAAATTTCACCAAATTTTCTTTACCTATTACCTGTGGCCGTCGCTCGGTTGTCCACTGACAGCAGTGCAATACGTTACGCACTTCCGGTTTTGTGGAGAACTTCTTTTTTCACATAATGAAGCGAATAAGCCAGAATCAAAGATGACGCGTTTGTTTTGTCCAGTTCCTCAGGTGGCGGAACCGGGAGCGAAATCTGCCGTCCCCGACTGTATCTATGGTAAAAAGATGATGTCATCCACATTTGTACATCTTCACTGCCGCTGACAGACCCATGCGACACGGTGCGTCACCTCATGCCCAGTGCCCACCGTGTTATATACAGATATAGACGATCAGTGTGATAAACTGGTGACCGACGACCGTCACCAGTTTATCACACCGACCGTCTGTCTAAGTTGACAGCACGTAATACGATCGACGTGACAACTCTACTTGCAGCCGTTCCAGAGGTATGGTTGGTGCCCACCAAAATTTAAATGGTTCACGTAACCACGCCCCTTTCCGGGATGGTTTGCCATTCGTGGTCTAGCACTTCACTTGCTACCTTCAACCTACGTACCAAAATTTGAAGTCTCTATCTCCACTGACTACGAAGGTATGAAAGGCGATACAATACGTCGAAAATGGGGTGGTTTATGGTAGTTATGGTCACTCAAGGTCACTGGAAATAGCACTATTTGATACAGCCCGTACGAGTTCCTATTAGCCTTCCATGTCCCTATCTTGCACAGTTTCTGAGACATAGCGAGATATAGGTCAAAAATCGCCAATTTTAACCTACCCACTTCTATTTGGCGCCATCTTTGGGGTGGCCCCGTGAGTACCTAGGCTATTGTGCGGCGTTATTTGCGTGATCCTAAGTTTAACCATTTTGGTACAGTGCCGGCTTGTGATGGACGGACTGACAGACGGACGGACACACGACGACAGCATATACCGCGCTAGCATAGCATCGCGCGGTAAACGTTGGATGTGTTGTGTTTTGAGATATGCGAGCGAACAGACAGACAAACAGATAAACAGACAGACAGGCATACAGAGTTACAGACACGCTGATCGCCATATGTGGCATCCACACGGGAGGCGAAGTATTGAGCAAAAACTAGAGTTTGTACCCGTTATTTTGGCCCACCAGTAGGTTATCATAGCATTCTTTGTATGTGCTTTAATACTGCTTCTTGCTTCGTATGTGCGGTTTAGAGAACCATTTGCACAAGTTTAGGATAACAGTATTAATTTCTGTATACAGATTTCATTATTGTCTCCTTATTTGTAAGTTTTTTTGAATCCTGGAGATATACACATTTCTTGACTGAGTGATTCAATACCGGTAATGTCAGTTATTACTTTGTGTATAATTTTCACTTTTTGGTGTAGGCCTATATTGTTATAAACGACAGTATTTTAGCGAGTGGTTTGGTTACCGTTAGTACCCAGAAGTAGTTATTTTTAATGGGGTGTATAATACAATTTTTGTTTGGCTATTGTTCAGTTGTTACCGTAAACGACTGTATATGCTGTTTCATAAATATAGTACGCTGTTGCGTTATGTTTATTACAGTTTGGATCAGTTAAAGACATTTGAGGACTGTTTTACTGATGAACTTTTTAATACATGAATCAACACTGTTGGAACAACTCCGAACGACTATTATAGTCATTACCTAAATTTTAACTTTTGTCTTCTTTGCTTTGTTAAAAGTCAGTGCACGGCGTTAAGCGACGTCTGTTTGTTGCTAAATACATACTGCTGGCATAAACAATCAACAGCAAATGTGGGCACAGTTAATCAGAAAGTTAACTTCGTTAGTCGTTAACCTGTTAACTTAAAAGTTAATAACATAAAGACGGTTGAAATTACAAGCAACGTGCGCTCTATGATTCACGTGTAAACATAAATACAAATACCACAGTTATTTCTATTGCGCCCCTTACAGTCTGACCGACGGCGCATTACAAAAGTCGGTCAACACGAGTTTCACAGTCGTAGGCAGCCGGAAATGAAAATATTTTGAGGGAACGTTTGAAACTGTCAGTGGAACAACATTAACACGTTATATTTCCTAGGTATATCAGTTAGAAAGGTTTCAAATAGCAAAAGTGACCTTAAAGGTCACTCAATGCCATTGCTACTTGTGCCATTCCATACGCCACATACAATCCTACTAGTCTTCCATTGCAACTGTCTCTATTTTGCATAGTTTCCGAGATTTATCAGTGATGGCCCTGAACACAACCCATTCGGGGGTAATCTATCAAGCAGGCAGTTATAGTACTCATTAACGACGAGCACACATATTTGATATTTCAAATACCTTGTTTCACCCATCCTAAAAATCACTGAAGTCCAAAATATTCAGAAATGGGACATGCGACAATGACCATCAGTCACGCCCGTACGAATTGGAATTTTGCCGAGCTTCGTAGTGCCTTCAAAGTCATCCACCGATTGCCTTTTCTAATATCAGATTTTTCATACAGTTGTGCGGTAGCTGACAAGATTTCAGCACAGCGCGTCGCGCGGTCCCTCTGCGATAACTGCACCTTCTTGTCGTCTATCACTCCGCAAAGATCAGCCATCTCAGAGATTGCGGAGCGCTTGTATTTTAAACATGCGGTTAAAAATACTGCTTTTAATATTTCACAATCAGATCTACGTCGGAGATTATTCTGGCTTTATAATATTTTGCTCCTAGTTGAATTACGTGGCTCAATGGCTGCCGGTTAGAGATAAGTCAGTTTCGCTACATTTTAGTTTGCCATACGCTGCGCATTAAGAGTAGGCCTACATAGCCTACGATCGCTGTGCAGGTGTTCAAACGCGCTAGGCATATTATCTTGCACGGTTGGTGTGTGTCGGCCGTGTGGTCAGTATCTGATGTACGAAATACGAATCTCGGTGTGGGCGGGCGCACCTGTACCTGTGATAGACAGTGGACCAGACAGTCGGTGCCGTGTCTAGCTGTAAGTAAGTGCCAGGACGGCCGCACGTCTTTCGGATTCCCGCTGGTCTTCTGGTCAGTCGTGGCTGATTGTGAGCTTGAT
>Ga0209780_1003619_pt1 | contig 11613 bp, 5 predicted proteins | sample WorMetexBAHAMAS2_FD_187384 | JGI IMG/M metagenome (GOLD analysis project Ga0209780, IMG submission 187384) | Marine gutless worms symbiont microbial communities from Max Planck institute for Marine Microbiology, Germany - Inanidrilus exumae... | ecosystem: Host-associated > Annelida > Digestive... | reverse complement strand
GGCAACTGATCGCCCAGCCTGAATTTTGCCTACAGCCCGCACTTTGCAGGTGCACCCATTGGCAGTGCTCCACTCAGCCATTACTGGACAAGCACACTGACTGTAGTTGGCCAGGAGGACCACAAGGAGCTGTCAGACTAGTCTTTTGTGAGAGGCTATACCAATAAACAGAATGTTATTTCAGTCCTTTTGAGCTTCAACAGGAGGCTAGTTGGTGCCTGTCCCTCACTAGTACTGGACTGTTCCTGCATCACAGCGTACATTTCCTGTCAACAGTGGCAAAATTTTCACTTGTTAAGTAATGCGTTGTGCCATTAGAGATGCACTAAGTTTTGACTGCTTACTATTAGTGTAAGCACATTTTCTACGCATATTGAAGTATATAGCATTTTATTTTGAGCCAGGGAATTAACTGTATAAGAATAATGGCCACTGTAGTTGTTTTTTTAATGATGGACCATTCAACTGTGTGCTAAGTGACATTTTCAGTCAATGTTTGTATTCTTTCCACGTATGATTGTTCAGTGTTCAGAGAAAGCCAAAAAAACATTCTTTTTGTTGTTTTTTGACATAATGGGACATTCTGACAAGTTGTTAGTTGCACAATACACACTTCTGATCTTGGTAAATAAGATGAATAATGAACTATTAATTTTAATCCAAAAGATCATTGTTCAGTAGTATTGTGGACGTTTGCTGTGCCGTAATATTAGTAATCATAGTGTTTCACAGTATATTATTGATAAATAATTCCTGCAAGTATCAGGATTTAATTGCTCAACAATATGCGTCAGTGTCAGTGTATGTATTTAAAGATAGAAAAATAAGATATCAGTTGAAGTGTTATTTCTGTAAAGCACATGTCATTTGTTCTATTTTGCACATTTTTGTTTGTTTTTACATGTTAGTTAGCATGTTAGTAACTGGCTTTTGTGGCTTATTTCTGTGTTCGTTGTGTACTGCTTAAGTTATGAGTTAGTAACATACTGAGTGATCCCATTTGTATACTTTGTTGTGGTGTTGTTTAAGAATATTTTGGCTATTGCTGCTTCTACTGCTAAAAGCATAACACAGTAGATGAATGAGTATATGACCAAGAATACTTTGACGTGTTGTACACGGCCGTCGCCGGCCATGAACTTGTAAGTTGGGCAATACACAAAAAAATTATTAAGAGCCTGCTTCAGCATAAAAACTGAAGATACCGTTTTACAGCATTTTTGCTTGTGTTGTCATTATGTAAAACGTATAGAGATCGCAGTCATCTAGAGGTGAGGTAATATAGCCTTACTGCAGTGTGGCAGATCCAGACTTGACTCCCACTGTGGGCATTTTTGTTCATGACAGTAGTTACTTATATACAGCCTTGGGCACAAGCTGCATACGCTTACTAATGTGCTTAGGTTGACTCATCCCATGGTACAGTACAACAAGTATCAGCTGTTGTGCTAAATCATAACAGTAAATGGCAATGGTGGATGTGGACGACAGCAGCCTAAATGCATACTAAGTACCCCAAAATTGGTTGGCTTGGTCAGAGGGGTTGGCAGCCACCTGGCCCCAAGTCCGAATTCATCAAATGGACTCAATATTCTGGCTATGCTGTGATTGATAACAGCACGATAAACATTGACATAGGCCGCTTTGCAACAATACCTAGATGCAGCCTACTGTAAAACCCTTTAGTTTGGCTGCCCTAAAAGTTGTCGGCTTCACAAGCAACATTATTTTGGCGTCTTTTTATTTCGGTGAATTCAAACCAAACAATTCCAACACAAAAGTAATGCCAATTAAAGTTGTTATAATCTCAATTTTCGTGACCTTTAATTTCACGGTTTTGTTTTGGCACACGAAATTTGCAAAATAACTGGCATACGAACATTGAGGGTTTTATGGGATTGCAGTGGATGGAGTAGCGTTGTCTATGTCTGTCTGTTGGTTATGTTTGTGAGCCAAGCAAAAACAGCTTAACCGATCAAGATGCTGATTTGATGGTACAGTAGCGTGGGCCCAAGGAAGCATGTATTAGCTGGGGTCAACGTCCCTACATCCCTTCACGGGAAGGGGCAATTTTGGGGGTTGTACAGCCCACTAAAAACATTGGGAGTCTTTGCTGCAGTGTATGCAGCAAAGGGGATCATTCAGTCCTCAATAACGACATGAGATGAGATGATGCCTTTCATCAAAATTCTCTGACCACTTGTAACTATTATTAATAGGTTGCCCGTTGTCTGAAATAGAAAGTATTACCAACGTTTCTTCTTTTTCATTTTACAGCTCTAATCTCAGAAACACACCAGTGTGATCAGCAACATTGAGGTCGATGTATGTCGCACTGATGCTACTTTATAACGCCGGTCTTATTTTTAGAGGACCCTCCCATTTTTTTATGGAGCAAAAAAATCAGTTTTTGACAAGATTCTCACTGGCAGCTTAGTCATTCTGCAGTGGGAAGGAATATAGACATTGTGGAAAAGCGCACCATAATACATTAACTTAACTCTCCAACACAGCCTGTGGGCAGCACTGATTGCCTGTAAGCTGTCTGTAGTCATCGTCCATTTCAACTAGTACCAAAAAGCGGCAGAAGTTGATTTTGGAGTGAATGTGAATACTATTTTTATAGAGCACTAACACAACAAACAACACAGTGGCGAGCGAGTACTACTCACGCAACTAGACAGCATAAAATGGAAACAGATTAGATTAGCCAGTGAACTGTACTGATAAGATGGCAGACATGTCCACCAAACACATTACTTAGCAACATTATCGGGACCTGATATAAAAAGAACCTCAAGATATCTTGTCTCGTTCTGTCACAAAGTTTTCAGGACTTGAATTTTTAAGTCAGTTGACAAACCTTTGTAAGATACTCAAAAGTAAAAACAGCAACCAATCATGAGAGATGAAATAAGTATCCTTTGTATCAAAAGTAAACATATCTGTTTGATATCTGAAGATGTATCAATGCTGCTTGGTCTCGAGACCAAGACCGCGGTCTCAAGGACTACATCCCTGCCAATCAGTAACCACAGTAACTAATTTGCTCAATGCTGCTTGCCACTACATCCCTATGGAAAAAACACTATTTTAGCAATTAATTATTTTTTACACAGCACAAGTAATTCGTCACACTTGACATATCAAATGTATATAGTTGGCACACAAACATCAGCAAGGCACATAATCATGTACACCAGCCTATGTGAATATCTGTTGATATTCTGGAATGCAAAAGTAATGGAAAGTTACTCCGCTAACTACAATAACTCCACTAATTACAATATGCAGGCACATTCAAGTTGCAGTGACATATGCAGCTAACTTAAAGGATTTGTGGGCAAACAGTGCTAGCAACAAACTTATGCAATCCGCACATGTAAAATAAAATAAACTAAATGCTGCAATAAATGTTTCTTGCAGCATTTATTTTATTGCAGACATGTGAACGCGATGCAATAAAATAAATGTTTGTTGCAGCTGTTTTAGGCATTCATGCGTTAAAATGAATACCGACATTTAAAGGGATTGCACATTTTGCAGCAATATGGAAAACTGAAATAAGGTATAAGGACGGAATTTTTGCTGCCATCCAGCAACTGACTACACATACAATGTTACTACAGATTTGCGAAGAATTTTCGTTAAATATACAATGTACAAATGAAATTATGACTTTAAAAAGTGCTAAAACATACGCTAAACGGAAAATTATTTAAAAGCAAAAAGGAAATGACAAATTTTGGTGTTTGTAATTAGTTACGTAAAACACCAGTTTCAATTTGAAGCTGAAAAATGTATGTAAATGTACCTAATTGAGTTTCCATTTTTAGTGGTAGTAAAAGGTTTGCAGCCTGCCAACGTTTCATTTTAAATGGTGTCAAAATTGAATGATTCATGCATCCCTAAAATAAGATAAAAATGCTGCCAGAAACATTAATTTTATTGCAGTATTTATTTTATTTTATTAAAAATGTGCAATAAATGCTGCAATAAAATACAAGTTAACATTTACTTTATTTCAGCAATTATTTTATATTAGATGTGCGGACAGCTTAAGGCAATGTGGATGATATGCTGAATGTTCTCCATAACTATGTTTCAAAGTGTTGCACAGTGGCACTCGTCACAACAGAAGATGCAAAATCTTAGCTTAGTTTCTGTCCAATCGCCATTATCATTATCATTATCACTATTTTCCACTTTCCTTCCCATCGTCATCATCATCATATTCGTGAGTGAAGTCAGGTGCTGATGGCGACTGAGAAGCTGCTTGTTTTGATCTGTGGCTAAGTGATTCATCTTCAATCGACTCTCGGTCTGGAGATCTCTCACCACGAGAACTCCGCTCGGGAGACGTGTCCGCCGATCTCATCTGCTCCCCATCACGTGTATACTTACTGGATTCTGCATGCTTGTAACTTTCAAGACTTGACTGGCGAAGACGATCATAGTCAACACCAGACTTCTTGAGCATTTCCATGTACTTGTGATCAGCTGTCCGACGTGCATTCCTCTGTATTAAACAGATAAGATATGAGTTGTGACACAACGACCTTATAACGAAATAATCACGAGATTATGTCGACACGTTAATTATTATCAGCCAAATGGTAAAACTAGGCACTTACAAAATGCAAAGTAGACTGACATTATGTTTAATGCTGGTTAAAAATTAACTGAAACAACTCAATTTAGCTCTTTCAAATTGGCTGATATTAACTTACTTATAATTGTAATGTACATTTAACTTATCAATTGTGGAAATTTATCCAATAGTTCTCAAAATCAACTTATAATACCACTGTTCACCAGTGTACTAATAACTGTTGAGTACTGTATCTGTAGTTGCAATATTCAAAACTAAGGTATACTTCGAAGAACAGCTGTCAACTTCTACACTGCCTTCTGCGAGGCTCACAGTGCTGGCAAAAGAAAAACAGTAAATAAAGACTTAAAAAGAGTCCGACCTGAGCAGTTTGTTCAAACAAAAGTGGTCGTTGTTTCACTCTTTGTTTCATTTCATCAAGATCCTGCTGGTAGCTCTCTACTCGGTGACGTTCAGCTTTCCTGTACACATTCCATGTTAACATTATGCACACCCTGATTCTTTGCTGACTTTGGCACCATACAAATTGTGCACTTACTTACTTACATTACGATTATGGTTTGTCTGCTTGGAGATGACACAGGAAAATACGCAGCCATATGGCAATGGATTCATAGTCATTACAAAATTACTGTATGCAAATGTTTACCTACTGTTGTTGTCATATCTTATGGATCACACTACAGATTCTCAGTGCATTTTACAAGCATGGTAACAGAAATATATACAATATATACAAGAAGATGTAACCATACTCCTGCCAATAGTTTTTCCAAATGCCGACTGATTTTTACCATGCGACGCTATGCCAGCACAGTATATGCTGTGGTCCTGTATCTGTCCATCCATCCATCAGTCTGTCTAGAGCAGGTATTGTATCAAAATGGCTAAACATAGCATCAAGTAAACAATGCCACACAACGGCCCCCGAATGCTAGTACTGACATCAAAGACCTTCATGAAATGCAAATGGGGTCACCCCTAATAGAAATGCCAAATACAGGTGGGGTAGGTTAAAGTGGGCAATTTTCGACCAATATTTCGTCGTATCTCAGACGCGATACAAGACCGAGACATAGTTACTCTATCGAATGGTGCAATTTCCAATGACCTTGAGTGCCTCTAAGTCCCCAAACCACCCCACTTTCCATATTTTCCATCACCTTTCATATCTTTATAACTGGTGGAGATAAACAATTCATATTTGCTACATAGGTTCATCGTAGCAAGCCTAGCCCATAGATGACAAAGTACCCGAAAGTGGCGTGGTCATGGTCATGTGACCCATTTTTAAATTTTGAGGCTCCAATCATATCTTTGGAATGGGTGAAACTATACATTTCAAATTTCGTGTGTTGAGTGATACTGTGGAGTACTAGTGCTTGCGTGACAGATTACCCCGAAGGAAGTGTGTTGAGGGTCATGTGACCTCTTTAAATTTTGGGAAAAAAACTGATAATACATGTAACTCGGAAATGGTGCAAGACATAGACATAGTCACAATGGAAGACTAACAGGAAATCATATGTCGACTATCGAGTGGCACTAATACCAATGGCTTAGAGTGACATCGTAGGTCACTTGTGCTGTTTGAAACCTTTCTAACTCCCATACCTGGGAAAATATAGCATGTACTAATGATGACATGTTTGTACATGAGTCAGAAAGCACACATAGCTTGTAATTTCAACTGCCTTATCAAAAATGAAGGACATCTCGGGGTCATGTAGTCACATACTGTAAATATGGTAGTATCTTGGAAGTAGTGTAAGACAGAGACGATGCTACTACAAACCACTAATAGGAAGTGATATATGGCCTACTGAATACCGGCAATTCTGATGACCTTGAGTGACCTTCAAGGTCATTCATGTATTGCAAGACTTGTCAAATGGAATTTTTCCTAGAGTTGCACAGCAGCTGACAAGATTTCAACTGCCATAGCACGTCACACACTCCCTCTGCGACAGTTGAGCTTCTTGTCCAAATTCTTTCATCCTGTACCTCAACAGTAAACCTGTAATCCCACCACATATTAAGCACATCGAACTATTATGAAGTATAATGATACCTATTTTAACTCAGACTGGCATATGGCCCGTGTATCTCTGCTATCCTGTAGCGGTTGTGCATTTAGTATTTAGACTTTCAAGTTGCATCTCAAAATCCTAGTGACAGCAACTGGTTATCAAATTTACTTCTTTTCGTGAAGTTTCTTTCTGATCTCTTGCTGCAGCCAAGTACTGTCCATGTTTGGAGACTTTTCAGCGATGGTTTTCTTGAGATGTCGACCTCGACTGCGGACTTCCTCCTGTCTGCGTCTTTCTTCGGTTTCGTTGTCGTGCTCTTTTTGTACACGTGTCCTTCACAGCAGACAGATTACTAGGTGTGTTAATGCATTAAAATATGCTGAATTTAATGTGTCTGCTAACTGATTGACTGAGTTTAGATTTTACATCCCCCTCGACACAGAATAGGCCATTTTGGAGATATTCTTCCCAGTAGATCTTTTAGCTCGCTACTGATGAAGCTAAACCAAACACAACAAAAACAAGCAACACAGGAATAATATCATCTAAGCTGACCGAAAAACAACAAATGGGTAAACCTAAACAAACACATAAAACAAAATTTAAACCTTAACCAACATGCAAATTTAAGAACTGTTCATACGTGTGTGGATATCATTGCGCACAATTGTTGTACACAGTACAGCACCGAACAGTTATGATTATTGTCCGTCTTAATTTCCAGATGCTGTCATTTGGAGGGGACAGAGTTAATGTCTGCTGTACCTGGAATACAAGAAACCTATAACACACAATGTGTATATTCAGAGGAAAAACTCATGACACGTATTTTCTAAAAACTGCTTTATCATCAATTCCAACTTATACGAAAATGTCATTATTTTAATAAAAACATTAAATAACTTTAAGGCAATGTAAACTAGACTGTAACTATCGAACATATAGCTAAGTGATAGTTAATAACAGTTTATGGTACACGACAACTGACTCTACATTTACAAAATCAGAAAATCTGCAACAGAACATTTAAGTTATTATTAAAACAGCATGTAAACTGTTAAGATATAACAGTATCAGTGCATCAAATTAACAAAAACATGCAAGACTAAATAACTTGGTCAGAGTATGCTTACAACCTGTTGGCTGATGTGCGTGCTGCTGATGCCCGTGTGTTTTTCGACGGAATTACATCAAACGATGAATAAGATCCTACACAAATTACAGTCATGCATGTGTAATACTGTGAAACAAAATATACATAGAAAGCATACAGACAGCTTGAACCTCCATGAAGTCTGAATGAAAATCCTGCAGTCAAATAAAAATTATTAACTTACAAATACTTAGAAGGTCGGTGGTAGGTGAGGTTCACTTAGTGTTAGTGCAAATGTGCAAATTCACCCACAGAGAGGAAGAAATGGATAAATTTCAAATTGGAAAGGGGAAGGTAAGAATGAGGGAAAGGATTGTGAAAGACAGTGACAGCAGAAGGAATGTGGGTGGTCAAAAGATGCAAAAAGCAAACTAATTTCTAAGACATCAAAAAAGTTAAATTCCATTAACATGTTCTATGTTTGAGAGACATTGTGGAAAGAGAAGTCAGTGAATGAACAACAACAATAATAATAATAACAATAACAAGTGGCCAAAAGAATTTTGACAAAAGGCCGCATCACTGTCTTGACACCCCTCGTGGTGGCGAATGGATTCATTCAATCTTCACCCCATCTAATAAATGGTTCCTTCGGCTCACGAGTCAGCTCCCAAATGGCATCTCGATCGGTTCAGCTGTGTCTGCAAGACTCACGAATGTGACCAACAGACACACAGACAGACTGACCACGGCACTCCGTGCATAGAAACAGGCCACTATCGGTAGTGAACCTTGCAATGCGGCCTAATAAAAGTTAATAGCATTTGTAGAACACTAGGCTCTGAAGATGCAGAGGCAGTGAGGGGTGTTCTAGTTAATACAAAAGAATAAGGTGTGCAGTGAGCATTTTCCTCGGTTAGCATCAGGAATTGCATAGACCCATATAAAATTTTTGTATCAATCATTCCTACCAAGGTACACCTGGAAAATGATCACTAAATCAGTTGTGTGTGTTTGTGTTCTAAATACTAAAACAACACAAGGCTATTCTCCGTTCAATTTAATGTGTGCCAACTCAAGCTGCACACATATGCAGTCTCACCAGTAAAGGAAGAAGATGATGACAGGTTTCTACGTGAAGATTTCAGCATCTGCTGTTTATCAGATAAACCATTATCATCTTCAGATATATCTGCATACGACTGACTCAATGTTGCACCATGATGTCGACGAAACATTTGTGTTGTTGATGTGCGCAAGTTGAATGGCTTGCATACTGTTGCTTCCCGCTGCACGTGCTTACGTTCCGACATCTCCTGCATAAAGCGTTCGTACTGTTCATCAAAATCTGGCACTGTTCTGTTAATTCGTGGCCGGAACTTGTGCTCATTTGTTAACCCAGCCTGTTTTGCACGTTTTTCATACTGCTGGTGCCTCTGTCGACCATCTGTGTAATCTTTACCCTTATGTTTCATGCTTGGCGGCAATGACGAGGACCTCAAGAGCTCTTTAGAACGAATCCTTTTTCTAATATTCCGATATTCTTCCTCTTCAAGCATTTTCTCTGAGGTTAAATCACCAAATATATGACTTGGAAATGGGTGTGCATGAAACTGATGAGATGATTGTTGGATAGCTGTGGATGGTCTGCTTTTGTGTTTTTCTTTATCACGCAAGGAGAACTGAAATGGTTCTTGCATGGACTCGAGAATTTCTTGCCGTCGCTGAACAATCTCCCGTCGTCTGGATTCTCGAGCTTCTTTTAGCTCATCAAAGAGTCGTAAGTGAACATGTGCTGGAACTGGCATAGCCTTGAACTTCTTCTGGCATTCCAAGTCTTCCATTCTCTTCTTTTCATTCTCTCGCTGTTCAAGCTCCGATGCAGCTTTCGACTTCTTTGGTGTCTGCTTTGGTTCCCTTAACGACAAGGAAAAGGGTTTGGGCACAGTCACTGGCCTTTTCTGTGGTATTTGTTTCTTGGGATTACTTGAGAGTTTTGACACAGAACTACTTCGTATCATCCCAGGTTTTCCTTTCTGACTTGAGCGGGGACAATAACTATCAACAGAAAACTTATCCCACATGTCCTCGATCCGAGCCATAGCACTTTGCCGAGTGTCAATATGAGCATCACTTAATGTTTCCTCTTTATTATGTTCATCTACATCATCATCATGCTCAGACGAATGATAGCTGCACAAGGCATTGTCTGATGCACAGCTCAGTCTCTCTGCAGATCTCTCAAAACTTGTCGGTTTCATCTGCTCATTTTCAGACTGGTTATGCATGTGTTTAGAAAGCGGTGGGTTTACAGAAGAAGAAACTATGGAAGACATATCACGAACACGATCCCTTATAGGGCTGCTCTGTGAACTTGAAGGCTCACAAATATTACTGTGAACTTCAGAGTTTAGCAGGTTTTCTAGATTTTCCAGCTGAGAACGATTTATTGTATTGAAAGACTGGTCGTCAGATTCAACACTCTTTTCATTGTACAATTTTTCCCACATCAGAAGTGTCTTCTGGTGGGCCTCTTTTAATTCAAGCAGTTTATCATAAAAATTAGTTCCATCCTCCAGTTCATGACTCATCATCACGGAATCTGGCACACACACAAACACATCAGAATTATAGAGAACGGCAAACTTTGCTTTTTGATCAATACAAAGCTGAAAATAAGCCTGCGATCGTAGACTGCAACTTCGCTACCTGGTAAAAAAACTCGACCAAACATAACGTGGACTGAAGTCCAACTTGTGTTGCCACCTGGCAAACTGGACAAAACATAACACTGTCTTTGATTCTGGACTACTGGTTCCATTAAGTGAAAACATTACGTCATCCAAAAAGCCAGAAGTACATAACTGCAATATCATAACTCATCAGAGGAGGACCAAGCCACAGCCACCGATAACCTGTATAGAAAATTTTATTAAGTTTGAACATGTAAACAACCTGCGAATGTAGCCCAATGGTCAATAGTCATGGAGCTTAGTCATATAATTGTTCAAATTGTTCTACAAGCACCATTTTTGGACCAAAGTTAGATATGACTATCAGCTACCAATTTCTCGAGGGAGCCAAGCTGGGCTCCCCCTATGTCGGCCATTTTGGATAAATCCAAGATGGCGGCCTTCCGGAGTCTCACACGACAATAACCGGGCAACCAACAGTCATACAAACATGTGTAAGACCATATTTCGGGGGTTTTCAGGCATGGGGAATTCATTTTTTGTGTTATTATTTCGATTTTATTTGAATGTAACGTTGTAAGGACATATTTATAGCCATTTTAGACGAAAATAAGGCGTTTTGAGCCAGTATAAAACTTACGGTCATCAACAATCATTGATGATATCATTTAACAATCATTCATCCAAAAATGTATCGGCTATACTGTACAATATTGCAACTTAGATATCAATAATGTATATTCAACATGTAGCCTACATCAATCACATGTTGTCAACACTGTTCCAAACACAGTTTTAAAAAAATGTGCATTTGAAAAATAGATAATTATAACAAAAGTATGTTTTACATATTAACGTGACTTCGATGATCCACACCAAAGTGTCTGCCAGTGTACATCCAACCAGTGTTATGCCCCGCAACCAAATCCATCCTACTGGTTCTCACTGTTGTTCAGACAACCACCTTCGCACGTGCACAGCGTTGTGCAATGAAGGCCTGCTCTGCAACATTTGCAATTTTGCAAAATCCAATTTTAGCTGACGCTCTGCCCAGACCCTGCTGGAAGAGCTTACAGCTCTCTCCCTTAGCTGGATTTAAGGGCTTTACTTTTAACGGAAGGGGAGTGGAAAGGAACGGATGGGACGGGATGGGAGTGGAAAAAAAAGGGAGGGGAGGGACGGGAA